>Ga0272446_1003565_pt1 | contig 19439 bp, 14 predicted proteins | sample YNPCB0061_FD_194587 | JGI IMG/M metagenome (GOLD analysis project Ga0272446, IMG submission 194587) | Hot spring microbial mat communities from Yellowstone National Park, WY, United States - YNP-CB-006-1 | ecosystem: Environmental > Aquatic > Thermal springs > Hot (42-90C) > Sediment | place...
GGCAGAAAGAAATTATTAAGTCCTACAGACTAATAATTAAATATCTAAATGAGCCGAAAAACAACAACCTGAAAATAGTAAAGTTCAACCTGTTTATGGAAAGCGAACTGCTATCAAAGTAATCAATATATCTCCAGTAAATTCACAGTAATTTTGCTACTCGAGAACATCCATTAAGTTTTGTAAAGAAATGAGAACCGAACCGCAAATTTTGCCAAGATAAAAAAACTCAGAGGTTTCTGTGGGGATCAGCCGCAGAAGGAAACGGGGAAAGAACGGTGTGAATCCGTCGCTGTCCCGCAACTGTGATGAGCTTAGGCTCTCAGTCAGGATGCCCGCCCTTGAGGAATACACATATACTTTTTCTGCGAGGTACGGAAAATGACTAGATTTTGGCTACTGCCTGCGGGCAGTCTTGTTTTCTTGTGTTCTTTGGGAAGTTCTTCTGCCTTTGCCCAAGCAGTTCCCGAAGCGGATGAGATTGAACTGACGGTTACCGAGCAACTACTGCGCCGTCCTCTCTCTACTCCTTTTCGCAATGAAGGAACTTTACGGGATGCCACTCGCCCTGCCTATGTGATTACCCGTGAGGAAATCCAGAATCAGGGAGCCAGAACGGTGCGGGAGGCTCTGCGCTATCTGCCGGGGTTGAATGTGGATGGTACAGTGGGAACGGAAGTGAATGCTCTGTCTGCGGCATTTATCAGAGGTTCTAATACGGCACAGGTATTGATTTTGCTGGATGGCAGACCAATCAATAATCTGGCGAATGGCCCTTTTGACCTGTCGGAGATTACCACGGAGATTGTGGAGCGGATTGAGGTAATCCCTGGGGGTGGTTCTACCCTCTATGGTTCCAGTGCGATCGGTGGAATTATCAATATCATCACTACGGGAACGCCTGATAAAACTACTTACTCAGCCCGTGTGGCGGTGGGAGACAATGGCTTGAATACTCAATCCTTCACGGTGGGAACGAAGGAAGATCAGGTGGCATTTTTGCTGAGTTACAATCGCACGCAGGCGCAGAATGATGCCATTAGAGTTGTCCCTGAAGTGAACTTTCGGGATAGATTTCCTAACAGCGATACTCTCTACAACAATGTGCGTTTGCAATTCACTGTTACACCGAGCGATCGCACTCTTTTGCGGTTCAACACTGCCTATTTGAGCAAAAATCAGGGTGTACCAGGGGGTGTGCCTGTGCCTGGTACAATCGGCGCATTTAATGCTCTTAGTCCGCAGGCACGGAAGTTCACCGATGAACTATTCACTGATTTGACTTTGGAGCACAAGTTGGGAGAGGGGAACGATTCGTTATTGACAGCGAGGGTATTTTATGATTCCCTCTATGCACGGAATTTCGATCCGCTTAATCCCTTTGGAGCACCGATTTTTGACGATCGCCAGACTTCCCTAGGCTTTCAAGTCCAGCACCGTTGGCAGTTCGCTCCCAGTCAAAATCTGGTCTATGGTTTTGACTATCGCTCCACGCGCAATGTGCAAGAGGAGTTTGGTGGACTATTTCCTGCTGATCCCCTCCGTGCCAACATTTCTCAAGGGGCGATTTTTGCACAATATGCGTGGGAATTTGCTCAAGGCTCAGCGCTGAGTGTGGGACTGCGACAGGATTTTAACAGTTTGGTGAATGGCTCGGTTACCAGTCCAGCGGTGGGGGTGAAAGTGGCGGTTACCGATTCCACTACCCTGCGAGCGAATTATATCCGCAATTTCCGTGTGCCTACGGCGGTGGAGTTATTTTCACCCAATGTCTTCTTTCTGGGCAATCCTAACCTACTCCCAGAAATTGGCAACAGCTATGATGTGGGGTTGGATCAGAAGTTGGGAGATATTGGCTTACTGCGGTTCACTTACTTTGTGAATGAAATTTCCAATCTGGTGGCATTTAAGTTTATACCGCCATTTTTTGGCACTTATGAGAATATCGGTCAGGTGCGGGCGACTGGGGTAGAAGTAGCTCTGGATGTGCAGGTGGTTCCCAATCTGTTCTTTTCCGCCAACTATACCAACACTGACCCCCGCATTACTGCTGACAGCAATCCTGCCATTGTAGGTAAGGAAGTTTCCTTCAGGGGGCGGGATATTCTCAACTGGGGTCTATCTTATCGCAACCCTCAAGGTTGGTTTGCGGGGCTGTTCTATCGCACGGTTAGTTCAGCGTTCACTAACAATACCAATACCCAGTTCCTCAATGGCTTTAGTACGGTGGACTTTCGCTTCAAGGTTCCCATCACTCGCAATGTTTCCCTCGATGGCAGTGTGGAGAATATCTTTGAGGAAAGATTTCAACTGTTTCCAGGGTATCCCAACCTTGGGCGATCGCTCCGTGTGGGAGTAAGTGCCACTTTCTAGCTAACAGCACGCGCATCAGCCGCAATGCGGAGTGCTGTCGGCTGTATGCGCAGGTTAGCCAGCGCTTATGATCGGGAATTCTAGAAATTGCCGAGGTGACACTATCGCTATCCCGCGAAACGGGTGCAAAACGAGCAGGTCTTCATCACCACTTACAATACAGGTTGCCTTGCCGTTAACAGCCAGTTCAAGGAACTTGTTGTCTTTGGGATCACGACACGCCTCCACGCGCTCCACAATCTCCACCAAAACGCCATCTCTAACAAAAGCACTCAAGAACTCCATCCGTTCTTCCTCGGTTATATATCTCTCAAATCCTTTGCGCCGCAGGACATCGTTCAATTCGTCAACGGTCACGCGTGAGATCAGCAATTTGCCTCTCTGTGTTGCCCTGTCAAGGGCTTGACAAGCAATGGAATGTCTCAACAGGAGCGCGCTGATAACAACATTGGTATCAAAAACAAAGCGCGGTTTATTCCCCATTCAGCAGAGACTCTAGGATCACAGGAGTTAAGCCACGCTCCTGTGCCTTTTGGCTGATTTCATCCATGACAATCTGAAGGGGACGCGGTGATATGATGCAGTCCCGCAACCAAAGGTTAAGTAATAACTGAAACTTTCTTTGCAGGTCGGCGGGAATCTGACTATAAAGTCTTGCTGTATCTGCATCCAGAGGAATGGTAATCACTGTGTTCATCTTTCCACCTCCATGTTGAATATTATCACACTTGAAATTATGTCGTGCGAGCTAACTTGCATCTTGGAATAACCTAAGCCTAACCTAGTCCCCCCCTTAGAATAGGGGGACTTTTTTAATAGCCCTGCAAGTGTTGGATAGCGGTCTGCACATCCTTGTCGCCACGCCCTGAACAGTTGATTACTATGCGCTGATCTGGGGTGAGGGAAGGGCAGAGTTTTTCCAGATAGGCGATCGCATGGGCAGTTTCCAAAGCGGGAATAATTCCTTCCAAACGGGATAGGAGTTCAAAAGCAGAGAGAGCTTCGGCATCAGTTACAGCATAGTATTCAGCCCGTCCTATATCCTTGAGATAGCTATGTTCGGGTCCCACCCCTGGGTAATCCAGCCCTGCACTGATGGAATGAGGTTCAATTACCTGACCCTCTTCGTCTTGCAAAAGATAACTCATCGCTCCATGTAAAACCCCTACTCGCCCTTGGTTCAAGGTGGCGGCGTGCTTCCCTGAATGAATTCCTAAACCACCCGCTTCCACACCAATGAGGCGCACTTGCGGTTCTGCCACAAATTCATGAAATAGCCCGATGGCATTGGAACCGCCACCCACACACGCCATGAGAATATCTGGTAGTTTGCCCCATTTTTCCATTGCCTGCTGTTTGGTTTCTCTGCCAATCACCGCCTGAAAATCCCTAACAATCATGGGGTAGGGGTGGGGACCCGCCGCTGAACCGAGGATGTAGTGGGTGTGTTCCACATTGGTCACCCAATCCCGAATTGCTTCTGAGGTGGCATCTTTGAGTGTACCAGTGCCTGCCTCCACAGGGCGCACTTCCGCTCCCATTAACTTCATCCGAAATACATTGAGGGCTTGACGCTCCATGTCATGCACGCCCATATAGATAACGCATTCCAGCCCAAAGCGGGCGCAGACCGTAGCTGTTGCCACGCCATGCTGACCTGCTCCTGTTTCCGCAATGATGCGCCGTTTGCCCATGCGCAGTGCCAATAGTACCTGACCGAGGGCGTTGTTGATTTTGTGTGCGCCTGTGTGATTCAGGTCTTCCCGTTTGAGATAAATTTCCGCTGTGCCGTAGTGTTTGGTCAACCTTTCGGCGAGGTACAGGGGGGTGGGTCTGCCCACAAAATCCCTGAGATAACTTCCTAGTTCGTGGTGAAAGCTGGGATCATTTTGGTATTGGCGAAAGGCGGTTTCCAATTCACTCAGGGCGCTCATCAGGGTTTCGGGGACATATTTCCCCCCAAAAATACCGTAGCGACCGAGGGCATCAGGGCGAGCAGTGGCGATCATGATAGTTAGTCAGACAAAAGCACTTCCTATCCTAGCAAAAGCTCACCCCTGTAGTGAAACTGCCATCGTTTTTTAGCTCTAGCCAACGCCATGCAGGGCGACCATGGGGATCGAGGGCAAATTGCTCACTTTTGGGCAGGAATTGCATACAGGTAGAGGGAGTTACCAAACAGCTAATTGCGCTCTGTTGTAAATCTGCTTGCTGGTGGGCATGACCGCATAGTACTACTTTGACATGGGGGAAACGCTGGCACACCGCCCAAAAGGCTTGGCGATTCTCCAGCCCCATGCTGTCAATCCATGCTGAATCCAAGATCACGGGCGGGTGGTGCAGGGCAATTAGGGTAGGCAGTTGACTGGCGCTAAGGGTCTGCTCTAGCCAGTCCAAGGTTTCCTGTGCCAAATAACCGCCGATCTGTCCTGCTACGGTGGAATTAAGGCAAAGAATTTGCCAATTCTCCAGAATGATTTGTTGCTGGTAGTGGATGAGGTGATTAGTGAGGTGCTGACATAGGGGATCGTGGAGGTCATGGTTGCCCATTAGGGCGTAGGTAGGAATGCCAAGAGGGGTAATCGCTTCCCGCAATCTCTGGTAGGCAGTGGCATCACCGCTATCGGCGAGGTCCCCTGTGAGCAAAAATAGGTCGGGGGCGGGCTGTAGTTGAGCGATCGCCTGTAATACTTTTTCCAAAGTCTCCTGTGTGTTTACACCCCGCAAAGTTTGCTCGGGGCTTGCCATAAGGTGAATATCGGTTAGCTGAACTATTAACATCTCTGCTCACTTGCGCTTAAGCACCACTAAAGTAATATCATCAAAAATGGTCTGACTACCAATGTGTGCCTTGAGATCAGCAATTATCTCTTCTCTAATTTCCCCAGCCGTGAGGTGGATATGGCGCTGAATGACTTGACATAACCGTTCCTTACCGTAGAACTGATGATCGGGGTTTTCTGCCTCAGTGATGCCGTCTGTGTAAAGCACCACCACATCGCCTCTGGATAAGTCAATGCTATATTGATTGACAAATTGACTGATGTCGGTTTCCAAACCCAAGGGAAAGCCCAAATCCATCGTGTCAATACATTCCACTGTACCGTCAGGATGGGCGATAATCACTTCCTCATGTTGTCCCGAAAGGTTGATGCGATTATTACTATACTCCAACAACAACAAACTCAGGCTTTTATCAGTATTCATGCGTTGCACATTCTCATAAATTACTTGGTTGAGAATGTTCATAAAGCGCACAGGATCGTTTTCTTGACTGTGGGTGAGGGTACGAATTGCGGTTTGCAACATGATCATCAGAATACCGCTCTCCAGCCCGTGCCCTGTAATATCGCCAACCCCAATGCGAATACTGCCATTATTTTGGATTACATCATAGTAATCGCCCCCTACTTCAGTGGCGGGTTGCATAAAGCCCGCAATGTCTAAATTAGAGATTTTCAGCAGTTCATGATCTCTCGGCAAAATCAACTGTTGCAAACGCTTGGTAATTTCTAGCTCTGAACTCATGCGTAAGTTCTCTTCTTGCAGTTTTTCATTGAGTATCTGGATTTCCAAATTCGCCCATTGCAGAGACTTTGTGCGCTCTTCTACTCTGTCTTCTAACTCCTGATTGATAGCTTCTAAGTCCATAAACGAATGGTGCAGGCGATTGAGCATTGCATTGAAGGAGCGTGCCAGTCTGCCAATTTCGTCATTAGTATCTATGGGTGCTTCCCAGTTAAATTCCCCAGAGACAATACTGCGAGTTACTTGCGTCAGGTCAATAATTGGCTGGGAAATGGATTTAGCCAAGTTAAGCGCAATTAGAATCACTAGCACTGTGATTAAGCCCGAAATGGCGATCGCTGAATTTCTGAGTTGCGCAAGGCTAGATTGCGCTTCGGCGGTATCGATTTTGACGATAATTCCACCATGCAGAGAAGGAATATATTCCTTAGATAGGATAACCTCCTGTTGGCGATAATCAGTGGTAGTGGCAATCCCGCCATCTCCATTCACAGCTTGAGTTATCAGTTCTTGATCCATCAGCAGTTCAGCAACAGAGAGGGTATTCTTACTGATTTGATGACGATTAAGGTTAATCAACCTCAGTTGATCTCTGACTGGAGCAATTAATAGAACTTCCCCTGTCAAACCCAGTCCAGTATAATCTGAGGTAATCAATTCAATACTGTTATTGCCAAATCCAACAATGATTGCGCCCAAAATTGAGTTGTCAGTATCCATTACAGGAGCGGCAACATAAAACACTAATTGCTCCCTCGATTCGGTGAAATCCGAGATACTTGGCTCAATCAATGTAGTTGCGCGATTAAAAACCTTTTCTATTTCAGGAATGTCTTGAATGTTGCGGATGGAACCATCGCTGGTGTAGAGTAGCTTGCCCTGCGCATCAGTGAGGATCAGGCTGGAGTAGCCAAAATTATCAATCACTGCCTGAAAGTATTGCATATAGCGGCCAGTAATTGCGGCTTGGGGCTGATTTTGTAGTATGTTGATGGCTTGAATGATAGCGGGACTGCGAGAGAAGTTGCTGACGGTGGCTCTGATGTTACCAATGCTGGCTTCTAGGGCTTGTGCTTTTCCTAGAGCGATCGCCTCTAGTCCGTTGCGTACTTCTTTAGTAATTAAATCCGCAGAAATGTGATAGTTCACTGCCGACAATACAAGCATCGGCAGAACTGACAACAGCAAAAACCAAAACAACAACTTATGCCTGATGGAGCGCCACATAGTTTATTTCTCCTTCCGCCCCAAGTTTGCCCAGTTACCACCCCACCCTTGATACATTGCTCCCAAAAAAGACTGCCATTCTTCCTTGCTTTTGTAAACTGGATAGGGAATTGGTTGGACGGGTCGTCCACTGCTCCAAACAATATCAAACTGTCTATCGGCTGTGATTTTGCCGACACGCACAGTTTTCCAAGTGTGTTGATTTTGCGGATCAATATAGACCACTCCTTGCGGTGCATTGTAGCTTTGCCTGATTAGTGCTGTGCGAATGGCTGATGTTTGGTCAGATTTTGCCTTGGCTACCGCCTGTGCCCAAAGCTTCACCCCAAAGTAAGCGGCTTCCATTGGGTCATTTACCACCCGCTCCTTGCCATACTTGGCTTGAAATGCGGCGATAAATGACTGGTTTGCTGGAGTGCGGACACTCTGGAAATAATTCCATACCGCGTAGTCTCCCACCACTTCTGCTCCCATTTCCTGTAGCTCACTCTCGGCGATACTGAAGGAAATGGTAGGGATTTTGTCTGGTGCAATACCTGCCTGCCGCAGTGCCTTGAAAAACGCAATATTGCTGTCCCCATTGATGGTATTCAGAATTGCGTCTGGTTGACTCTTTTTAATTTTGCTGATGACTTCCTCTACATCTTGACTACCCAGTAGCAAGTATTCTTCTCCCACAATTTGCCCTTTGAGGGCTTTGACCTGTGCCTTAATAATTTCATTGGCAGAGCGAGGAAAGACATAGTCAGAGCCAACTAAAAAGAATTTCTTTCCTAAGTTCTCAAATGCCCATTTCACCCCAGGAATAATCTGTTGGTTGGGGGCGGCTCCTGTATAGATGATATTGGGGGACTGCTCTAAGCCTTCGTACTGCACAGGATAGATGAGCAGATGGTTATATTCTTCCAAGACTGGTTTTACAGTCTTGCGACTGGCAGAAGTCCAACAGCCAAAGATGGTTGCCACTTTATCTTGAGTAATGAGCCGCTCCGCCTGCCTAGCAAATTCTTGCCAGTCGGATTTACCATCAACCACGATCGGTTCGATGCGTCTGCCGAGAATGCCGCCACTGCGGTTGATCTCCTCGATCGCCAACAGTGTTGACTCCACCACTGGTTTTTCACTGATCGCCAGTGTGCCGCTTAGAGAATGCAACACCCCTACCTTGATCGGCGGCTTACTATTCAGTATGGCAACCACAGCAATGGTGACTACTAAAATGGCAATGCCGAGCAATACTGACCAAGTCAAAATATTTTTATGTCGTGGTTTGGGTTTCGCCATTAAAAACCTTGAAATGAGGTACTTTATTTTATAGGAAATGCGTAGCATTATGCCACTTTTCACAAATAAGAAACTGCAGAATCATGCTCACTATGGCTGGCACTGGCGAGGGGAAGGGAATTTTTTTGAGGGTTGGTACTTTCGCCTCAGTCTGCCCCAACAGTGTTTCGCTTTTATGTATGAGGTCAGTGTGCGCCCTAACCACAGGCAGTTACAGGGAGCAGTGCAGGTTTTAGGTAAGGATGACCAGTTAATTTTTGCGGAATTAGACCCTAGGGGCAAGTTTGACCTGAGTTATACAGCTTTGGCACTGCGCTATAGTCACCCCGCTGGCTGTAACGGGAAATTTGACCTGAGCGATCGCCAACATTGCGGACACATTGCCAAGGATAATTACGAATGTGCATGGAATTTTCGCATTGCTCCCCTGATCCCTAGTTGGGGTGAGACGATGGGCTGGCTGTCCTATCTGCCGATTTTGGAACCTTATTGGCAAATTCTCTTACCCTATGGTCTGGCTGAAGGGGAGGTAGTATGGAATGGAATAGTTTATGGGTTTCGTAATGCTCCATTCTATGCGGAAAAGAATTGGGGTGTGTCGTTTCCGCTGAAGTGGTTTTGGTTGCAGTGCCATAGTTTCTCAGATTGCCATGAGCCAATCAACCTTGTGAGTGCGGGGGCGGTGCGTCAGGTGCTGGGACGGATGACACAGGTGGCGATGGTGGCGCTGTGGTGGCGTGGCAAAGTCTATACTTTTTTGCCAGAAAATAGCCATCTCTGGGTTTCTGTATCCCCTTGGGGCAGTTGGTGTGTGCAGGGCTATAATTCCATTTACAGAATGGAAATTGAGGCGATCGCTGTCAATCCGCCTGCTCTGGTAGCTGTACCAACCCAAGCGGGCAGGGAGTTTCGCTGTCGAGATACGGGCAGGGGCATTTTGCAGCTGTCGTTGTGGCAGGGGGCTACTCGTCTGCTCAAAGTGAGCAGTGAAACTGCCGCTTTGGAGACTGGAGGGGATAATTGGCAGGGAATCTGGCAGTTCTGTTCAGAGCGTATCTAGATATATGGCACAAATTTACAGCCTACCTGATGACCAGATTGTGCCAGTAACACCTAAAGACAGGGTTTTACTCGCCTCAATTTGCTATGGCATCCCCTACACCTCGGTGTGTGGCGGCAATGCCCGTTGCTCTACCTGTCGGGTGCGGGTACTGGAAGGATTGGAATTTTGCCAGCCCAGAACGGAAGCAGAACTAAAGCTGGCACGCAAGCTAGGATTGCCTCAGGATATTCGCCTTGCTTGTCAACTGCGAGTAAATGGTGATGTAACTCTGCGCCGTTTGGTGATCGACCACCTCGATATTGACTTAGTGGCATCGCAAATGTCCACTGAGGCTCAGGGACAGGAGAAGCTCTTGGCAATCTTATTTGCTGATATTCGCGGGTTTACTACACGATCGGAAACGATGTTGCCCTACGATGTGATTTACCTGTTGAACTGCTACTTTGAGCGCATTGGTAAGGTGATTGTCCAGAACGGCGGGATGATTAATACTTACATGGGCGATGGTTTGATGGCGTTGTTTGGTACTAAAAATGATTCAAGACTCACTCATGGGGCGATCGCTGAGCAGGCTGTCCAAGCTGGCTTGGCTATGCTGGAGGAGGTGGCGGTACTGAATCAGCACATTGATTTACTGCAAGATCGTCCGCTGAAAATCGGCATTGGAATTCACATGGGTAATGTGGTGTTGGGGAAAATTGGAGCGAGACCAAATCAGGTAATTACTGCGATCGGGGATGCGGTAAATTTTGCCAGTCGTATTGAATCTACCAACAAGCTCACAGGAACTGAATTGTTGATTTCTCAGGATGTCTATGCAAGTTTGCAAGAACGCGTGGGCGATCGCTTGGTAGTTGGCAGTGAGCATCGGCTTAATATCTCTGGAAAGCAGGGGGAGTATCATTTGTACGAAGTAATGGCAATTACTCCCACCGCTGAACCCGAACATTCCCCTTCAATCTGGCAAAACCTATGGGCACAGCTAAATCGCCCGCTGTTTTGATGTTTTGACAATTTCCTCAGCAGTTTAGAGAGCCTCAACTGAATAATGATGGTAAGTTTTGCGCAAAGCTAGGAATCGCTTTCTACAAACATTTTGGTATGATTGCCTCTTATGCCATCCTTTATAAGATGAAACTCTGGCATTTATATCTCTGTAGCCGTTGCTTCCTTGATTAGGATAAATTCTGGCTTGTACCCCCTTGATTACCTCGGGATTGAGGGAAGGGAAGCGAATTAGGGCGGGGAAAATCGCATTAAAATTATCTCGCAGTAAAGAAAATAATTTACGGGCATACATTGCTTCCACATCCTTCAGATCACTGTCAAATTCTCTGGAAAGTTTCGCAAGGGCTTGGGAAGTAAACTCATCGTGATAGAAAGGTGATAGAAAGAAACTTGATCATATTTGCCGATGAACAGACTTCTATCACGGCATTTGGGAAGAGCTGGTAAGAAATCTTGGGGAGAGGCAAGCTCGATATTGATATGCAATTGTTTTTTTTCAATTTGGCGATCCCAGGAAATACTCCTAACGGTTCTGGATCGAGGCGAGTATCTATATCTGCTGTGGTCTTACGCCAACCCATGAGTAGGGCGCTAGCTCCCCCTGTAAAGTAGATGCAACCAGAACCAAGAGCTTACTTCCCCAAGGCTTCCATAAACTGGACGATTTTTTGTGAATTGGTGTTTGACCGCATAACCTTGCTAATTTAACATACCTTCCTGCTTACCTTTGGAAAACTTTACTTCTGAGAAAGCTGATGGTTCAATAGGGCGGCGATCGCAGGGCAGAGATTTTGTTTATCCGTGGTATTTCTTAAATCATTCCAATTAAAAGGATTGATTTGGGCGCAGGAAATCCACAGCAAGCGCTTGGCGCGGGTCATACCCACATATAGCAGACGAAATTCCTCTGCCTGTTTCAACATGATAGCTCTTTCCCATGCTTGGTCGGGTTCGGGTATCTCGTCGCCGTGGATTAAACTTCTTAACTGGGCACGGCAGACCTCTGGGAGGGAAAAATCACTGAGAAATTTCACACTTTCAGGTACGAAGGAACGCCCAGGGAAAAGGCGATCGCTGACAAATGGCAGAAATACCATATCCCAATCCAACCCTTTAGATTTGTGATAGTTGATGATGGTCACCTGTCCCTTTTGCATGTAGGAGGCTTCTAAATTGTCTTCTTCCACTGCTTCAAAGCTCTCGCTCTCCACAATTACCTGTAGATTTTGCACTAGATTGTCCAAATGCAGATTGCCCCGCAGTTCTTGCTCTAGGCGATCGCTCAATTTGTCAGCGGTGGCTAATTCACTCTGGGAATAGTCCAGAGCGAGGGCGGCGAAGGGAATGAGATAATAGACAGGTAGGGCAAAGCGTCCTTTGAGGATGGCAATACACCGCTTGCGGGCAAATTCGGCATCCTCAGAGAGTGGTTCCAAGGTCTGGTCTAGCACGGTGGGATAGAGAAATTTCTCTGGTCGGTAGGCTAGGGCGTTCAAATCTAAGTAGGGGCTAATTCTTTGCCGTTCCACTAATAGGCGCAATAGGGCTTTGAGATTGTCTGGTGAGTGGGGGCGTGCCATGAACTTCAGAACAGTAAGCATATCCGCAGGCACTCGAGAACGGCGATCGCGCTGTTCTACATCATAGATTTTGATTTTGGTATCTTTCAAAGACTCCTTGAGGAAGTCATAGACAAACTTCCCTTGGTTGTTCTGCCTGACGATAATAGCGCTGGAGAGGTCGGGATTTTCTTGGTAGAGGAACTTCAGGCGATCGCTGATCATCTGCATTTCATCCCGAAAGGTAGGCACTTTCTGCGGTGGATAGATTTCCACACCCCGCCCCAACTCGGGAGGATTGGCATTGGGTTGGGGGTCGTTGGGGGATACGGGACGAATCATCTGGTGGCGAAATGGCTTCTCTTTTGGGAAATTCTGCAAATTGTTCACCCACTGCAGGAAGTAGTTGGCGGCAGAGATGATTTTGCGGTTACTGCGCCCTGCCTGATCCATGGATACATAGCGCTTCTGCAAACCACAGCGATCGCAAAAACTATTAAAAAATCTAGGATCAGCGGTGGTAAAAGTGGAATTGATCGCCTGATTGGGATCGCCCACCCTAATAAGATTGCACTGCTCCCCATCCTGCGCCAGAATTTCCAACAGTTTGGTCTGTAGGGGGGAGGAGTCCTGCGCTTCATCTTCAAATACGGCAAAGGTGCGCTTCTGCCATGATTCCCGCACTAGGGAATTTTCCAATACCCTAATGGCTCCCAAAATCATATCGTCATAGTCAATCAACCCCTGATCCTGCAAAAGCTGGTTGTAACCACGATAGAGTTGGGAAGCAATGCGTAAAATCGGGCTGTCCACCTGTGCCACCGCCTCAGGGCTGAGGTTAGCACTTTTGGCTGTGGCAATGGTTTGGGACAGCAAGGAGGGCAGAATATCGCTTCGTAAAGCCATCTGCCGCCGCAGGATTTCACTGTCCTCACTGGTGGGATTGTGCCCCGCCACCAAGTCCTCATAGGTGCTGGGATATTCCCTAATCCACTGCTGAACTGCTTTGCGAATTAACCCCTGCTTCTGACTATCACTGATCACTTGGGATTCAGTCAGACTCACCCCCGACAATTCAGGATAGCTGGAGGCAATGCCAAAAGCCAGACTGTGCAAGGTATTCACCGTAAAGGCACTCTGGGGTAACTGCCACTGCTCGAGGTGACGGCGCACCTTTTGGCGAATGTTACTGGCGGCAGAACGGGTAAAGGTGACGATGACCAACTGGCGCTGGCGATGTAAGGCAAACCTAGCAATGGCGATCGCCGCTGCCACCGCCATCCCCGTAGATTTCCCCGCCCCTGGCACGGCGGATACCGCTAATTCCCCCCCCTGCCAATCTGCCATTGCCTGCTGTCCCTCTCGCAGAGTAGCGCGGAGGTGTTGGATCATCTGGGCAATTTTTTGCTGGTACTCGTCCATGGCATCACTATATGCTCTACATTAAGCAGTGGTCAATCAGCGCCCCACTCCTGCCATAATATAAAGACTATGAAAATTTCCTATCAGTGGCTTAACCAATTAGTCAGCATTCCGCTCTCGCCAGAGCAGTTAGCCGACAAGCTGACTATGGCGGGGTTTGAAGTAGAAAGCATTGAAGACCGCCGTCAGTGGGCTGATGGGGTGGTGTTGGGCAAAATCCTCACCGCCGAAAAACACCCCAACGCCGACAAACTGCAAGTTTGCACTGTAGATGTGGGGGCAGAGAGCGCATTACAAATTGTCTGCGGCGCTCCTAATGCTCGAGCGGGGTTACTAGTGCCTGTGGCTAAGGTGGGTACTTACTTACCACACAAAGACCTAAAAATCCGTGCCACCAACCTGCGGGGTGTGAAGTCCGAAGGAATGATTTGCTCCCTAGCGGAATTGGGCTTGGCGAAGGAATCGGAAGGCATTCATGAGTTCCCTTTTGCTGAAGATATTCCCCCATTGGGAAGCGATGTGCGCCCCTTGTTGGGGTTGGACGATGCCATTTTGGAAGTTACTTCCACCGCCAATAGAGCCGATGCCCTGAGTATGGTGGGCATTGCCCGTGAAGTTGCCGCCCTCTGTCAACAGCCCCTACGCTTGCCCCTACCGCAGAGGCAATTAGCCATCCCACAGGAAAACTGGGTAACCATTGCTGACCCCAAGGCGTGCCCTGCTTACATCGGTACGGTGATTGCCAATGTGCGCGTGGGGGAATCCCCCGCATGGCTCAAAAGTTGCCTAGAGAAGGCGGGACAGCGCTCCATCAATAACATTGTGGACATTACTAACTACATCCAACTGCTGTGGGGACAGCCTCTGCACGCCTTTGATCGGGATAAGTTGGGAGCAGGTTTGGAAATTGCGGTGCAGTTCGCTGAGGGCAATGAAACATTGCTCACCCTCGATGGCGTGGAGCGCCAATTGTCCTCACAGAATTTGCTCATCATGGCAAATCAAACCCCTGTGGCGATCGCTGGCGTGATTGGTACAGCTAATTCGGAAGTGAGTGCTAGCACAACTAATATCCTGTTGGAAGCCGCCTTATTCAGCAGTGTGACGGTGCGCAAATCCGCTCGAGCGCTGGGGATACGCACAGAATCTTCGGCGCGCTATGAACGAGGGGTGAACTATGCGGGTTTGGAAGCCGCCTGTAATCTAGCAATTGAGATGATCTTATCCCTTGCTGGCGGTGAGGTAGTGTCCCAGAGTATGGTGGACTATCGCCACAAGTTGGAGCGATCGCTCCAGTTGCGTTTAGCGAAGGTGTGGCAGGTGCTTGGAGCCATAGAGCAAGACAATAGTGCCGTTATGCTTCATCCTCAAGACATCGAGCAATGTTTGACCGCCCTCGGCTTTGCACTGCGCCCCAATGCCACCGAAGCCCCTGTGGAAGAGTGGTCATGGACAGTGCAAGTCCCCCCCTACCGTTATGCCGACATCGAGCGGGAAATTGACCTGATTGAGGAGATCGCCCGCATCTATGGCTACGACAAATTTGTGGAGACCCTGCCCGCCCGCACTGAGTTGGGCTATCTGCCCGCTGACCAAGTGTGGCTGAGGCAAATTCGCTCCACCCTGCGGGGTCTGGGCTTAACCGAGGTGATGCACAGTTCCCTTGTAACGCCGCAACCGCAAACCGCTGGTCAGGTAATTATTGCCAATCCCATCGCCCATGAATACAGCGCTCTGCGCTCCGAACTGCTGACAGGGCTGATCAGCGCAGTTAGTTACAATCTGGCGCAGGGCAATGGCATCCTCAATGGTTTTGAAATTGGGCGAGTGTTTGGACGGGATGAAGAGGGTGTGTGGGAAACGGATCACCTAGGGGCAATTTTTGGCGGCAACCCCGCCCTCAATGACTGGCAGAAGCGCACTGCACCCCTGAACTGGTTTGAGGCGAAGGGCTTAGTGGAAGCATTCTTTATGGCTGTGGGAGTGAGTGTAGAGTTTCAGCCCGATCGCAGTGATGCCCGTTTCCATCCAGGGCGCACTGCCTCCCTGTGGTTAGCAGGGGAACGGCTGGGTACTTTTGGGGAATTGCATCCTTCCCTGCGCCGCCATTTAGAATTACCCGACTGCCTCTATGCAATGGAATTGGAGTTGGATGTGCTCCTGCATGGCATGGAACAAAAAGCCATCCCTACTTTTAAGCCCTATTCGCCTTTCCCCAGTAGCGATCGCGACATCGCCTTCTTTGCCCCCAGCAAATATTCTGTAGCGGAGATCATGCGCAGTATCTATCGCTGTGCAGGAAACTTGCTCGAGCAGGTAACCCTATTTGATGAATATCGCGGGGAGGGCGTACCCCCAGACCAGCGTAGTTTGGCATTTCGTCTCGTCTATCGCAGTAGTGATCGCACCCTCACTGACAGCGATATTCAAACAGTGCATCAAAAAGTGCGAGATATGCTGGTGGAGAAGTACCAAGCCAGCCTGCGCAGCTGAATGCTTAAGAAAACATAACCATCACCTTTGGAAGAGGTAGGTTATACTTATTGCCAAAAATGGGAGCCATCACCTATGACCCGCAGAACCCCCAGCAAAACTACTAGCAAGACCCCTACTAAATCCTCTGGCGAAAAGTCGGCTAACGAGAACAAGACTGTCAGCCCTGCAACCAATGCAACTAAAGTAATAGAAGCTGAAGAAACTATCGCTACGCTGACGGCACAGATTAGCACATTGCAAGCACAACTGGCTGAGCTGACTGCTGAGCGGGATCAACTGGCTCAAACTCTGCAACAAACGCAAGTAGAAACTGCCCAACTGCAAGCCTTGCACAGGCAAGAAGTGACGGATTTGACTGCACAACTCGCCACGACGCAACAGGAACTAGACCAGCAAAAAGCGGATAATGCCTCTCTGCGCATCTCGCTGGAACAAACCACAGACCAACTCAACGATTTGCAGAACCGCATGGCGCAAGAGCAGGCAAATTTTGGGCAACAGAAAGCAGAGATGAGCGATCGCTTCAAGGCTTTGCAGGCAGAACTTCAGCACCAGCTACACACCATGCAGACCGCATTGGAGCAGAAACATGCTGAAATTGCTGACCTCACCGCCCAAAAGCAAGCACAGCAGGAAGCCTACATCGCTTTGACCGCAGAACTTACCTCAGTCAAGGCACATTTACAGCAGATGCAATCAGAAACTCAGGCAGAACATCTGCGCTTCGCAACACGGGAACAAGATTTACTAGCAGAAATCGCTGAATTAAACCAGCAGGTATCAACTCTGACGGCGGTACTAAAGCAAGCCAAAGAGTATGAACCCCTGAGCAATGAACTGCGCCATCGTCTCGATCTGGTCTATCACCAACTATCTATGCTAAAAGCTGAAGGCGATCGCCTCAAGCAAGACTACGATCTGGTATTGCGCCAACTGCATGAACAGCGGGCACTAGCCGAGATCGGAAGCTCTAGCATTAACCGCTGGCGGCATCGTTCCATCGGCTAGCAGTGAAACTCTCCTCCCTCCTAGTTTGGTCAGCGGCTTGGACATTAGCCATCTGGTTGGCATGGCAGAAACAGGGGGACTTGCTCAGTCCTAAGGTGCTAGTGCCAATGCTAATTTTGGTAGCGATCAGCGTTTGGGGTTGGTATCAGCCAAAGGACAAGATTTAACTTCTTTGACTTTAATTTAACTTTTGTGCCAAATGCAAATTCAGCCCATTGTATTTCCCTATACTTAATTCCATAAAAAAACAATTTTAGGGGGGATTAAAAATGTATAGAGGATTTCAGAAAGGACTAGAAGTAATCCACGAACGGTATATGCGCGATCAGGAGCTAACCGTGATCGAGAACTATGTGCAGAGTTTCGCGGTGCGGGTGCAAGCGCACAATTTGCTGAAAAGAGAACAGGAACGCTTGGTCGCCTCAGCCCTGCGGGAGTTTGGCAAAACCGAAAGTGCCATCCTAGAACAATACCGTCAAACTTGTCTGCGTGATCTGCAACTGGTTCTCACCATGATTGCCCATGTAGTAATCACCGATGATGTCCAAAGATTTACTGATTCTTTGCTGTGGATTCAGAACATTATGCGCTCAGTCAAGAAGGAAGCCTATGCCACCAAGGGATACAAACTCCTACAAGAGGCGATCGCCAATAGCCTGCCAGCGGAGTGCGTCAAGGTAATTGAGCCATATCTCAATCAAGCGATCGCCATGGTCAGCCTGCCAGTGTAGTTCGCCCCGAACCGACAATTAGCAGAGTCTGCGCTAGGGAATTAGAAATTTTGATTTTTGCTCATTTAGAACAGGGGGCGCAGAGGCACTGCCCCCATACTTTGGTAATAGCTGACTCCAATAGCAATTAAAGAGTTTGCCCTCCCTGTCCATAAGTTCAGATATTAAAAGCGGTTGAGACGATAGCAAATTTCTAAAACCTCACAGAAACTACCATATCTTTTGCAGTTACAGTCTTTTGAGTGGTTATGGGATACAGTTGCATCCCACTTGCCCTTGGCTAATCATGTTGAGCCAATAGGATAGTCAAGGTTTGTTGCATCCTTTAATCAGCAAATAGACTGTATTCGCCAAAAGTGATTGGTCTCATCCCTCGCCTTTGCCCTAAAAGCATACATTTTGGAACAGTAAAAAGTTCACTCTGTAACTTTCTTTACAAACTTGTCATAACAAATTCGTTAGCTTTATGTGATTACTGATCCACTAGCCAATAGCCAAGACACTGTAAAGCTAGAGGTCGTGCGATCACTAGTAGAGGATACATGAAGTTAGATGAGGGTCTATGCCAACAGAAGCGCAACAACTATTAGAAACCCTTGTGGAATCTAAGTTTGCTGAGAATATTGAAGGTTTCAATTTTTTGCGAACCTTCGTCTCAGAATCTTTTTATTACTGGGCATCAGTATTTATGCTGATTATCCATGTGGGCTTTCTTGCCTATGAGGGTGGGGCGGCACGCACCAAAAATGTCCTAGCCACCATGCTGAAAAACTTGCTTACCCTTGCCAGTGTTGGTTTAGCATTCTTTTTCTTTGGCTGGTGGATTTACAATGGCTTTCCGCTGTTCCCCGTAACAGGTCCCATCCTTGGTCCATGGACAGACTTTGCTAATGCCAGTGAAACAGTTAAAGCCTTGCAAGCAGTGGTAGAAGCTTCCTATCCTTGGTCAAAGGCGTTAGCTCCCAACATAGGGGACAACTTGACAGGGGTTTTTTGGTTTGCCTTTGCCTTGTTTGCTATGACCACCGCCTCGATTTTATCTGGGGCACTAATCGAGCGTGCCAAAATTGGCGGTTACCTAATTCTCTCCGTAATTTTGGGAGGAATTACTTGGGTGATTGCCGCCGCATGGGGTTGGAGTGCTTCTGGCTGGTTGCTCACCAATTTTGGCTACCACGACTTTGGTTGTGCAGGGGTAGTTCACGGCGTAGCTGGATTTTTCACCCTAGGGGTACTAATTAACCTTGGTCCGCGCATTGGTAAGTTTGATGCTAACGGCAAGCCCAGAGCTATTTTGCCCCACAACTTACCTCTGACTATGGTGGGGCTGCTGCTAATTTTTGTGGGATTTTATGCCTTCCTTGCCGCCTGCGTGGTTTTCTTACCTGGTTACACCAAAGAAACAACTATTTACAATACTCCCATGACCCTTGCTTCCATCGGTGTATCTACTACGCTGGCACTGGCGGCTGGTTTGGTCGGCGCTTACATTTCTTCTGGTGCTGAGCCTTTCATGACCATTTCGGGCGGGCTGACGGGGATTATCTCCGCCGCTGGGGCTATGGATGTGTACCATCCCTCTGTGGTGATCATTTTGGCGTTTATTGGTGCGTTCATGATGCCGAAGGTGATCTACTGGGTGGAAAGTCTGGGCATTGATGACCCAGTAGGTGCTTTAGGGGTGCATGCGTGGGGTGGTTTGTTTGGCTCAGTAATTACGGGCATTGCCGCCGCAGGCTA
>Ga0272446_1003566_pt1 | contig 19439 bp, 18 predicted proteins | sample YNPCB0061_FD_194587 | JGI IMG/M metagenome (GOLD analysis project Ga0272446, IMG submission 194587) | Hot spring microbial mat communities from Yellowstone National Park, WY, United States - YNP-CB-006-1 | ecosystem: Environmental > Aquatic > Thermal springs > Hot (42-90C) > Sediment | place...
TCCCCAATGGCGAAGCTCAGTTGCCCGCCATCGAAGTTGAAGTCCCGGATCCCGTAGTCAATGCGCAAGGCGCCCAAGGGGGATTGAATCCGCAGCCCTGCCCCAATGCCGAGGCCACTGCCCGGTTTTCCCCGCACCCCGGCTGGATTGCCCAGGACAGCGGTGGCACTGCCCAAATCCGAGCCATAGTCGGCAAAGATCACGCCGTTGACCGGATTAAAAATGGGAAACCGATATTCTGCCGTCACGGTGGCGTAGCTACGTCCAGACCCCACCTCTCCCTCAAAGAAGCCCCGCACCGAGTTGCTGCCGCCAATGGGAAAAGCATCGTAGGGAGCCAGATCCCCGAGGACAGTGCCGCCGCGAATATCAAACGCCAAGACCTCGGTGTCATTTTGCCGCAGGATATTGACCGGCACAAAGAAACTGTAGCTTGCTTCCAGGCGGTTGCTGGTCAGACCACTCTCAAACAAGCGCAGGGACTGCTCAGACGAAAACCGCAGTAGGGATCCCTGCCGGGGGGCGGTGGGATTATCCCGCTGATCTCGCACCAGCCCCAGACGTAAGGAAGTGTAAGCATCCTGCCCCGAGGCGCTAAACACAATCGGGTTGCCCAAAATATCGTGGGGACGGTTAACACCATCGGCATCTTTGGATTCCACAAACTGCACCTGGGTGCCCAAACTGCCCTGCCAGCCATCCCCAAGGGGGCGGGAAAAGGTCACCCCCAAGCCCACCCGGTCAATACGGACACTATCGCCGTTGGGCAGGCCAAACTGGCCGTCAAAAACAAAGCTGCTGGAGCGACGATTAAACACACTGACATTGTAGGCGGTGGGAATTTCCTCCGTGGCAATACGGGGATCGGTAAAACTCAAATCAAAAAGGGTTTCCCTGGCCCCCACCTGGATATTGGCATTCAGGGTTTGGTTGTTCCCTCCTAGGTTGCTCTCCGAAATCCCAATCGAACCAAAAACCCCCGTAGAAGAACTCACCCCCAAAGTGCCATTTAGCGATCCCGTGCGCCGTTCTTTGACATTGACCACCACAATCACTTTTTCCGGATCCTGTCCGGGATCCAGAGATAAATTCACATCCTGAAACAGATTCAAGCCAAAAACAGCTTGTAAATCCTCTTGGATCACATCGCGATTAAAGGTATCTCCCGGTTTGGTTTTCAGCTCCCGGGTAATAATAAATTCGCGGGTATTGCCTCGCAGGGGATTGCCTTGGCTATCGGTTTCGCTGCCATCTTCACCAATAAACTTAACCCGTACATCTTCCACCACCCCTTCGGCAATTTGCAGAGTGACAGTCCCAGAGTCATCTGACCTGACATCAGTGACCTTAGCCAAGACATAGCCATTGTCGGTGTACCACTGCTCCACCGCTTGCACACTCCGCTGCAACTCCCCAAAATTGATCACTTCCCCCTTTTGCTCAGCAAAGATGCGATCCAGTTCTGACTGCGGCAAAACCTGGGCTCCCTGAGTTTGCACTGCCTGCAAGACCGGGTTAGGTTTCACCGTAAAGGTGACCCGCACACCCAAGGGCGTATCTTCCGGGGTAGCCCGCACATCGGCAAAAAAACCGGTGGCAAAAACAGCATTGATGTCACTTTGCAAGCGGCTGCGGGTGGTGGGTTCCCCAGCTTTGGTACTAATAGCCCCATAGACGCGGTTGATCAGGTCGGGATCCTCAGTGCCAGCCACTGCCACTTCCACCACGAGCACCTGGGCTTCCGGTTGCTGCCCGCCTTGTTGACCACCGTTTTGCTGGGGTTGAGGCGGAACGCTCTCTTGGGCCACTGCCGCACTGGCCATCCAGCCAAGCAAGCCTAAACCTGAGCAGACTCCCACAAGCACCGCTAGCTGCCGATTGCCACTGCCCATTTTCACCCCAGCACAGCCACCTTTCGTGGCAATTATACCTGGTTTGTTCGGGATCCCAAGGGATTTCCCGCACTTTCCCGATGCCCTCACGGCTTGAGGTTGGCACTGGCCAGACTGACGTGGTGGAGCACCCACCCGCCAATCACCTGTAGGGGCAAGTAGGTCATCCCCTCCCAGCGCAGTTGTAACCAGCCATTGCCCCAGCGCCATTCCATCCAGCCATCAATAGCCCCCCACTGCAACCAAGTCATCCTGCCCACATCACAGTCTTGCACCTGGGATCCCACAAAGAATGGCCCCAGGGTGAGCCGAAACTGGGATCCCGGTTCCAGCACCGTGGGAGCGGCCACCAAGGTCAGGGGCTGCACCAGATCCGCTTGGGGCCGGGTGAGACAGTGCTGAATCTGGTCAGCGGAGGCAGCGGTTTCGACCCTGAACAGGTACTGCTGACAGACCCCCCACATGGGTGTTCTCCCTTGCTGCTTGTAGATGGATGCTAACATAGCCCCTAGTGGGTGTTTGAGAGCAAATGAAGCGCGGCAATTCCCCAGGTAATTTCGGTAGTTCTTTGGATCAAGCCGCATCTCTGCTGTTTGGGCTAAGTTGTTTGATTGCCACGGGGGTGATCAGCCTTGCTTTTGGCTATGCCTTTGGTCAGCAGGCCCTTTCTGGAGTCAGCGCCCCAGTCACCACCACAGATAGCCGTCCCCGAGAAATTCGGGATCCCCGTACCATCCCCCTCGTCAATGAAGCTGAGGTGATTGCCGCCGTCAAAGCCCAGATGCAAGCCGGGATCCCGACCCCCCCGCCCACCCCCACCCCTACCCCCACCCCTCTGGATTTATTTGCCGCCACCCCCACCCCAGCGCCCTTGAGCCTAGAACTTTCCCCCGAATTAAGTCCGGTGAGTTTGGCAGCCCAACCACCCCAGGTCAGTCAGGCTCCTTCCTCCCCAGTGATCGCCTATTCGGGATCCCGACAGGATGTGATTTGGCAGGTAGTGGGCGTAGAGCGGCGGGCAGATGAGCTGGTGGTATCCCTACAGATTCAGAATCAGTCCCAGCAACCCGCCCGGTTTTTGTATAGTTATTTGAGTGTCACCAACGAAGTCAATCAGCCCATTTCTGCCCGCACCCAAGGCTTACCGGGAGAACTTCCCCCCCGCAGCAATCCCTACCTTGGTACCGTGCGCATTCCCCTGGCCGCCTTGGGCAACAGCCGCAGTCTCTCCCTCAGTCTGGCAGACTACCCCAGCGGGCAAAATCGCCTGGAAATTCGCAACCTAGCCATCCCCAACTAGCACTGGCCAGGGTTCAGGGCTTCTCCTCAAAAAACCTAGCATCCACCTAAGGCTGTCCCATTTGCTCCTGGGCCTGTTGGCGGCGTTCTTGGGCAGCCTCTAGACTGCGATTCAAGTCTTCCCTGACGTGATCAAGCCGTTGCACCGGAATCGGGGTAGGCATGGTTTCTGCAGCAGGACTGGCAGGAGGGGGTTCGGGATCCCCAAACAGGGTCGCCCTTGTGGAATACCAAAAAACTCCGGCAAGGATCACCGCCACCACCAGTAAAGCCGCCATGACTTCTCTCCTAGATCTCCTAGCGACCTCTTGCTAGGCCAGTCTCTTTATCTTAGCTGACCGAGCACACTGCCTCTGTCCGCCCAGCTCAGACCCATTTAGACCCAGTGCTTAGCCATATGCTCAGCCAGATCCAAAACCCGCTGGGAATAGCCCCACTCGTTGTCATACCAGGCCATCACCTTGACCAAATCCCCCCCCAAGACACTGGTCAACTCCGCATCCACAATCGCAGAGCAAGCATGACCGCGGTAGTCCGTCGACACCAGAGGCAACTCAGAATAGGCAATAATCCCTTTCATTTCGTTTTCGGCAGCCGCCTTCAGAGCTTCATTCACTTCTTCCTTAATCACATTGCGCTCCAACTGCACCACCAGATCCACCAAAGAAACATTGGGAGTTGGCACCCGCACCGCTACCCCACTGAGTTTCCCCTTCAATGCTGGGATCACCAGCGCCACCGCCTTAGCCGCTCCCGTCGTTGTAGGCACCATACTCAAGGCTGCCGCCCGCGCCCGCCGGAGATCCCGGTGCCCCCCATCCAGAATCCGTTGGTCGCCAGTATAGCTGTGGGTGGTGGTCATCGTCGCCCGGACAATGCCAAATTTTTCCAATAAGACCTTCAAAATCGGCGATAAGCAATTGGTAGTACAGCTAGCATTACTGACAACATTGTGCCGAACCGGGTCATATTCATGCTGGTTCACGCCATAGACAAAAGTCGCCACATCACTGCCCTTAGCAGGAGCGGTAATCATCACCTTTTTGGCCCCAGCCTCAATGTGCCGGGAAGCCCCCGGATAATCCACAAAGACCCCAGTCGCTTCGATCACCAAATCAATCTCCATCGCCTTCCACGGCAGATTGTTGGGATTGCGATCCGAAACCACAGTCACCCGCTTGTCAGAGAGAGCAGGGCTATTCAGAATCAAAGTGTTGTCTTCCGCCCTCACCTCAGCCCCCTGCAAAGTCCCCAAAATAGAGTCATATTTGAGCAGGTGGGCAGCAGTACGAGCATCAGAGGTGTCATTGACAGCTACCACATCCAGTCCCGAGGAAGCTGCCCGTTCCATCCAGCAGCGCATGAAATTCCGTCCAATCCGCCCAAACCCGTTGATGGCTACCTTGACCACTGCTTTATCCTCGCTGACCACGAATTTTGTATCCCTTGCTGCACAAAGCTGCTTCCAATAGCACATCATATCCTTAATCGGGATCAAGTCTGAAGGATTTCTTTGGGATCCCGAGACAGGATAGGATTGAGGACACGCTTAAAACATTTGGGGGATAGGTTCTTGCGCCCAATGGTGATTGCTGGAAACTGGAAGATGCACAAGACGCGGGGGGAGGCGGTGTCCTTTCTCCACCGTTTTCAGGCTGCGATGGTCACACCCCCATCCCGATCTCGGCCGCTGCAGGTGATCCTCTGTGTCCCCTATACCGCCTTAGCCACGGTGGTGGAGGTGCTCAAAGGGGATTTAGCCTCCCTGCCCCTGGATGTGGTTGTGGGATCCCAAAACGTGCATTGGGCCGAGCAAGGGGCATTTACGGGGGAAATTTCAGCGGTGATGCTGACCGAGGTGGGGGTGCGCTACGCCATTGTTGGTCACAGCGAGCGGCGGGAGTACTTTGGCGATACCGATGCGACGGTCAATCAACGCTTGCTGGCAGCGCAGCAGGGCGGGCTGATCCCGATTTTGTGTGTGGGTGAAAGTCAATCCATTCGCGAACAGAACCAGACCGAGTCCTGGATTCGGGGACAGTTGGACCGGGGGCTAGCTAACGCGGATCTGAGTCGCTTGATCATTGCCTATGAACCGATTTGGGCCATTGGCACCGGCGAAACCTGCGCCGCCCCAGAAGCCAACCGGGTGATCGCCATGATTCGTGACCACATTGGTGGAGACCAAGTGCCGATTCAATACGGCGGCTCGGTAAAAGCAAGTAATATTGACGAAATTATGTCTCAACCGGAGATTGATGGGGTGCTGGTGGGAGGAGCAAGCTTGGATCCCCAGGAATTTGCCAGGATTGTTGGGTTTAGACCCATGTCTCAACGATTGTCTTAGACTATCCCAGAGGGAATTTAGGCTTGTGTGAGCTAAACTCCCCGACAGCGGGCGCAGGTTCCGTAGAAATCGAGGACATGGCGCTCAATCACAAAGTCATACTGTTTGGACAAGCGGTTTTCCAAGTCTTCCACAGGACAACTGGGCAGAGCAATAACAGCCCGGCACTCAGTACAAATTAAATAGTGACGACTGTGCCCATCATGGGGAAGGGGATAGTAATAGGCTTGGTTATCTCCCAGGTGAATCTGCTGTAAACGACCTTCATGGCAGAGGGTTTCAATGCCCCGGTAGATTGTAGCCAGCCCCAGGGGTTGCTTCCCGCCCCGCAGCGCTACAAAGATTTCTTGAGCAGACATGGGCTGTTGGTGCTGGCTGAGGGTATCGAGGATCTGCTGCAGACTACGGCTTTGGCGAGACATTGGGTTAGGTTATTGAATTTCAGCTTTCATGCGCTGCAAGGCGTGGCTCATGTGTTCATACATTTGGGCAGGATTGACCCCCATTTTGGCAAGTATCTCTTGCATTTGGGTCACCTGCATCTTGGCCAGAAAATCATCCGAAAGCTCCATCCGCTTCATAAAAATGCGTTGCCGCTCAAGGAGTTCCTCCCACTGTTCAATAAAAATTCGTTTGCCTTCCCGGTCAAATTTACCGTAGTTGCTACCCAGTTGCACAAGAGACTGGAAATCCCGCATTAAGGCTTGGGCTTCCTGTTGGACAATCTCAGAGTCAAAAAAGCTCATGGAAAAACTGGAACGCATTAACCTCATTTTAACGGATCCCTCAAAGCGCAGCAGGCGGGGATCCCGTACTTGCTAGAAGCTGCTGCTCGGGCTAGAAGCGGGGTGAGTGGCGGCAGAAACAGGCTCAGGGTTGAGGGGTATGGCTCTTCTTTGTCCAAGGAGTTTTTGAATTTCGTAGTTGAGTTGCACCGCATTAAACGGCTTACTGAGATAACGGGTGGCGCCGGAGAGCTTGCCTTTGATCCGATCCCACAGTCCTTCTCGCCCAGTCAACAGGATAATGGGCAGGGTGCGGAATTGTTCTAGCCCCCGCACCATCCGGCACAATTCCAGACCGTCAATGGTGGGCATGGTGATGTCGAGGATCAAAAGATCCGGGTGGTACTGAGCTAGGAGGGAGAGCACATCTGCGGGTTGTCCAGTGGTGATGACACGGTAGCTAGGCAGGGCTTGGCGAATCATTTCTTGCATCACCACGCTGTCATCCACTGCCAAAATGGTTGGCTGCCGGCGAGCCTGAGGCTGGGGTAGGTGCATCCTCACAAGTCCTTTTTTCACCCAAGCGGCAAACATCTGCGCCACTTCCAGAGGATCCCGACCCAAGTCGGCGGCAATGGCTTCCAGGGAGCGACCAGCGTCCGTAAGCTGGTGGATTTTCAGCCGTTGCTCTTCACTCATGGGTAGGCGATTAAACCGCTCCCAATAGACAATGGGTACCGCCGCCATGGAAGGGATGACCGGCTGTAAGGACTGCCACAGATCCCGGCGTTCAGCCGCCTGATTCAAGACAGGATCCAGTTCAAAGCCAGCAATGGGCGCATCCCTGAGGAGGTGATCTTGGGGTTCAAACCGACAGGTGCCGGCGCGATGAAACAGAAACTGATCCATGTCCGTCATGAGGGTGAGCCAGAGGGCATCTTCCAGGTCACGGGTTTTGAGCAGGGCCAGTTGCTCCATGCCCTCGAGAAGTTCTTTGGGAGTGCCTGTGGACATCAAACGCTGCTGGATCACCACCAAGGCCTGTTGGGCCCAAGGGGACTGCAGCCGGGGGATAAACCGTTGTAACCGCGGTAGCAGGCTTGAGGCACTCAGGGGTTGATCCGAAGAAAAGACCAGCCGCCCCCGCAAAAAAGCTAACATCCAGGTTTGATTGGCTTCACTGCCCGCGATGGCCTTGAGGTGAACCCGTAAATACCCCGTACTCAAATAAGAACGAATCTCTCTGAGCAAATGGGGGAGTTCTTGGGCATGAAAGACGTATCGGGACATAAGCCGGTAACTCCCAGGGGCAATCCAAAAGACGACAAGAACTGCATAGAAACTGCACAGAACTGTATGGAAAATTTGTAAAAGCTTAGACCAATCCTAAGGGATCGTTAAGCCTGTGGCAATGTGATAAGTTACAAGGCTTTAGTTATTTTAATTACTTCTCATCAGAGCCGATCCCTAAAAGCAGACCAAGGGAAAGGCTATTCTGACTATGATCTTGTGGGATCTGGTGGCTATGGCGGCTCTATTTGGCCCAATTGATGATCCGGTGTTGGTGTTTTTGATTATTGTGGCGATTATTTTGGTGGCTCCGCTGTTGGTGGAGCGGTTTAATCTGCCGGGGATTATTGGTTTGATTGGGGCGGGGGTGATGGTGGGGCCCCATGGCTTGGGGATTTTGGAGCGGGATGCCTCGATTATTTTGCTGGGGACGGTAGGACTGCTGCTGCTGATGTTTATGGCAGGTTTAGAGACTAGTTTGGATGATTTGAAGCTCAATGCCCAGCAAGCCCTGATCTTTGGTCTGGTCACCTTCAGTCTGCCGATGATCCTGGGCACGGGGGTGATGCTGCTCCTGGGCTATGGCTGGTTGCCCTCGATTTTGGTGGCTTCTTGTTTGGCGACCCATACCCTGCTGGCCTTGCCCATTGCCTCTCGCCTGGGCCTGAGCCGGTTACCGGCCCTGACGGCCACTTTGGGGGGAACGATCATCACCAATGTATTGGGCTTGCTGGTCTTGGCGGTGGTGGTGCGGGCCTTTCAGGGATCCCTGAGCTGGCTGTTTTGGCTGACTCTGATTCCTTCTCTGATTGCTTATACGGTGTTGACCCTGTGGGGGGTGCCAAAGTTGGGGCGTTGGTTTTTTCATCGCTTTGGTTGGAATGAAAGTGCAGAATTTTCCTTTGTTTTGGCAGTGCTTTTGGTGGTCTCCTATGGGACCAAGCTGATCGGGATTGAACCGGTGGTGGGGGCTTTTTTGGCAGGAATCGCCATTACCCCGTTGATTCCCCGCCTCAGCTCGCTGATGAATCGGCTGGAGTTTATTGGCAATACCCTGTTTATCCCGTTCTTTTTGGTCTCTGTGGGGATGCTGATTGATCCGGCAGTGGTGTTTCGGGATCCCCAGACTTTCTTGGTTTCTGTCGGGATTACGGTGGCAGAACTGATTGCCAAATTTGGGGCAGCCTGGCTGGTGGCGAGAACCAGTGGGTGGGGGACAGAAGCGGTGATGGTGATTTTTGGGTTGTCTTTGGCCCAGGCAGCGGCAACCCTGGCAGCAATCACCGTTGGCTTTGAGGTGGGGCTGGTGGACACTGTTGTGGTCAATGCCACGATTGTGATGATCATGGTGACCTGTATGTTGTCCCCCTGGGTCACGGCCCGCTGGGGCAAAAAGCTGGCCCAAGAACCCCAATTCACACCCCCCACTGCCGTAACCAATTGGGGATCCCGTGTTTTGGTGCCGGTGGCCAACCCCGCCACAGAAAAGAATCTCCTCACCTTGGCGATTCTCTTGGCCAAACGCAGCCAAGGCACCCTGCTACCCCTGCATATTCTCATTGACCATGGGGAAGGGGTGGATCCCAGGGAGCGGCAACGGCAAAAGCTGCTCTTGACCGCAGCGGAGACCGAGGCTTTGGCCGCGGCGATGCCGGTGCAGGTGATTGGGCGGATCTCGGATTCTTTGAGTAAGGGGATCCTGCGCACGGCCTGGGAACAACAGGTTAGCTTGATTGTGTTGGGCTGGAAGGGGTATTCCTCCTACCGCGAAAATCTCTTTGGATCTTTGATAGACGCTTTGTTACGGCAAAAGGAGGTACCGGTGCTGATCACCCGCCTGGTGCAACCCTTGGCCAGTAACAAACGGGTGGTGGTGGGCTTGTTGGACTGGGAGGTGCGCTTTCCGGTGTATGGACAGGCGATTGCTTTGGCGAAACTATTGGCGGAGCAGCTCAAGTCAAGTGTACATCTGATCTTGGTGAGTGAAGACTCTTCCTCGCCAATGGCCTGTCCTACCGATGGCATTTCCTGCCAACAGGTGCATGGCAATTTCGTCCAGGCTTTGGTGGAGGCGGTTTTGCCCAATGATCTGGTGATTCTGGTGCCTCGCCCGGATCGCTCTGGCATGGATGCTGCTCCCCAGACCCTTTCCCAGATGCGCAAGGACATTTCCGTGATCATTGCCAGTTTCCCAGAGTCATCCCAGGGGTGAGGCAGGGGCTAGCGGGGGCAAGGTGATCTGAAAGGTGGTGCGCTGCGCCTGGGACTCCAGATGAATCTTACCCCCAAGAATCTCTACAGCTTTGCTTACGAGGGATAGCCCTAAGCCCGTGCCCCCTTGGTTCCAGTGATCGAGAGTGGGAAGACGGAAAAATTTATCGAAGATTTTGGCTTGGTGTTCAGGAGGAATCTCAACACCGGTGTTAGTGACGGCGATGCCAAGATTAGCTCCCTGCATCTGGACAGTTAAGGTGATCTGTTGTCTAGAGGGGGTATATTTACAGGCGTTGTTCAATAGTTCCAGAATCACCCGCTCCAACAAGCTGGAATCGCTAATCCACTCCCCCACCTGCTCGGAGACAAAAACCTGAAACTGCTGCTGTCGCTCTTGAGTCCGCAAGAGAAAAGGGGCGGTCACTTTTTGAATGATTTTGGGCAGCTCAACGGTGCTGAGGGCCAGACCCCGGGTGCCAGACTCCAGGGCTTGTAGTTCCAAAAGTTCATTGACAAGATTGAGTTCGCGGTTCCACTCGGAGCGTAAAATCTGGAAGTAACGCTGCTGGGATTCCTGCAGTCCCTGGATTTCAATCATCTTCAAGGCCATATTCATGTTGGTCAGGGGTGTGCGCAGTTCGTGGGAAACCATATGCACAAATTCATCTTTGAGGCGATTCAATTCTTCCAGTCGGCGCACTTGTTCTAAGGAGGCTTGATAAAGCCGGGCTTGACGGATCCCGATGGCACATTGGTTGGCTACTTGTTCAGCCAGGCGAATTTCGGCAGTGCTAAAGGCATCTTCTGACAACCGTACCAGTTGCAGAAATCCCAGCAATTTTTCTTGATCATAAATCGGTGAAGCCACGACAGTGACTGGGCCAGCGTAGGGGTGATGGGTGGAAAAATAAGCGGAACGTTTGTTGAGGAAGTGGTTGCGTACGAGGGGATCAAGCTCTAAGGTCAGTCCTTCCCATTGCGGATCACTGGCAGAGGTGATCAGATGGGTAGTGTGGGTTTCATCGGTGAAGAGAGCCACTAGACAATCCTTGAGTCCTAATCCCTCAACCATGGCTGTCACGGTTTCCTGAAGGAGGGATTTTTCATCGAGGTTACTGCGCACGGAGTCGGTGATGGTGCGGAGGAGTTTCTCGTAATCCAGGAGATTTTGTAGTTCGGCGTTGCGGGTATTAACTTGATAGCGCAGGGCACTGTTGGCCATTTCTAGGCGTCGGTGGATCTGAGTTTGCTGGATGGCAATGGCCAGCTGTTGGGCCAGGTCTGTGAGTAAATCCACCTTCCACTCATCCCACGCGTAGGGCCCGGTGCAGTGGTGGGCAATCAAGAGACCCCACAGGCAACTCTCATTCAGGAGAATGGGAACGACTAAGTTGGCCCGCACTTGGTATCGGCTCAAGAGCTGGCGGTGGCAGTCTTGGAGAGGGCTGGTGTGGATGTCGGCAATGCGGCTGATCCGACCTTGGCGGTAGGAGTGGTGCCAGTCGTTGGCTAAACAGGGATCGGCAATGGTTTCTCCCAGGAGGGAAAACTGGGGGTCAGAGACGGATTCGGCGGTGATCGTGCCTACCCAATTAGCGTCAAATTGATAAATAATGACGCGGTCGGTTTGCAGTAAGGCTCGCACTTCCTGGACAGCGGTGGTGAGAATCGTATCGAGGTGTAAAGATTGACGAATGCTGCGGGTAATGGCATTGAGGAGTTGCAGACGCTGGTATTGCTGTTGTTGTTGAATGCGAGCATGTTTTTCTGCGGTAATATCCCGAATCAGCAGAAAGGCTTCATCTGGACTGCAAGGAATAATCCGGGCTTCTTCCCATTGCTGTTTGCCGTCTATTTCGATGATGTATTCGTAAACCTGGGTGGTTTGGCTGTCTAGGGCACGGTGGACGTAGTCCATTCGCTCTTGAGCTAAGTCTGGTGGTAGGACTTCATAGATGGTTTTGCTGAGATCAAAACTAAGATCATGTGCATAAATTCTAAAACCCCGACCGGATCTGAAAAAGGTGCGCTCGCCGCGGCGATTGATTTTAACCATGAGGTCAGGAATGGACTCAAAAAGGGTGGCATGAAGGAGTTCCCGCTCTTTGTCCCGGCTAATGTCCACCATCTCTAGAGCAAAACCAGTGGGTTCGGGATCCCCAATCCCACTCACTTGGGTGAGGACATAGCGAGACTGGTGATCTTGGGTGGTGAGGAGATGTTCCTGATGCCAATGGGGCTGAGGTTCCTGGAGGAGCTTTGCCCAGGGAATCAACGCCAATCGATCCTGCCATTGGGATCCCAACCAGGCTGTCCAGGTGGGGTTGCAGTGCCAAAGGCTGAGATTACAGTCAATCCAAGCGAGGGCTCGATTGGACTGGTGCGGCGAGATAGCGGCAATCAATACCCCCTTCAGGTGACCCTGGGGATCCCAAATCAAATGATAGTCAGGATCAGGTTCAGGCAAAGGCAAATCAGACAGAGGGATGGCCAAGCGTTGGGGATCCTCACTGAGTAGTTGCAGCAGCGCCTCTGGGGTGAAAACAGTCTTTTCTACTACAAAACAGGCTTTCTGCCGGGACTGCATCTGCTGAATCGCTTCCCCCAGGGTCAATTCTGGAGTGATAATCACAGGAGCAGCATCTAGGACGACTGCAGAGTGCATTGTCCTCAATAGGATAAGGGTGTTACTTTCACTCTAGCCGGGAAATCTCACCCAAAATCAGAGAAATTTGCATAACTTTATGCGGGTTCAAGTAAGATAAGTCCCTGATGGTGAAGGTGAGTGAAGCGTTCCTCCTGAAGGGGTACAGTCAGCAGAGCTTGGATTTCAGCAAGGGTGTAGGTGCCATTGCAGTAACTTAAAAATTCTTGTTCAGTTTCACTGAGGGTAATGGGCTGATAAGCATAATTGAAAATACTGGTGCTGGGCCAGCGCCCGATACAGGGACTGCGGTGGACCCGGGCCTTGAGCACATCAGGGGATGTCCATTCCTGCTTGGGGATAGGGGGTTTCCCTAGAAAGAATTCGTAGTGGGCCACTTGGGCATCGAGAAGCTCAATCAACCGGTATTGCTGTTCTTGGGGAAGTGTAGCAGCCCGGCCTAAAAGGTCGGGATCCTGCTGGAAAAATCGCTCCAAACGCCAAAATTCAGGATTAGAAAACCCCAGAAAACTTAACCCAGAAGCTTTGATTAACTCAAATAAAGTCGGAATGGTATAGTCAATTTCGTGGGGATGAAGATACATATCGGCAAAACAGCCGTCATCCACATTTTCCACGGCCCAGCGCTTTTTTTCCTGCACCTGAATGGGATTGTCTTCTGGCAAAAGCTGGAATAACCGTCTGCCCGTTTGCAAGGCCTGCCGTAGGGTTGCCTCATCCCCAAATCCCTGGTCGGGATCCCCAGTCACCACCAATCGAATCGCTTCTTGCATCAGGCGAATCGGAAACCGCCCAATCGCTCCATAAATAAAAAGATGCAAGATCCCCCCAGGCGCTAGCTTCCCAGCCAAAATCTGCAAGCCCTTTTCGGGATCCGGCAGATGGTGCAGCATCCCCACACTATTGATGAAATCAAACTGCCCAGGGATCACCCTATCATCCAGGTCATAGAGATTGCAGTGGCGAAAGCTCACCTTGGGGGATCCCGATTTTTGGCAGCGCTGCTGGGCAATGGCCAGGGCTTGCTCACTGATGTCAAAGGCCCAGATTTCAGCTCCGGGATTTTGGTGGGCGATGTATTCGGTGCTTACCCCAGAACCACAGCCGGCATCGAGAATCCGGGGAGTTCGGGATCCCGGATGCCGCCCGGTACAGAACCAATAAGCCTGGGGCCAACTCCAACGCCAATTCCACCCCGGCGGCGGCACCGTAGCCAGGGGATCCGGCGGAAAAGGAAAGACGTTGTAGTGCTGGCGGACGGACTCAGTCAGGGGGATCGTCATAGGTATTGACAAAATCCTGTGAAGGTTAGGTTTTGTGAAAGCATTTTTTGTCAAAAGTCTTATCAAAATCCGACTAAGTCTACTCAAACCGAGCCAATCTTGTCGAGATCTGCTGCGGATCTAGAGTCTGTGAACCCAGCTCAGAATGGCATCAAGAATGAAAAAGATAATGTTTCCGCACCGGTTCAAGCACCTGCCAGGTACAGGATAAACCCGCAGGAAAAGTGACCAGATTCCCCGCTCCCACCTGGACTGATTCCCCTTGGCTGGTGGTGATGAGCACCTGCCCGGTCAAAAAATAGCAGGTCTCGTTTTGGTCATAGGTCCAAGGAAAAGTAGACACCTCTTTGCTCCAAATGGGCCAGCCTTTCACCCCCAATTGCTGGAGTTTTTCCGGGCTAGGAGAGGGATCGACGGTAATGGTGCTGATGCTTGTGGTCATTGCCGCTACCATGAACTCAGGATTTAGCCTAACACCTTCAGGAGAATCTCGTGGGCAGGCTGGCAATCTGGCCGGGATCCTGGCAAAGTATCTGGGGGTGGTGGCAACCTGATTTGCGGTTGTCTGGCACGATCACGGCTTTACGCCCAGAGGATCTGCAAGCACGGGGGATCCGAGGGCTAATTCTGGATGTGGATGACACGATTGTGGACCGTTGGAGCCGTGAGATTCCCCAAGAAATTCAAAGCTGGCTGGAAAGGATGAGAAGAGACTATGTGATTTGGTTGGTCAGCAATAACACCAGTCGCCGTCGGATTAGTGCCATTGCTGCGCAGGTGAATCTGCCTTACATTCATCGGGCTGGGAAGCCCTCGCGGCGGGCCCTGCGCCAAGTCCTAGCCACGACCCAACTCTTGCCCTCCCAAGTGGCGATGATCGGGGATCGGCTGTTGACGGATGTGGTCGCGGGAAATCGTTTGGGGTTATTCACCATTTGGGTACAGCCAGTGCGGCCAAAACCCCTCCTGTTTCGTATCTAGTTTTGGGCTTTTGCAGTGAGGGTTGTTTTATTCCCTAATTTCCCCTGCTTGGCAGAGGGGGTGAGGGTCAAGAGGGTTCAGGGTGAACGTGAGATGGAGTCAGATGGCTGTGGCAGGGCTGCCCAAGATTATCGATGGGATCACTGGTGTGGCAACCTAGCCGAAATGCTTGAGGTGGCTTACCCTGAGGTCTAGCGTGGGACGTTCTATGCAGGATTTGCGGGTTATTGTCATTGGAGCGGGCATCGGGGGACTGACGGCGGGGATTGCTCTGGAGCAGGTGGGCTATCAGGTCAGCATTTACGACCGAGTGAAGGAACTCCGTCCTGTGGGAGCAGGAATTTCCCTGTGGTCCAATGGGGTGAAGGTGCTGAATCGTCTGGGGTTGGGAGTGGGGATGGCAGCAATTGGTGGGCAGATGAACCGGATGCAGTACCGGACTCACACGGGCAAGCTGCTCAATGATATTGATCTCATGCCGCTGATTGAGCAGGTGGGGCAGCGTCCCTATCCGGTGGCGCGCCGGGATCTACAGAAATTGCTCCTGGAGAGTTTCCATGGTTCGGTTAATCTGGGACATGAGTGCCTTGGGGTGGAAGAGTCCACCCAGGGTGTGACGGCCTATTTTGCCAATGGTGCCCAAGCCCATGGGGATGTACTGGTGGCGGCGGATGGGATTCGCTCCCGACTGCGGACCTATGTCCTTGGGGAGGAGGTGGCTCCCACCTATGGGGGCTATGTCAACTGGAATGGTCTTGTGCCTGCTGACCCGGACTTGGCTCCCCCAGATACCTGGGTGATCTATGTGGGCAATCACCAACGGGCCTCGTTGATGCCAGTGGCTCAGGAGCGGTTTTATTTCTTTTTGGACGTGCCGCTGCCCAAGGGCACAACCGGGGATCCCGAAAGGATGCGCTCGGAGTTACAGGGCTATTTCCAGGGTTGGGCGGATCCCGTGCAGAAGCTGATTGCGCGGTTGGATCCCCAGACCACGGTGCGACTTGAGATCCATGATGTGGGCCCGATTCCCAGGTATGTGCGGGGGCGGGTGGCCCTGCTGGGGGATGCGGCCCATGCCACCTGTCCGGATTTGGGGCAGGGGGGCTGCCAAGCTATGGAAGATGCCTGGGTGCTAGCAAATTATCTGATCACCACCACTCTCAGTGTGGAAGATGCCCTGCAGCGCTACAGCCAAGAACGCACCCAGCGGGCCAATGCGGTTGTGCGCAAGGCTCGGCAGCGAGCCGAACAAATTCATGGACGGGATCCCGCTGTTACCCAAGCTTGGTATGCGCAACTGGCCCAAGAATCCCCCAAAGATGTCACGGATGCCATTGCTAAGGTGATCTTGGCGGGGGCGTTGCACTAGGCAGGGGGGGGCGGGGGGGCGAGGTCCAGTGGACTTGTAAATGCAACCAGGGCAGGTCTTGCGCTTGGGGGGGTGGCACAAGGATGAGATCCTGAAGCTGGGACTTGCCTTGGGTGATCTGGCGAGGGGAAAAAATCACGGGATCCGGCACCTGGGGACTAGACACACGCCGTTGGGGATCCGTAGGGTGATCCTGCCACACAGCAGCCACGATCTGCATCGCCACCCCTTGCCCCGGCGTCACCAGCAACGCTGCCCCTGGAAGTTGCCAACCCACCTTCAGCTTGAGGGGCCGCCCTGTTAGGGATCCCTGGATCACCAAGTTGACTTGTTCTGCTTGCAGACGCGGGGGGGTGCGCCCCGGTCGGGTCAACGTTTGCGCTGGCAGAACCCACTTGAGGGACTCAGGAGTTTGGTGAGTGGGAATCACAAAAGTCGCTACCAGATCTTGGCGCACGGGTATGGCTGTGGTGCTGCGAGGGGCAGGGGTTGGCGTCGGTGGCGTCCAGGTACGACGACTGGAAACAGCGGTATCAATGGGGTTATTGGTCAGGGGAGAACGGCTGCAGGCCCCAGTCCCAACCACAGTACCGACAAGGGCTATCCCGTAACAGGCACGCCAAACCATGCTTCTTGTGAAATGCACCAGTGATGCCCTCCTAAAGTCGGCTAGCCGGGCTGGGTGTTGTTGCCTGAATCACCAAAATCCCCTGATAGACCAAAGCCCGATTGGCAATGGTCAGTTGCTGGATCTGCACCTCCGGCCCCAAGTCAATGGGTAAATTGGCCAGCCCGCCAATGGGAATCTCCTGCCCAGCAATCAACCACACGGGATCCCGCAACGCCAACTGCTGGGGAGAGGTAGGCACAACGCGGGTGGCCAAGCTCACAGGGATGGGCAGCCCTTGGTCACTGGCCAACTGAGCATCAATATGCAGCCGATCCCCGATCAAGCGCACCTTGGGATCCCGAATCACAAAGGGCACACTGGTCTTTCCCACGGGCAGAGTCACCTTTGCCTGGGCCAACTGAGCCTGAATCAGGGGGGATTGCAACGTTTGATTCAGATCTGCTTCCGTCATCACCAGTCCCACCTGCACCGGCACCGCCTGGGTGAGCTGGAGGGGGGATCCCTGCAAAGCAGCGGGCACATTCAAACGGATATTCTGCCCCCGCAGACTGACCTCACTGACCGCCACCCCTTCATAGCGGAGATGACGCCCTGCCACTTGGGCTGCGGGAATGGTGCCATTGAGCAGTTCCGAGTCGGATCCCTGGATCCTCACCTGCAGGTCCTCCACCCTCTCCACCTGGGAGCGAATCCATGCTGCCACCACCGGATTGAGAACCGCCCCTAGGAGTTGCCCATACACCGGTGCGATCATCACCGCTCCTCCCAGCATCATCCCCGTCATCAGTCCTGCCCAGCGCATAGGGTGCATCACCAACCAGATGCCTCTAGCCTAGCGTTTTCATTCCCTGACCTCCCTACGGACTGACGCTATTCCCAGGGGGAACTTGCCGTAGACTGCTGGAGCAGCAAGCGGTAAGCCTCCGCCCGATACCGCGCCGTCACCTCTCGAATCATCATCACCACCTGCTCCAACCCACAGTGAACCACCCGAATCTCCAACACCTGGGACTCAACCCCCACCTCCATAATCTGCTGCTCTTCTAAACTCAGAGCCAACTCCATCGCTTGTCGCACCACGCCGACCACCGGCTCAGGCAAGACATCTTCCAGCTTTAGCCCCAAGCCTTGATCCGGTGGCACCCGCAACCACGAGGCGGGATCCCCCTGTCCATAGAGAAACGTCCCCTCCCGATTGAGGCGAAAAATCCAATCCGGAATCGCCTGCAACAAAGCGCGGTGCTTCGCCTCCGTTAAGCGCAGCGTATCCACCGTGATCTCGTGAATGTGAGCATGGGCTAGAAGCAGTTGATCCACATCCAGCAAAAAGATCTGCTCCTCATCCTGCACCAGCACAGGTTCGTACAGATTCTGGGGCGAACGTTGTAGGGCTTTTTGGGCTGCCACCCCCACCGGCGTCTCTATGGGCAGGGTCAACACCTCCCCATGGAAAAAAGCACACATCACCGACAAGGGCCGCTGCCAGAACACATCCATGCTGTAGCGAAAGCTCGTAATGTGCTCATAAAAGCGGTTCCGGGAGATCAAACTCACCCCAAGGGCCCGCTGCACCATCACCCCCGGTAACTGGGGATGCTTTTTCAACTCGTGAAACAACTCTGCGCCGGTCGCTGTCTCCGGCAGCATCACCCTGTAGAGAACCAGATCCCGCAGAGTCGAATGACTATCCAAAATGTAGTGGAGGTGGCGCTGCCAGTCGGGCGTGAGCGTGTAGCCATCCAGGTGAGGCTGAGCAACCCAGAGGGATTGACTCGACCAGATCGGGGAATCAGAACGTGTCATAGGAACCCAAGCAACTAAAGCCGTGACCTACATCACCCGATGCCATCTTAATCCGTTGGCAAGGATTTCGAGAGAAAAATGGCAGAAAAAAGTTGTAGGGGATACCGGGATACCTAGGACCCTTTCAGGTTTCTTGTGCCACAGGGTACCGGGGGATTCTTTGCTTTTGGATCTAGCCGCTTCGTCTCAGCTATGCTAGACTGCAGGTCGGATGAAGTAATTCGGTTCCGAGGACTGTCCCAGTTGTCGAAGCGTTCATGTCTCGACGGTCAGGTGTTCACAGGCATCTCTCCGAAGCATTCGTTCATATCCATTGTTTAATCTGGTCCGTGGAGACACAAGTTCATGTCAATTTACGTTGGTAATCTGTCCTTTAAGGTCACGGAGGATCAAATCCGTGATGTTTTCTCTGAGTATGGCACCGTTAAGAAGGTGAGTCTGCCTGTGGATCGGGAAAATAACAACCGTCCTCGCGGCTTTGCGTTTGTGGAAATGTCTTCTGATAACGAAGAAGAAGCTGCGATTCAGGCTTTGGATCAGGCGGAATGGATGGGTCGGGAGCTCAAGGTCAACAAGGCTCGTCCCAAGGAGTCTCGTCCTACGGGTGGTGGGAATGGCGGTAGTTTTAACCGTCGTGAGGGTGGTTTTGCACGCCCTCGTCAGTAAGGCTGATAAAAAACCGGGAAAGATCTCTAGATCTCTGTAAAGCCTTCTACTAAGCTTCGGGAGCCTAGAGTTAGGAACATTTACCTGTGTGTCACTCTTCTTCACAACTACCCTAGTTTCTGGGGTAGTTTTTGGCGTCTGAAAAACCAGTGCACAGATCCAGCTGGCAGTGGCAAAGCAGAGCCAGTTTGCTTTGTTCCCTAAATCTGGCATGGATGAAAAGGTTCTTGCCAGTACCAAGGGGGCGGCGTTAAGCTATGCCGTTACCTATTAC
>Ga0272446_1003567_pt1 | contig 19438 bp, 22 predicted proteins | sample YNPCB0061_FD_194587 | JGI IMG/M metagenome (GOLD analysis project Ga0272446, IMG submission 194587) | Hot spring microbial mat communities from Yellowstone National Park, WY, United States - YNP-CB-006-1 | ecosystem: Environmental > Aquatic > Thermal springs > Hot (42-90C) > Sediment | place...
GGGCTCGGTGGGACAAGCGCAGGCGCCAAGGTTGAGGTTGGCGCCGCAACGTGCGCAGAGGCCCGCGCAGGACTCGTCGTGCAGAGGGCTCAGCGGTAACCCGAGCCAGATGCCCTGGCGCAGCAGCTCCGTGAGATCGAAGAGGGGTCCATCGAACAGCTTGGCGGCATCCGGGTTCTCGTCATCCTCGACAACGGTGTGCTGAACCCTACCGCGCGCCACGCCCGGCCGCCGCTGAAGGGCGAACTGCTCCTCAATCGGCACAGTCAGCGGCAGGTTGAAGTACTCCAGGCACCGGCAGCAGGCCAGTGTCACCGTTGTCTCCACCGCGCCCATGGCAAGCAGCACGTTGCCCGTGTTCGTGAACACCAGGCGCCCGCGGATGGGCGTCGCGCACTCGAGGTCCTCGTCGACGATGGGGGGCTCGTCAACGTCGTAAGGATAGCGCGCGCCGACGCGGCTGAGGACCTCCGAAAGATCGAGTTTCACGCGGCGCCTCTTCCCTGACGCGCGACTCTGGGGCTAGCCGTCTTCACGGCCGGCCCGGGCCGGCACCCGGGCCTGATCGAGCGTCTCCCGGCCGCGCTGAACGGTGACAATGGCCTTCCCCATCACCGCCTCGAGCTTCGCCAGGACCTCTCGCGCGTACTCATCCGCTCCGCGCCGGATGTCCGCCGCTTCCACCTCGGCACGCCGCAGTATCTCCTGCGCCTGTGCGGTTGCCATCTGGTGGATTTCGCTGCGGTCCACCATTTGCATGGCCTTCTGGCGAGCGTCCTCCAGGATTCGGTGCGCTTCCTCGCGCGCCTGCGTCACGATCTGCTCCGCCTCCACGCGCCCGCTCTCCACGTGTTGCGAAGCCTCGTCACGGGCAGTCTCCACGAGGCGCTCGGAGACTCGCGCCAGGCGATGCGCCTTCTTGAGGTCTTCCGGAAGGTTGGCGCGGATCTTGAGCACGAGGTAGTAGAACTGCTCCTTGTTGAAGCGCACCAGCGTATTGAACGGCAGGTGACGCGCCTTCTCGGGCAGTTCCTCAAGCTCGTCCAGTAGCCGGAAGATGTCGACCGGTTCTGAATCCGGGGGCATGTAGCTCCCCCGCAGCGGAAGCGATCGTTGCGGAGCGGTGCGCACCGCATCACCGTTCCGGGAGGTTGATCCTGGCTCGTAACCGTTGTCTGACACTGTTCGGCACCAGTCCTTCCACAGATCCGCCCAGTCGGGCGATGTCCTTCACGATGCTCGAGCTAAGGTACACGTACTCCGAGCCCGGCATCATGAAGACGGTCTCGATGCCGGGACCCAGACGGCGGTTCGTGAGCGCCATCTGAAGCTCGTACTCGAAATCGGAGATGGCGCGCAGCCCTCGAATGATGGCGCGAGCACCCTGCCGCGCGGCGTAGTCTACCAGCAGACCGTCGAACGTGTCCACTGCAACGTTCTGCAGGTGGGCGCAGACCTCCCGCACCATCTCCATCCGCTCTGGGATCGTAAAGAGCGGCGACTTCGACGGGTTCACCGCGACCGCAACGATGATGCGATCGAACAGCCGGGTCGCACGCTCGATGATGTCGAGGTGGCCGTTCGTGATCGGATCGAAGCTGCCCGGAACGATTGCAGTGGTCATGTGCGCCGGATGCCCCCGGTCCGATACCGACGCCACTCGCGCCGACGCCATTGATTGTTAGTTCGCGGTCTGGCATCAACTAACCTGCAGCAGCTCGACGCCTGCGGGACCTCTTTCTACGGATCGTCTTAGCGCTGCCAGATCTGCGGCCGCGAGCGACGGATCGCGCTCCACCAGAGCGAATGCGGCGCGGCGCGCTTCGTCCAGCGCCGCCTGATCGCGCACGAGGTCCGCGAGGAAGAACGCCGGCAGGCCGCTCTGGCGTGTCCCCATCAGCTCGCCGGGACCCCGCAGGCGCAAGTCTTCCTCGGCGATCGCGAAGCCATCCTCCGTCCCGACGAGCGCTTGCAGGCGCGCTTCGCCCTCTGGGGTGGCGGGATCGGCGATCAGAACGCAGAACGAAGCGTGCGAGCCCCTCCCGACCCTCCCGCGCAACTGATGGAGCTGGGCCAGCCCGAAGCGGTCCGCGTCCTCCACCACCATGACGCAGGCATTTGGCACGTCGACGCCCACTTCGATGATCGTCGTGCAGACGAGAGCCGCCGTGCGCCCCGCCCGGAAGTCCTCCATCGCTGCCTGCTTCTCGGCGTCCGGCAGCTGCCCATGCAGCAGACCGATGCGCACGCCGGGCAGCAGATCCGTGGCCACCTCCCGCGCTAGGTCTGTCGCAGCCTTCGCCTGCAGCTTCTCCGACTCCTCCACCAGCGGGCACACGATGAACGCCTGTCGCCCACGCTCCAGTATCTGCGCCACGCCAGCGTAGACCGACTTGCGTTCCGCGCGCCGCTTCCAATAGGTGCGCACAGGCCGCCGTCCGGGCGGACGATCACGTATCAGGCTGACATCGAGGTCGCCGTAGACCGTCATTGACAGGGTGCGCGGGATCGGCGTCGCCGTCATGACCAGGACGTGCGGCCGCGCTCCCTTCAGGTGGAGCGTCTGCCTCTGCACGACGCCGAAACGGTGTTGCTCATCGATGACCGCCAGGCCCAACCGAGCGAACCGGATGTCGTCCTGAAGCAGAGCATGGGTGCCAATGGCAAGATTCGCCTCCCCCGAGCTGACCGCATCGCGAGCGCTGCGGCGGTCTTTCGCCGACTGCGCGCCGATGATCAGAGCCACTCTCACGCCGACGGGCTCCAGCGCCTGACGGAACACGGAAGCATGCTGTTGCGCCAGAATCTCCGTTGGCGCCATCAGGGCGGCCTGGTACCCGCTGTGCGCCGCCATCAAGATCGCGCCCATCGCCACGAGGGTCTTGCCCGAACCCACGTCGCCCTGAAGCAACCGGTTCATGCGGCGGCCGCTCCGCATGTCGGCCGAGATCTCCGCCAGAGCGCGGTCCTGACCTGGCGTCAGGTCGAACGGCATCGCTCGCCGGAGGTCCTCGCGGACGGCGTGCTCATCGGCGTCGAAGACGATTCCATTGCCCGCGAGCGACGCACGGCGGCGGCTCTGTGCGAGCGCCACCTGAAGCACGAAGAACTCCTCGAAGACGACGCGCCGCAGCGCCTGTTCGAGCGACTGAGGGTCGCAGGGAAAGTGGACCTCGCGAAGCGCAGGACGCGCATCCATCAGCCCGACCTGCGCGCGCACGTCGGCCGGCACCGTCTCCTCGACCAGCGCGAGGTAGCGCTCCAGGGCCGTGTCGACAAGACGGCGCATCCGCTTCTGGCCGATACCCTCCGAGAGAGGATAGATCGGGACGATCCGACCTGCCGACAGCGGGTCGCGCTCGGCGTCGTACTCCTCCCACTCCGGGTGTTCCATCTCGATCGGGCCGAAACCCGTCGCGCGCACCTGACCGTACGCGACGATCTGGCCGTGCGAGCGGGCAATGCCCTCGAGCTGGCGCTGCAGGTAGGGCTGGCGGAAGAACGCGATGCGCGCGACCCCCGTACCGTCGCTGACGAGAGCTCGCGTTACCTGGAAGCCGGCCCGGCGGGTCGCGACGACCTCACAGCCAAGAACCCGGCCACAGACCGTGGCAACGTCACCCGGCCGCAGATCGACAATGGGGGTGAACGACCGCCGGTCTTCGTACCGACGCGGGAAGTGCCGGAGAAGATCGCGCACCGTCGCGATCCCGAGGCGGCCGAGCGCTGCCGCAACGCTCGGCCCCACCCCGCTCAGGCGATCGACCGGATCGCCTAGGAGCCGACAGGAGGCGCGGCCTGCCTCACCCTTGCCCGACGCGCCACCCACTGCGCCGCCCGCCTCCGCTCAGGTTCGTGCGGACGAGAGGACCTCGGCGACGACCTCGTTGGCACGCAACCCGTCCCTCCCGCTCACGCGCAGGGGCTGCAGCCCGCGCACCGCGTCGGCGAAGCTGTCGATCTCGCGCTGGAACCGATCGGGTCCCTCGATCACGCGCGTCTCCCAGACCGACATGTCGGCGCTCCTGTACTGGACCTGGTTGCTGTCGTAGTCCACCAGGCACGCGCCCGCGGAACCGTAGATCTCGACGACGTTGCGGCCGTGAGGTGTCGACCAGCTGGCCTCGATCACACCAAGCGCCCCGCTCTCCGCTTCCAGCACAATCGCGGCGCTGTCCTCGACGGTCAGGGCGGGGTTGAAGGTGGCCACTCTCCCGGCGGCGCTTCGCACCTCTCCGGCCAGACACCGGAAGAGATCGACCGAGTGGATGGCCGTATCGAGGAGGGCGCCCCCACCCGCCACCTCTGGGTCCGAGAACCAGCGGTTCTCGACACCCTCGAAGACGCCGCTGAACCGGTTGCGCACCATGCGAACGCGGCCGATGTCATCGTTTTCGATAAGCTCGCGCGCGAAGAGGATCGGAGGGTGGAAGCGATGGCAGAACGCTGTCATCAGGAGCTTGCCGGCGCGGTCCGCAGCCTCCACCATCCGCCGCGCCTCGGCCGGCGTCCGGGCGAGCGGCTTCTCGCACAGAACGTGGTGGCCGGTCTCCAGCGCCCGGACGGCAACGGGCTCGTGCTGGACGGGGGGAGTGCAGATGTCCACCACATCCAGGGGCGTGGCCCCGATCAGCTCGTCCCATCGCGTGTGCGCCTCGCCCCCGTAGACCCGTTGGGTCGCCGTGACCACGCCTGCGTCGGCGTCGCACACTGCGGCGATAACGGCCCCCGACACCTTCGCCCACCGATCGAGGTGTATGCTCCCCATTCCACCACAGCCCACGACCGCCACGCGAAGTTCGCTCATCTCCTGGCCCCTTCGTCCAGCCCTCGCAGGAGCGACTTGCGCTCCACGCACATCTGCATCACGATCCCCCGGATGGACGAACCGGCCGCTCGGACGGCCGGCCCTATGGGCAGGTCCACCTCCTCGCCGGCCTCCAGTCGCTGGATCGCCGAGACGAGTTCCTCGTCGGTCAGCGTCAGCTCGCGTCCGTTGGCCGCCAGGAAGGCTAGGAACGCGGCTGCAGCGAACGGGCGGTTCGAGCGCTCGAACGGTCGGGCAAGGAGGCAACGCCGGAGCAACGCCCGAGACTGGCCCTCCACGTCCGTGCTGTCGCCATAGCCGTACTGCGCTGCCATACAGCTCTCGAGACGTTCGTAGTCGAAGGGGACCGGTTCGCCGGCCAGAACCGAGTGGATCCACACGAGATCGTGGACGCTGAGGTAGTGAACGCTCGCGTCTGCGGTGAGCTGAACAGCTTCGTCTGTGGGCGGCAAGGCGGTGCTCCAACGGTGGTGGTGGCGCGGGTGATCCTCATCCGCAGGCCGAGGGAGTGTACCATCGGGGTCGAGACGTGTCAAACGCCGCCGCCCGTGCCGCCGGAAGGAGCGGCGGGGGCGCTCATCGAATGCACGCAGCGTCGGGCGGCGAACCCCGCCTGACGCCAGAAACCCATGCAGATCACTCTCGCCGCGCTGGCGGATGCCGCCAACCAGTCCGATCGAGGAAAGCTGAACCTCCTCGGTGTCTTCCACAACATCGGCGCCCCGAACGTCCCTTGCCGGCATCCAGCGCTCGCCGTCGTCGCCGTCGTGCGTCTGGATGTCGACGAGAAGGACGTCGAACACGTGCTGCGGATCCGGCTCCGCGACGCCGACGGCAAGGTGGTCGGCGAGACGCCGCCCGTCGCTTTCCTGGTTCCTCGCGAGGACCCGCGCCCCACGCCGGAGGTGAACTTCATCCTGGAGTGGCGCGACCAGTGGTTTCCCTCCTTCGGCGACTACACCTTCGAGTTCGACATTGACGGTCGCGTGCTGCGCGATGCGCCCCTGACCATCACGCAGACGCCGCCACCGATCACTCACCTCAGCGGGAGCGGCCCGACCGAATGACGGCGAGCTGCACCCACAGCCCAAGGAGAACGACGATGCGTCGTCGCGCCATCATCGCGACCGTCTCGCACGCGCCCCGCTGGTCCTGCGCCACTCCGGACGGCGCCCGGAAACTGGTCGAGGAAGCAGCCGCCCACATACGCAGGGCCGTGCTTCAGGGGGCCGACATCGTGGCCTTCCCGGAGGCCTACCCCCAGCTCGCCGCCCCGGCCCCCATGACCGCACATGCTGAACCTCTCGACGGCGGAACGCTCGATGCCGCGCGGGACCTTGCGCGCCGGCACTCCGTCCACCTTGTCTGGCCCCGGTTCGAGCGAGACGCCGACGGGGTCCTGCGCAATACCTCCATCCTCATCGACCGGGCGGGACAGGTAGTTGGGCGCTATCACAAGATGTTCCCTACCCTCGGCGAGTTGGAGGAAGGCGTGCTGCCCGGCGCAGACTGTCCCGCGTTCGACGTGGACTTCGGCAGAGTTGCCATGATGATCTGCTTCGACCTGAACTTCCGCGAGGTCCGTGACGCTCTGCGGGCTCGTGAGCCCGATGTCGTCTTCTTCTCCTCGATGTACCGTGGCGGCAGGCAGTGCTCGGAGTTGGCGCTCGATCTCGGCGCATTCGTCGCGACGGCCATCTCCGCTGAGTTGGGCCGTATCGTGGACCGCGCGGGCGCTATCGTCGGCGTCAGCACCTACGAGGCCCTTCTGGCGCGCAGCGTGAACCTGAACTCGCGCATGGTGCACATGGACTACAACGCGGACAAGGTGGACTCGCTGCTCGAACGGCACGGCGCCGCGCTCACCGTGGAGTACCACACTCAGGAGGCGCGCATGGTGTTCGGGCTAGAGAGCAGCGAGCGGGACGTGGACGATCTGCTGCAAGAGGCGGGCGTGCAGACGATCGACCACTACTTCGCGCGGGCGCGCGCCGCTCGCGCCGCTCTGCTCACACGAGCTGACTAGAAGATGCCTCCGGGGCCAGCACCGATAACCAGCACGTCGAACGCGGTGGAGATCGCCCAGTGCAGTGCGAAGCACGGGAGGAACGACCCGCCACGAATGGCCAGGGCGCCGAGGAGCGCGCCCCCAACGAACGAGCTGGCGACCTCGAGCGGCGGCTTTCCGAGGTGCATCACGCCAAAGGCCAGCGCCTGCAGCACGATGGCAGGAGCTACTCCGGTCAGCCGCGCGACACCGAACGTAAGGAAGCCGCGGAAGAACGCCTCCCACGCCAACAGGTACGCGCCATAGGTGAACTCGTGGACCGCGAAGAACCGCCAGGACTGTGCGGCTTCCGGCTGCAGCGGATAGTAGCCCTGGAAAGCCGGCTGGCGCGATGCGAGGTAGAGAACGGGCGCCATCAGGGCAAACCAGAGAGCCGCCGTGCGCGCTGCGCCCGCCGCAGGCCGACGCCAGCCCAGCGAACACCAGTCGAGGCTCGGCGTCAGTCCAACGGCCAGTGCAGGCGCCAGAACCAGCGCGCAGAGATTGACGAGAAGGTACTCCTCCCAGGAGCGGCCGGCAGACGGACGCGCGACGCTGTACGGCTGGAGGTTGTACGTCATCAGTCCGATCACCACGGACAGGCCGATGACGAGCACGACCAGACCGCCGGCTCGGTCCGCAGGTACCGCCGTGCGAGCGAGCCAAAGGCCTTCGCTCTGGCCCCGGAGCCACGAGGTCAGGCGCACGGCCGTTCCTCCCGGTCAAGTGCCGCCGCCGTGCGAGCTGCCTGCCGAACGCGCTCCGCCGCGGCTCTTGCGCGCCGGCCAATCCGGCGCCGGTTCGGTCGCAGTGCCCTGCCGCGCTCTACCACCGGTTCACCAGCAACGAAAGTGGCGGCGACGTCGGAGCCTCGCGCCGTGTAGACCACGGCGCTCTGTGGATCGTGGACGGGCCAGGCATGCGCGCGGTCCAGCCGCACCGCCACGATGTCCGCTTGCTTGCCTGCCTCCAGCGATCCAATCTCCTGCGCCATGCCCAGCGCTCGGGCTCCGCCAAGCGTGGCCATCTCGAGGACCTCCTTCGCCGTCAGGGCATGGGGGTCCATCGTCATGGCCCGCTGAGCCAGCACGGCGAACCGCATCTCCTCGAACATGTCCATGGCGTTGTTGCTGACAACGCTGTCGGAGCCCAGGCCGACGGGCACATCCCCGTGCGGTCCTCGCAGCGTCGCTAGGCGCGCGACGCCGTTTGCGAGCTTCGCGTTGGACTTCGGGCAGTGGACCCACGCGCACCCGGCCTCCGCAACGCGTCGCGCGTCCCCGTTGTCGACGCGCACGCCGTGCACGAGCAGCGTTCCAGGCGCCAGGGCGCCGTGCCGCAGGAGGTGCTGCAGCGGGCTGGCGCCTGAAGGGCGCCAATCGATCCCACGTCGCGCCAGCGACTCGGCGATCGGGCCGGAACCATGGCGCACCAGCTCCTCTTCTGCCCTGGACTCCGCGGCATGGATGCAGACGGGGAGACCCTCGTCCCGAGCCCACGCGCAGACCGCGCGCAGAAGGTCGGGGCGCACGGTGTACAGGGCATGGGGCGAGACGCCCAACCGTATGCGCCCGCCAGCCGTCGCGGTCTGGAGCGATCGCAACCTGGCCGCCAGCGCATCGAGTGCTTCGGAGACGACAGGCTCCGCCCCGATCCCGAAGACCTCTTGGTAGACGAGGCCCCGCAGTCCCACTGCCGAGAGAGCACGGGCGGCGGCGCCGTGCGGGGAGCAGTCCGCCACCGTTGTGGCGCCCCCTGCGGCTGCGTCCATGGCGCCGACGAGCGCCGAGACCTCCCAGTCGGCTGGTATGAGCGCTTCGCTCAACCCGACGAGGGCCCGGACCCACGGGAAGAAGGCGTCATCGTCGAGCAGGCCGCGCATCACGGTGTAATCCAAATGGGTGTGCGCGTTCACAAGACCTGGGAGCAGCACCGCGTCGGGGAATTCTCGGATCGCGTCGCCGCCGACCGCGCCCGCTGGCCGCGGCCTCACGTCCGCAATGCGCTCGCCCTCGACGACCACCTCGCCGTCCTCGATGAGCGAGTGCGCGGTGGGCAGAACCCAGCGCGCTCGGAGGCGCACGATGGGAGGGGACATGGGGAAGCGACGTCCTCCCGGATGGCAGGCGTCTCTACAGAGGGGTTGCCCAGAGCTGCTCGACCTGACCTCGGCTCAGGTTTCGAACGTGCCCGTCACCATGGAGCACATTGTACCGCATGCGGTCGGTGACGAGACCCCCGTGCCAAGCGCCGGCCGCGTCGAACACCACGTTGATCGCGGAGGGTTGGCGCAGCGCCGCGTCCGTCAACTGGCGCAGAGCCAGCTCGGTGCGGTAGTTGTAGCTCGTCCCGAAGCGCTTGAAGCTCGTCGGACGCGCATGCAGCGCCTCGCCGGTGAAGTCCTCGATGTCGTAGCCGGTGTCGGCCGGGCAGTGGAACAGCTCCGCGGAGCGGATATAGGGCTGGAGCGTCTCGTGAAGCATCGGCATGGTGGAGAGCCACCGCTGGAACTCCGGGTACGGCGCCCAGATCTGCGGAGTGTAGCGGTCCGTGGGGTCCACAGCCCAGGGAAAGACCTCGTCGTAGTCCTGCATGTACGTCCGGATCGAGAGGCCGATCTGGCGCAGGTTCGACACGCAGGATATCTCGCGCGCCTTTCCGCGCACCGTGCCGTAGACGGGAAACAGAATGGCGGCGATGATCGCGATGATCGCGATCACGGTGAGCAGCTCGATCAACGTGAACCCGAGCGCACCGTGTTTCGTGCCGGGCTCGAGGCGCCGCGTAGACCTAGCCATCGATGACCCCGTCGCGCATGCGTACGATCCGCTCTGCTCCTGCCAGCATCTCCAGGTCGTGTGTCACGACGATCACCATGCCGCGGTCGCGGTACGACGACAGCAGGTCCATCACCGCGTGCCCATTCGTGTGGTCTAGGGAAGCCGTCGGCTCGTCCGCGAAGATCACCGACGGGCTGTTGGCCATGGCACGCGCCACACAGACCCGCTGGCGTTCACCGCCCGACATCTGATGCGGGTAGGCATCCCGAAGATGGGCGATGCCCAGCGCTTCGAACAGCCCATCCACGTGCGTTGCTGGCGCCACGTCCCCGGAGCCGCACGCGGCCATGACGTTCTCTCGTGCCGTCAGGTAGCCGATCAGGTACGGCTGTTGGAACACAAAGCCGAAGCGCTCGCGCCGCAGCGCCGCTAGCTGCGCGTCGCTCATATGCCTGTATCCGCTGCCGTCGAACGCTACGTCGCCGATCGAGGCGCGGCGAAGGCCAGCCAGAACGTAGAGGAGCGACGACTTGCCGCTGCCCGACGGGCCGATGACCCCATGGAACCCGGTGGGGCCCAGCCGCAGGGTGATGGCCGACAGGGCGTGCACGACCCGATCGCCGTCCGCGTAGACGAGGCTGACCTCTTCCGCGCTCAGCACTCCAGCGCAGGCCCCGGTCATGCTCGCCTCTCGATGATGGAGACAGGATCGAACCGGCGCAACCCCGTCCAGACCGACCAATAGGCAAACGCCCCGATCGCGACCGGCAGTGGCGACGCGTAAAGATAGGCGCCGGCGTCCAGCGGGTTGAGAAGCAAACCCCGCGGCTCCATCACCAGAGCGCGCAGAGCCGCGAGAAGCGCCACCGTCACGACGAAGCCGCCCGCCCAGCCCACGACGCACAAGATGACGGTCTCGTGCAGGGCACGACGCAACAGGTAGGCGCACGTGTAGCCGATCGCCGCGAGCGTCGCCATCTCGGGCAGCCTCTGCCGGAAGTAGATGCTGGAAAGCAGCCCCGCCAGCAGGGCGATGGCGAACACCACAATGCCGATCACCACGTTCATGATGAGGTAGAGGCTGGAAAGGGCATCGCGGGTCTCCCTCACAAGCGTCGCGAACGTCCATGCTCTGGCGTGAGCCTTGTTAAGCCGAACCGCGAGCGACTGCTCCAGCCGCCGCTGCGCGTCCTCGCTGTCCGCCATGGCGAGCAGCGACTCCACCGAGAGCTCGAACGTTTCGCCGATGAAGCGCTCCGATGCGACCGCCATCCACACCGGCCCGCGCAGCAAGCCCACGAGCCGCATGGGCCTCGGGGCGTACGCATCCTCCGAGCCTGGTCGAAGCACGACGGACCCAATGGCGAGGCCCAGGTTGCGGGCGATCTCCTCGGACACCGCCACCTCCGCAGCGCCGTCCGCCGGAAGGCGACCGGCGGAAACCTCGAGGCCACACCGGCTCAGCACCTCCTTCATCGCGACCGGTGAGAGGCCCAGTACCGCGAAGGGCATCTTGCCGAAAACCGTGCGGACGGTGATGAGCGCCGCCCGCACGGTGTGCACCCGCTTGGCCAGCGGGTCCCGGCGCACCGCGCGCGCGATCTCGGGCCGCAGTTCGAGCGCGTTCCGCGGAGCGACAAAGGCGAGGCGCCGGTGATAACCGTACATCGTGTAGACAGTGAGGTCGATGGAACGAATGATCGACACGACGCTCGCGACGAGAGCCACCGACACCAGGATGACCAGCGCGACGGGCAGGGCTCGCGCCGGGTTCCGCCGAAGGTAGAGCCACGCAGAGAGCGGATGTGCGAGCCTTTTGCTCATGGTCGTGGCGCCCCTCGCTTCATTTCCCAGCGCTCCGTACCGTGCGACCTGATACTTGCTGGCGCTCGGCACCTTTGGGCGTACGTATGTGAGGCGGGATGTGCGCCGCGCGTGACGGAGTCCTTCCACCGTCGCCGAGCGATGACGCTTACTCGCGTCCTGCGGCTGCCACTGCAAGGAGCGTTCATGGGTTCCGACGGTCGATTCGACACTGTGATCGTAGGCGGAAGCGTCTTCGATGGGCTGGGCGCTCCGCCCATCCGTGCCGACATCGGCATTGTGGATGACCGGATCGTCGCTGTGGGCGATCTCTCAGCCGCCAGCGCCGGCCGCCGGATCGACGCGACCGGCAAGAGCGTTGCGCCTGGCTTCATCGACATCCACACGCATTCTGACATCAGCGTCCTGTTCAACCCAGCGATGGAGAGCATGACCTCTCAAGGGGTCACGACGCAAGTGGTGGGCAACTGCTCGCTCTCGCTGGGACTGGCGACCGACGACGACGCTTTCGCCTTCGAGAAGCGGTGGCTGGGAACCCACGGCGCGAGGATCACCTGGAGGTCCATGGATGGTCACCTGCGCCGAGTGGCCGATGAGGGCGTAGCCACCAACTACGTGATGCTCGCCGGTCAGGGCACGATCCGTAAGCGCGTGATGGGCTTCGCGAACCGTCAGCCGAGCCCCGACGAGATGGCACAGATGCAGGCTCTCTTAGCGCAGGCGCTCGAAGAGGGCGCATGGGGCGTGTCGACGGGGCTCGAGTACACGCCGTCGGGCTACGCCAGCGTGGAGGAGCTCGCGGCACTCAGCAGCGTCGTTGCCCGGTACGGGGGCTTCTACGCGACGCACCTGCGCAACGAGGGTGACCGACTTCTGGAGTCGGTGGCGGAGGCGATCGAGGTCGGCGAGAGGGCGGGCGTTCCGGTACAGCTCTCGCATCACAAGGCCGAGGGACGCCAGAACTGGGGCAAGGTGCATCGCACTCTCGCCATGGTGGAAGCGGCCCGTGAGCGCGGCGTCGACGTTCAGATGGACCAGTACCCGTACACGGCCTTCCAGACCGCCATGAGCGTCCAGTTCCTCCCTCCGTGGGCCAACGAGGGCGACACGGAGGCGCTCCTGGCGCGGCTCACGGACAAGGAGCGCCGCGCCGAGGTGGTTGCCGACATCCGCACCAACCATGCGGACTGGGACGACGCCGGGCCTGGGTCGCCCTGGGAGCGGGTCGAGATCGGCTCCTGTCGCTCCGACCGGTCCCTTCAGGGCAGGACCATTGCGGAGATCGCTCGGGAGCGAGGGCAGAACCCCATCGAGGTGGTGCTCGACATCATCGTCTCCGAGCGCAACTTCGTGAGCGCCGTGAACTTCGCGATCGACGAAGAGGATGTCCTGTTCGTGATGCGCGCACGGCACACCATGATCGGCTCGGATGCGGTGGGAGTGGCGCCGCGCGGGCGCATGGCGGAGGAGCGCGTGCACCCGCGCTGCTACGGCACGTTCCCCAGAATCCTCGGGCGCTACGTTCGCGAGCGTGGTTCGCTCGCGGAGGAAGAGGCGATCTACAAGATGACGGGGCTTCCGGCGGCACGTCTCGGATTGCGCGACCGAGGGCATATCGCGCCTGGATGCTTTGCCGACATCGTGGTCTACGACCCGAGCACGGTGATCGACCGATCGAGCTTCCGCATGCCTCACCGGTTCTCGATGGGCATCGAGGTCGTGTTGATCAATGGCCGCGTGGCCTGGGAAGGAGGCGCCTCGACCGGCGTGCTGGCCGGCCGTGCCTTGCGACGCGACGCCCCGGGCCGCCCTACTACGTCGGTCCGCGCAGATGGAGCCACTCCACCAGGAGGAACGACATCCGATCCACCAGCAGAGCGAACCGGGTCATGATCGTCGAGCCGAAGATAGCGCCAAATCCGATCATGATGAGCCACCGGCCGAGTTGAGCGGTGCTGCGGACGACCGGCTTCTTGTGCTCGAACGAGAAGAGGAAGTAGGCCAGGACAGAGATCAGCGTCACCACAAAGAGGATGTTGTTCAGCGCCCCGGAGATGCTGAGGGAGTCCGGTGACGGGTTCGGGTTGTCGAGGCGCCACGTCGTCGGCCACACGGGACGGAACGAGTCGCGAATCTGAGGGAAGTAGAGGTTCGCGAACGCCTGAAAGGCCTGACCGGCCGCGAACCCCGCGAGGATGACCAGCGGGATGCGGCTCAGCCATCCATGCCTTTTGCTGAACACGAAGTAGGCCAGCAGCGCCAGCGGAAGCGCCCACAGCCACAGCCACTGACCCTTCTCGAAGACAGGCTCGTACCATTTCGGCCGCACGACGGAGGTGATGGCCATCATCGAGACGTAGCCGGCGGCGAGACCCAGGTACACGTGCTCGAAAAGACGATAGATCGGGTTCTCGCGATAGAGCAGCGAGTAGAGCGCCAGCGTGGCGATGCCCCCTAGGAAAGCGTTGAACGCGGTCGATCCCGGCTTCTGGAACACGATGTAGCCAACGATGGCCAGGGGGACGGCGAGCGCGAGGCCGACGATGCCGAAGATGCGGTCTTGCCGGTTCACGATCCAGATCCTCCTCGCCGCGTCTGCTTCCGCCCGAGGAACATCGCGACGTTGCCGATGGTGATCGAGACGATCACCAACGCGAACGCTGCGGACAGCGGCGCCATGTACTCCCGCCCCATTCCGTAACGGCCCGTGCCGTTGCGAACGTTGAGCTGCTCGTAGTCATAGGCCCCTTTTGCCCCCCAGAGCACGCCGGCGAGCTGGCGCGACGAGTAATAAGGGAGCGACTCTGGCGCCATCACGCTCGTGGGACAGAACCCGACGCGAACACCCGGCTTGATGAACTGCATCCAGATGTTGTGCACGGCGGACGCGGAGATCTCGACGACCATGTGCACATCGTCGATGCTCTTCACTCTGGCCATCATGGGGAAGGCGTCGAGGGGCTTCTTCTCCACGAAGTCCTGCCGCACTGTCTTGCGGAAGTCCGCGTTGATGCCCTTGACGAAGTTGTTGGGGCTTGCCTGAAACCCGAGGTGCACCCAGTCACGCCCGTACTGGTAGTTGTAGCGCGGGGCCATGTCACGGACGATGTCGAGGATCACCTGCGCCCCCGGCGCCGTGAACGAGCTGAGCGCGAAGCGGATACGCCGGTTCATCAGGTGCTCCATGAGGGCCCGGGTCTGCCCGCCGTTCTCGCCGCGCGTCGCCTTGGACCAGGTGGAGGAGACCAGCACGATCTTGTCGGCCGGCGTGGCGTCGATCGTCTTCCATAGCGCCTCGCTCATGGGATCGACGGCGTTGGTTATGTTCATCGGACGCAAGACCGGGATCGCCACAACGACCAGGAGCACCAGGTAGAGGATGCGCCGGTCTATGTTCTGGAGCTTCCATAGAAGCCCGCTCTTCGTGTCGGCTGCTTCGTCCATCCAACCACCTCCCACGCGCGGCAGGCGCGGATCACTCTCCGAACAGCGCTCCCCGCTCGATCCCCAGCCAGATCCGCAGACCCATGGCGAGCGCGCCGAGCCCCACTCCGAAGTCGATGGCGCGCAGCGCTGGCAGGCTCACCACACCCAGCACCCAACTGCTCCACGTCTCGATGCGCAGGTTGGCGGCCAGTCCAGTGGCGGGGATCCACTGCGTGATGATCACGCCGAAAGACAGCCCGAGTAGTACGATCAGGGCGGACGCCATCAGGATCGAGCCCTCGATCGAACGGATGCGGAACGCACGGTAGGCGGCCGAGAGGATGAAGAATGCAATGAGCGAGAACATGGCCGCGTCCATGTTCTGGTAGAGACCGTCGAAAAGATAGCCGTAGATGGCGCCAGAGCCCCACGACCAACATCACCACCGCCGACACGATGAGGGCCACGCTGTTCCAGTAGCCCGGCTTCGCCTTAGCCACATTGGCGCTGTGAATCTTGAGCAGGCTGAAGAGACCAAGACCGAGGATAAAAGCAGCGAGGACCTCCGCCAGCGGAGAGACCACGGTGGGGATGAACGGGGTAAGGACGTTCTCGCGTGCAACCGTACCATTCTCACGCACGACCTCACGGGTGGGCAGGAAGAACTCGAGCGCGTAGAAGAGGCCGGACAAGAAGCAGACGGTGACGAGAAGCCTGCGCCGGAACCGTGGCGAGACGCGCGTCAGTGCTGCGATGATCAACGCGCTCGTGACGGCCACGCCCACGACCGCGACCCAGAGCCACACTCCCCGCGCTACCGCAAACCTCTCCATCGACGCCTCCCCCGCCTGACCGACCGCGCCCTAGCCGAACAGACCACGCAGCGCGCGCAACATCTCGTCCCAGCCGCCGTTGCCGAACATCTTGTAGAAGAGCGGTGCGTCGGCAGGGTATTGGGGACCCACGATCGCGTAACAGATGCACCCAATGATGATGCAGGCGGCGAACAGCATCTTGCCCAGGTCCTGCCCGGCGAGACTGCCCATCGACACCGGCTCTCTGCTCAGGTAAGCGCTGGCCGCGTAGAACTCGTCGCCGATGATGACATAGTCGCACGCCGCGACGAAAAACGGCGTCTGCGTCGTCAGCGTGGTGCCGGCCACCTGAAGCGCACCCACCGTGTTCGCCGTTTCCGCGAAAATGAGCGACTCCGCGTAGAAGGCGCCCATGAGGAACGTCGCCGCCACCTGCTGGCGATGGATGATCCCCGAGACGCCAGCGGCGAAAGCGAACTGCTCACCCGAGATGAACTGAACGGAGTCCGGGTCATAGGCCTCGGGCTTCCCCTCGGACCGATAGGCTTCCTGGATGACCTCCTGACCGACCGCGTAGAGGGGAGCGTCGCTGACGCAGAGGCGTATCGGCGTGGAGAACCGCGCGGCCGTGCGCGTGATATAGCTGAAGATGTTCAGCGCCTGGATGCCGACGATGTCCAGCCCAGACAGGCCCGGGACCATCAGGATCGGACGTCCCATTTCGGTGGCGCGCCCGACCGCTTCATCAATGGCGTTGAGGCCCGGTATCCGCCGGATGAACGGAAGGCGACCCCGCATGGCGCCCAAGATGCGCCACAGGATAAGAGCGACAAGAAGCCCCTCGAAGACCGCCGCGAACCAGTTCTCGTCAGCGTGCAGCATTCCGGGCCTTCCTCTCCGCGCGCTCGGTGCGCTCGCGCTCCGAACGCTCCTGCGCGAGTTGCTCAATCCGCTCGATCAGCCTCTCCACGTTCTCACGCTTCTGAAGAAGCAGTGAGCCGCGCTGCATGGCTCCAAGGCCGATCAGCGGGGCCAGCATGGGCGTCAGCACGATGAGGCTCTGGCTGGCCATGAACGACACCGGCCGGTGCATCTCCAACAGGAGAACGGCAGGGGTCTCCAACCGCCGACAGACGACGTGGCGAGCGATCGAGTTGATCAGTTCGTCCCTCTCGGCATCCGGCATCTCGTCGGGCCAGTCAAGCATCCCCGTCCCGCCCCCCACGACAGCTCTCGATCGCCGCCATCACCCGCTCCACGCCGGCTGGCTCGGCTTCCTCGGTGCAGCGAAGAAGAACACCGCGGAAGGCATCCATCCGGCTCGGGTGGCGCAGTGGCGAGAGAAGCACCTGGTTGCCGGAGCGGGCGACGCGCACCACGCGGTCCCACTCGATCTCCTGACGGCTCAGACCGCACGTGACCGAAGCCCTCCGGGTCGAGAGGGTGTGGTGAACCGGAAGGAGATACTCCGCCGTGGCGGAGAACAACAGCAGCAACGCCACCGCTCCCGCCAAAGGCGTTCCCAGCAGCGCCCAGCCGCAGGCAGCCGAGAAGAACATGATGGTGGCGACGACCGCCGCCCGCCCCGGCGCGCGATCGCGAAGCCGCACGGTCCATCGGAGGACCTCGACCTCGTCCCTCGGCCCGCCCGCCTCAGCCGAATCAGACGATGAGCGTTGCGCATCGAGTGGGCACATGAGCGATGCCGCTTCCGTTCCATGGACGGTCCGAGGCGCCCTTCGACGGCCGCCCGATTATAAGGGGGCCGCGCTGACCGTGTCAACCGACGGTCCCATCCGTCGCCGGGCCGGCCGTTCGGGTCCACGCTGTACGGACGGAGCGCGTGTCTCCGCGTGACGGCTCCAGCGCGCTTGACAGCCGCAAGCGGCCGATAGTATACTCCCGCGTATTCCATGGCAGTAGTGCGTGACTTTCAGGGGGACCGCTCATCAACAAGGATTTCCGCGTCAACGAGCAGATCGTGCGGCCGCACCGCGATTATCCTCGTGTCCGCGACGTTCGCCTGATCGACGAGAACGGCGTCCAGCTCGGAATTCATAATGTACGGGACGCGCTTGCGCTCGCTCAGTCGCGCGGTCTCGATCTCGTGGAGGTGGCGCCCACAGCCAGCCCCCCGGTCTGCCGCATCGTGGACTACGGCCGCTACAAGTACGAGCAGTCCAAGAAGGACAAGGAGGCCGGGCGCAAGCAGAAGGGCGGGGACATCAAGGGTCTCTTCCTCCGCCCCGGCACGGATGACCACGACCTCCAGTTCAAGCTGAAGAACGCCGTCAAGTTCCTGTCGGAGGGCGACAAAGTCAAGGTGACGGTTCGCTTCCGGAGCCGCGAGATCACCCACCCTGAGTTTGCCAAGCGCCTGCTGGACAAGGTGGTGGAGGCAGCCGCGGACGTGGCCCAGATCGAGAAGCCGCCGGCGATGGAAGGTCGCACCATGACCATGATCCTGGCGCCCAAGTAGCCGTCCTCACATCCGCAGCCAACCACGAGGGACGCGCGCGGTCTCGTGCGCGGTCCTCGCTTTGTCTGAGCGGCATGCCTCGAGCCGAACCAGACCCAGGGAGATGACGATGCCGAAGCTGAAGACGCGCAAGACGGCGGCGAAGCGCTTCCACCAGACGGCCGGCGGGAAGCTGGTTCGGCGGTGCACCGGCCTGAACCACCTCATGCGCAAGAAGTCGCTGTCGCGGCGGCGCCGCCTCCTCAAAGGCGATGTCCTGTTCAAGGGCGATGCCAAGCGCGTAAGCCGCATGCTTGGGCAGGGCGCCTGAGCGCCTGCCCTTCCGCGAGCCCCATGGCTCGGAGATCGAGGGAACGGGACCGATGAAGCGGGCCGCCAGGCCCCTCCCGTCCGTTAGGAGAACGCACAGATGGCCAGAGTGAAGCGCGGCACGATGGTGCGCAAGCGCCACAACAAGGTTCTGGAGGCCGCCAGCGGCTACCGCGGCGGAAAGCACAGCCTCTTCAAGACCGCCAACGAGCAGGTTCGCAAGAGCGGCAACTACGCCTACCGGGACCGGCGCAACAAGAAGCGCGTCATCCGGCGACTGTGGATCGCTCGCATCAACGCGGGCGCCCGCGCGAACGGGCTGAGTTACAATCGGTTCATCGAAGGGCTTGGAAAGGCTGGCGTGGCGATCGACCGCAAGGTCCTGGCGGACCTTGCTGTCGCGTCGCCGGCCGTGTTTGCCCAGCTCGTCGCGCAAGCGACGAGCGCTCTCGGGTCGACCGCAGCCGGCGCAGCATAGCACCTCAGTACCGCAGCCACCGCACCTCAGCGCCCCGGCGAGCGTCTTCCCGGTCGAAGGAAGCCGCCTCTCCGGGGCGTTGTTGCGACATCGTGACCGCATGGAGCGGGTCGCTGGACCCTCCGGAGCGTGTCGAGGAGCGACGATGGACGAACTCGACGAGTTGCTGGAACAGGCATTGCGAGAGGTGAGAGAGGCAGCGAGCACCGCTGAGATCGCCTCTATCGAGACGCGGTGCCTCGGGAGCAAGGGCGTCCTGCAAGCGCAGCTGCGACGGATCGGCTCGCTCCCGCGCGAGGAGCGGCCCGCCTTCGGCGCGCGCGTGAACGCCGCAAAAGCCCGTCTGGCAGCGGAGATCTCGGAGCGGCGGGAGGCCCTGGCGGCTCAGGAGATAGCGCAGCGTCTGGAGCGCGAGCGCATCGACGTGACGCTGCCAGGCCACCCTGTGCCGG
>Ga0272446_1003568_pt1 | contig 19437 bp, 17 predicted proteins | sample YNPCB0061_FD_194587 | JGI IMG/M metagenome (GOLD analysis project Ga0272446, IMG submission 194587) | Hot spring microbial mat communities from Yellowstone National Park, WY, United States - YNP-CB-006-1 | ecosystem: Environmental > Aquatic > Thermal springs > Hot (42-90C) > Sediment | place...
AGTTGCCGGCGCCCCGGTTTCACTCGGCGGGGTGACCACTGTCGCAACAGGCAATGCCCCGGGTCGTGGGGGGGGAAGTTCGCCGGGTGGAGAGGGGGGGGTGGTCACGAAGCCCAAATCGGGACGGCTAACCGGTTCGACCAGTTCAGCTACCACCCGTGATCGTTGACGTTCAGGCGCTTTGGGGGGTTGAACAACTGGTGCGACTGGGGGCGCACCGGCCGGCGGGGCTGCGGCTTCGGCGTTCTTGCGGCGAAGGCGATCAATCTCTGCCAGGAACCGATCCATGTCCGTGGTCGATTGCCGGACCACGGGACCACCGCCGCCGGGGGCCGGACCCGCTCCAGCCGGTGGTCGGTTTCGACCCGCCTGCAGCTCGTTCATGTTGTTCAGGAACTTCGCCAACGCCCCCACCAGGGACGAGATAATGATGATGGCGATGATGATCCAGAACACACCCATGATAACAGCCTCGCTGGAGTCCTCACCACTGCATGAACGGCTTAACAATCTCTCACTGTGCTGATTCACAACCGGCGAGCGATACTCAATTATTCCCGCGACCCGGGGTATTTTCACTCGCCCCGGTCATTGAAGCGATGTTGTTGCGCATCGAGGTGTCCGACTGCACATTTCGCATGTTGTAATAGTCCATGACACCCAGATGTCCTTTCTCGAATGCCGCGGCGATGGCTTGGGGCACCTGAGCCTCGGCCTCGACCACCTTGGCGCGGTTCTCCTCTACCAAGGCCCGCATTTCCTGCTCCCGGGCCACCGCTGCCGCCCGGCGCTTCTCCGCTTCGGCCTGTGCCACACGCAGATCAGCGGCAGCCTGATCAGCTTGGAGCTTGGCACCAATGTTCTCACCCACCTCGATGTGGGCTATGTCGATGGACACAATCTCGAACGCCGTTTGAGCGTCCAGGGCATTGTGCAGTACGGTTTGCGAAATCATGCCCGGGTTGGCCAACACCTCCTTGTGATCGTGGGCGCTGCCGATGGCTTTGACGATACCCTCACCGACGCGGGCAATGATCGTCTCTTCCGTGGCACCGCCAATGAGGCGCTCCAGCTTGGTCCGAACCGTGACCCGGGCCTTGGCGAGCAACTGAATCCCGTTCCGGCAGACTGCATCTAGGAATTGCTTGCCCTTGGCTGGGTCGGGGCAGTCAATCACTTTGGGATTCACGCTGGTCTGGACGGCTTCCAGCACGTTGCGGCCGGCCAGATCAATCGCGGCAGCAGTCCGCCAGGGGAGGTCCAGCCCCGCCTTGTGCGCCGCGATGACCGCTGTTGCCGTCTTGGGAACGTTCCCACGGGCCAGGAAGTGTGATTCCAGCTCGCTGGTGCTGATCTTCACGCCGGCTTGCACCAAGGCAATCTTCTGTCGCACGATCATGGCGTAATCGACATTTCGCAGTTTCATCCCGATCAGGCTGCCTATGCCAATATCTGCCTTGGTCAACAGGGCCTGAATCCACAGGCGGATGAAGCTGAAGAAGATGAACAGGAAGATCAGGAAGAACAGCACTGCCACCAGGGCAATACCAATCAGGAGCATATTCCCCTGGCTCATCCCCTCACCAGTTTTGGGCTGTGCAAACACGGCAAGCGAATTGGTCCACATCACGGTACTTGTTCCTTTCGATGCAGGACGGATGAGCGCCTCTCAAGGCCCCGCGAATTATTTATCGAGCCCCAGATCCAGATCGAAGTCGTCTCGGGGGGGAGGCGGCGGGCTGGCGGGCGGCCGCAGCTCCCGGGAGCGGTCGGGGGATGCCGGCGCGGGCACCGCATCCGACGACAGGTCGGACATATCCGCCGGCGGCTCGATTTGCCGTACCACAACGGTCGTGCCCCGAACGCCAATACACCGAACCCACACCCCCGCGTCCAGCATGACGCCTTCCGTCATGGCGTCGATCCGGCGGCCGTCGATCTCGATCGTTCCCGAGGGCCGCATCGGAGAAACGGTTTTGCCAATCCGATTCTTGAGCGCTGCCAGTTCCAGTTGCCCGGGAATTGGCACGGCTCCCGCGCCCACCTCCTCCGGGAGCACGGTTCCTAGCGACATCTTCCGCCAGGCCGACACGATGACATAGCCTGCCGCCGGCAAACCGATGGCCAACCCAACCAGGGCAATCACGGCCTCGGTCACGCGGTCGGCGCTCAGCAGGATACCGACTCCCAACGCGAAGAACAACAGGGCGACAACAACCAGGATTCCTCCCGTGGGCAGCAGGATTTCTGCTAACAACAGGATGACCCCGATCGCAAACAGGATCAAAGCAAGGGTAAGGTAGTCCATAGTTGGAGTTGCGGCATGCAGAGCGCGGATTGGTCAATCAGCACAACCAAAGTCCAGCTCTCCACCACATCTGCTCTGGGTAGTTTATGACCCATTCCGTTCTCATTACACTTCCTTGACCACAATACGGGTTCCCTCCACTTCGATTACCTGAACACGAGTTCCGGGGGGGATGAAGCCGCCATCGGATACCACATCTACAAACTTGTCGCCAAACTTGACCACCCCGGCGGGGCGCAGGGGCGTATTCGTTGTACCGATCGCCCCCAGTAGTTGGGCCGCTTCCTGCCCGCCGGGCAAGATTTCGGCCATGGTGGTCGCCGTTTCCGTTGGGGCATCCAGGACCAGCCGATTCGCCCCGGGGAGTTTGGGCAAGAATCGCGCAATAATCAGAGCTAGCCCGATCGCACCCATCAACGCAAAGAGATATTGCGAAACCCGAAACCCCAGATTGCTCCACTCTGCTGTCGTCTCCGGGATGCGGTCAAGCGTCACCAGGCCCAATCCGGCCAGCATGCACAAGATACCGAAAATTCCCGGTGCACCAAAACCTGGGATGACAAAGATTTCCAATCCGATGAGGAAGAGACCCAGCAAAAACAGCAAGAGAGCTAATACGAAGGTCTGCCCGCTGAACCGCGATTGCGACCAGAATACCAGAATGAAGCACAGGGCAGCAATGATCCCCGGGGCGGTTAGCCCGGGCACCTTCAACTCCAGAATCAGCCCCGTGAAGCCGAGAACCACCAGCAGCACCGTGACCACGGGCAGACGCAGGAACTCGGCGAACCGATCCAGCCAACCCGGGTCGGGGTCCTTGGCGTCGGGATAGCCATAAGCCGTTGTCACGTCCTTGATCGTGTTCCCCTCAACCAACAGCCGCGCCAGACCATTTTCCCAAGCCGTGGTGGCCGTCAATTTCAGTAGTTGGCCCTTGGGCTTGATGGTTTTATCCACATTCCAGTCCGCCTGGTTTTTGGCATAATCCTCCGCCGACATCAACCGACGGAAGCGGTTGTCCGTCTTGCCGGTGACGCGGAGAATTTCCAGATCGGCGTTGAACAGGCCGTCAATCAGAATCGCCGGGTAGTTCTGCGCTTCGGCCAGTTGCCGGATGCTGACCAAGGCCGCCTGAACATCGGCGGGTTTGACCGACTGGATGTACTTGCTGAAGTTGCCCAATTCCGCTTCCTGCGCTTCGGTAGCGTCGGGTTTGGGGCGGAACATGACTAGGTCCGTGCAACCCAACGCGATGACCGTTCCCGCGGGTGATGCCTGCCCCGGAATAAACCCGATGATTTGCAGTGGGCGGTCGTCCCCCTCGGGGTATTGCGCTTTGATGAGGTCGTCGGCCAGGGCTCGAGCTGCAATCAGATCGGTGCCGGGGCAGTCGATCTCCAGAATGAGAACGTTCCCGCCCCGTTTGCGCACATCCCGGATGACTCGCCCAACCGACTCGCGTAGCGCCCCGTCCACTTCCTTGGTGAGTTTCCAGCGGAAAACCTCGGGTGTCGCACCCGCCAGCGGATCGGCCCGCCACGGTGCCAGGCCGTAGATCTCCGTGACATCCTTGTACGTGTCGACCACTTGCTTGCACAGCCCGACATCCCGTGCTGTCGCCGTGGTATACGCCGCGACCTCCCGATCCTGCACGCCCTTGACTGGTTCCACACCCACCAGTCGCGCCGAGGGCGGTTTCTTTTCCTCCTCCCGGGCGTCGGCATATTGCACAGCCCCCCGGGCGTCGCGTCCCTTGATGAGTTGAACGTCCGGATCGAACAGCTTTTGGACCACGGGCAGAAGCGCCCGCCGGCCCAAGGCTTCCAGCGTCTCGCGATAGGCTTCCTTTTTATTCTGGTTGAGCGGTTGGACCGATTCGGTCAGCACCGGCCCGAGCTGGGCCCCCTTGCTCATCACCAGTTCCTTGCAGGCCAGCACCGGTAGGACGGTGTGACCGGTCACCTTGTCATGGACAAAGGCCACCGTCGTCACCCGACCCCGCAACTTGGTGATGAAATCGGCCAGGTTCAAACATTCCCCATAGTCGGCCGTGGAAGCCGGCTTACTTCCCGGGTTGAAATCGAAGATGATCGCCACCGGTTGGGGCCGGTTAGTCTGACCCTCCAGCCGACTGGTCACCTGCCGTTTGATTCGGTTGACATCATCAGTGGTAATCGGATTGGAAACCGAAATGAACAGGCCCTCGGCGTTCTGAGCCAATGCCGCTGGGGCAGGCACACCGATCCAAGCAAGGGCCGCAATCCCTAACCTCACAAAACGGCTGACCGAGATCGACATCGGTGCATCGTCCTCAAGGAACCGGGCGCGCGTCCGACACTCCCCGTATGGCAGATTATAACGGGCTAGCGAAGCGGGGCAAAAAACCTTCCTCCACCTACCCATACTCTTCATTCCCTACCAGCGACCACGTCTGGCCATTCCCAAGCGCCACCCGAGCCGTTCACGACGGAACTAAGTCGGTCCGGGCGAGAGCCATCCGCACCGCTGCGGCCTCGGGTTGCTCGAACCCAGCCCCGAACATGGCAGAAGCCGGGAACTCCCACTGCCTGTCACCCACTCGAACCGTGAGTTGGGGTGGCCGGACGGCCAATATGTATTCATGTGTATAGTATAGCAGTGAAAGTCGTGAAAGCAAGAGCTGTCCCAAAAAATTCGTTGTCGCAGTTGTTGGGTTGGCTCGAATTTCTGGTTATCCAAACAAGTATTTGGTTTTGGCATAGCAATTGCTAGAGCATGCACGAGGCCGATTGTACCGAGTTTGCCGGCGCAGGGCGCGTAAGCTGGGAAAACTCAACAGGTTCCTGTGATAAGGGGATTGAAGGAGGTACCAGGAATCAATAAATTTGCAAAGAATGGTAAAGATGGGAAATTGAGGTGGATTGGCGACCATGGGCGTGTCGGTGATCGTGGCCGCAACCACCTGGCGCACAACACTGGCGGGAGGCCGGGGTGCGACGACCAGCGCAATATGGCCGCTCCTCAGGACGATGGCGGGGCGGACAGTTGAGGTGGAGTTATGCGCAGGGTAGTCGTTTCCGGGATTGGAGTTGTTGCCCCGAATGGGATTGGCAAGGAGGCGTTCTGGAACGCCTGCGTCGAGGGGCACAGTGGCATCGGGCCCATTCGTTCGTTCGATGCCTCCGCTCATCCCATTCAGGTGGCAGGTGAAGTTCACAACTTTGACCCCGAGCCGTTCATTCCCGAGAAATTTCGCAAGTCGGTGAAGGTGATGGGCCGGGCGGCGCGGTTCGGGATCGGCGCGGCGGGTTTGGCCGTTGCCGATAGTGGCCTGGATTTGGCCCGCATCGACCCCACGCGTTTTGGGGTCGTGATGGGTACGGGTTTGGTGCCGATGGACTTGGGCGAACTGGCCCCGCTCTTGGCTCGGGCCTGTCAGGAGGACGGCGAATTTGATGCCACTCGGTTGCCCGATCCTGGGCGGCCCGACTCGCCCCTGTTTCCTTTGTGGTTGCTGAAATATCTGCCCAACATGGCGGCGGCCCACATTTCGATGGCCTTTAACTGTCAGGGGCCGAACAACACCGTGGTGACGGCGTGTGTGGCGGGGACCCAGGCGGTCGGCGAGGCGTTTCGCCTCATTGCCCGGGGCGATGCCGACATCATGCTCTGTGGCGGAGCGGATAGCCGAATCGACCCCCTCATGCTTCTGGCCTACACGGCTTTGGGAACGCTCAGCAAGCGGGCCGATCTCGCTCCCGAGCAGCGCTCGCGCCCCTTCGACCGCCTGCGGGATGGCTTCGTCATCAGTGAGGGGGCGGCGGTACTGGTCCTCGAAGATTACGAGCGGGCCAAGGCCCGAAGCGCGCCCATCTACGCGGAAATCTGCGGCTGGGGTAGCTCCTTTGACGCCTATTCCGTGACCAAACCCGATCCGGAAGGGCGGGGCGGGGCGCGGGCCATCACAGCGGCCCTTCACGAGGCACGGGTCGACCACCGCGACGTGGGTTACATTAACGCCCACGGCACCAGCACCAAGCTCAACGACGTGATGGAGACGGCCGCGGTCAAACGGGTGTTTGGTGACCGGGCCAAGGATGTGCAACTTTCCAGCATCAAGTCGATGATTGGCCACTCCATCGGGGCCAGCGGGGCGATCGAGGCGGCGGCCCTAGCCCTGAGCTTGCACACCCAGGTTTATCCGCCGACCATTAACTTGACCAATCCCGACCCGCAATGTGATCTGGATTACATTCCCAATACCGCTCGTGAGGGGCGGGTGAAATACGGCTTGTCCACCAGTTTCGGTTTTGGGGGGCAGAACGGCGCGGTTGTCATGGCCGCCGTTTGAGGGGTGCGATAGCCAAGCCTGTCGATCGCGTTCGCTCATGGTGGGGTAGCCATTCGTGGCTGTCTTCCATCGACCGTACGGAGCGAATAACTGCCCCACCAAACGCAAGCGGTTCATTACAATCCGCTCTGCGTTACCGTGTAAACCCCCGCTGGCAGGTGCGGATGGCCTGCTAAGCCATCCATTCCCCTTGCCGTCTCGGTGCAGTAAAGTCAAGTCATCACTTTTTGGGTCGAATTGTTGAAGTGCCCGATCTAGGATGGAACTATTGAAGTGTCGGGTATGAGTGACGCGGAAGTCGCTGGCAACATCGACTACATCACGGCGCCTGCCAACGCCAAGATTTTCCAGCCGCCCGCGCCGCGGCCATCAGTCGGGCCAAGTGGCAGCCTACCGCCGAACCGGTGAAATAAAGGCACCGGAATTTGGTCCGATACCACGTCCCCGGAAAGACGACTTACTCGCCGGTGCCGTCGAAGAGGGCCTGGATGACTTGCCCGCGGTTCAGTTGCACTGGCCGGTTCAGGCGGTCCCGCACCTCGCTATGCGGGTCGATGCCCATCACGGTATAGACTGTTGCACCGATGTCGTCGGGTGAATAGGGCGTCGTGGCAGGGTAGGCACCGGTCTTATCGCTCTTGCCGATCACCTGACCGGGCTTGACACCGGCTCCGGCGAACAGGCCGCAGAAGCACGGTGCCCAGTGTTCCCGGCCTCCGTCTTTATTGATCTTCGGTTCGCGGCCAAACTCGCCGAGCATCATCACCAGTGTGTCGTCGAGCAGCCCCCGATCCGTCAGGTCGTCGAGCAGTGCTGCGACGCCGGCATCCACGGGGGGCAGCAGGTCCTTGCGCATGCGTTGGAAAAGCGAGCCGTGCGTGTCCCAGTTCTGCACCCGGCCCATGTTCGCCTGAACGACGGGTACACCGGCCTCGACCAGCCGTCGTGCGAGCAGGAGCGATTGCCCGAACATGTGCCGGCCGTACTTGTCGCGAATCGCCGCCGGCTCCTTGTCGATGTCGAACGCCCGGGCCACCTTGCCCGAGGTGAGCACCGCGAGGGCCTGCTGCTGCTGATCGGTGAGTTTTCGGGTTTCGGCGGATTCCGCCAACCATCGTTGTTGCGAATTCACAGCGTCCAGGAGTGCCATCCGATCGCGGAGTTGGTCCACCTCCAGGCCAGCTGCCAGTCGCAGGTTGTCGATCGAGAAATCCGGGCGGTTGGGATCCTGTGTGACCTGCATGATGTCGTACTTTGGGCCAAGGAACCCGGCGTACTGCCCGGGCCAGAGGAGCGGGCCTTCCATCAGGTAGGTCGGCAGGTTCACGCCTACCGGCGTTCCTTCGGGGGGGCTCCGGAAATAACCGATGCCGGCGGCGTAATTGGGAAAATCGTCGCGGCTGGCAATCTTGTCGAAGAACGCACCCGGTTGCATGTGCCCCGTGAGCACATGATGCGTGGCGACCAGGTGGTTGTTCTCGCGATGCGACAGGGACCGGACCACGGCAAACTTGTCGGAGCGAGCGGCCAGCCTGGGGAGGTATTCACACGCTAGCAAACCGGGTGTCTTCGTCCGGATGGCGGCGAACTCACCGCGAATCTCGGGGGGTGCCTCCGGTTTGGGGTCCCAGGTTTCGTGGTGGCTGGCGGCACCGGTCAAGAACACGATGATGACCGATTTGGGCGCTTTGCGCGGGGACTGTGCCGGCGAACGCTTGCTGAGAAGCGATGACATTCCGAGGCCCAAAAGCCCGGAGTAACCTACTTGTAGCAACTCGCGGCGCGTGAGGCCGATCGTATGACGATGCAAAGGGATCAAGTCGAAGTCCTCGAATGAGGTCAGGCGGGCCTAGCAACAGGCGGGATACAGTTATTAGAGCATCTCCGCCGGAGAGGGCAACTGCAAAACGTCGTCGGCAGTGTTTGGCTGCACCCCGAAGCGGGATCATCCGGCGAACCGAACCTATTTCACAGGCTTGACATAATCGCCCCGCATAAAACCGCTATCGGCCGGCGGTGCATAACGCATGTCGAGATCGGGGGTTTCCAGGCGCTTCGAATTCGATACGCGGGACTCCAATGCGTAGTCGAGAATCCCCCCGGTCAGTTGGGTTCGTTCAACCGGGTAAGGGGGTTGGCCCGTGGCCATGAACTTTTCGATGTGCGAACTGAGCGCTTCGAGGAACGCGGCACCCGGGGGTGGCGGCAACCAGAACAGGCACGATTGCGGCTTGGCTTCGCCTTTCACCTTGACGGCAAAGGTCTCATCGGCGACGTGGCCGTCGAGTTGCAGCACGGTCGCCTTCAGCCCATCGCGGTACTCGATGAGGAAGGCAATTGGACCTTTGACGAAGTTACCCCAGGTGGTCGGGCGGGGGAAGCGACGGCAGTTGTCGCGAATGTCGCCGGCGTTCCGCGAGGGACTGCGGCCGATGGCGTGTTCCAGGAGTTCCCACGACCACAGCCCATCGTCGCCGGCCTTCCAGACCGCGTCGCCCTGCAGGCAGGTGACCGCTTTTACGCCTTGGTCGGGAAGAGCAATGGCTCGCTCGTCGCTGGGCAGCAGTCGCCGTTCCACCATGCACTGCATCGCTTCCAGGGCATGAATGCCGTAAATTTCCAACTCGCCGCGGGAGGCAACGAGGGCTTCGCTGATCGGTGTGCCGAGCTTCAATTCCAGTTCGGGCCGCCGCCAGGTAACGGGAAGACTGGAGCCGGCCATCAGGGGGAAGCCCATTTTCTTGGCCGTCGCGACCATCGCGGCTGCTTTTTTCCGGTCGTAACTGAGGTGTTTGTCGCAGAACACCGGCACCGTGCGGCCCGTTTTCTCGAAAACCTGGATGATCTTTTGGAAGTACTCGAAGCGCGGGTACAGCTTTTGGCCTTTGGAATTGTAGGGATAATCGCCGTGCTCGCAGATGAGCAACACACCATCAACAGCCAGTTTCCCGGTGCCCAGCGTCAGGGCATCTTCAATGGATTCGGAAATCCGGAAGCCGTGCTGCTGGGCCAGGTCGCGGCTCAGGTCGTTGGCCTTAACCTGTTCCACGTAACAACTGGCGATACCAAAGTCAGGAAACCGGTGCTCATCGCCAACCAGATAGCCGTCCAGGAATCGCCCGGCGATATGGTAAGCATGCGAGAGGTAGTGGTAAACCGAACAAACGACGGCGAGGTTCTTGGCAGCGGGCTTGAGCCGCTTGGGCGGGCGAGTCCGGGGGGTGTCAGCCCGGGTGAATGAATGGTGCCAGCCAGCGGCTCCAAGTGCGCTGGTTGCAAGAAATGCCCGGCGCGTGAGAGACATGACAGCTCCTTCAAATCGGTTGGAGCCGACGATACCGGCAGCACCCGCCCATTGCAACAGGCGGGTGGCAGGAGTTCTCGCGGTCACTGCTTGCCGGCGATGGCCTTGACAGCCGTTTGAGCGGCTTTGCCCAACTTGCTCGTTTTGTCCGAACTCTTGATGATCTGCCGCAAGGTGGGCACGGCCTCCTTGGCACTGCTTCCCATCGAGGCCAACCCCCGGGCGGCTGCGATCTTGACCGCTTCCTCTTCCTTTTCGTTCTTGAGGAGCTTGAGCAGAGCGGGCACGGCTTTGCTCGAAGGCTCATCGCATTGGCCCAGGCATTGGGCCGCGGCGGCCCGGATACTGGCATCTTTGTCGTCGAGTGCCTTGTAAATGTCGGGCAGAGCGTCGGCGACGAGCTTGCGTTGCAGGGCAGCCAGTTTCCCGAGTTCCTGCAGCGCGAGGATCTTCGTTTTGGCGTCCTTGCCCTTTTTGAGGTCTTGGGTGTATTTTTGGGCCTCTTTCTCCACATCGGCGGCCAAGACCTCCTGGCGAACACACAGATAAAGAACCCCGTTGAACAGTGCCACGGCGGCCATTGCCTGGACAAACCGTGCCGCGTACATCGTCCGCTCCTCCCCAAAAGTGTGAGTTTACCACTACTTTAGCATCCACAATCCGATGGCCGCTACGCGATTATGATCGGGACCGATACAGTAACGGCTAAGGAGGCTGCCGCAATGTCGTTGGCTGATGATTTCCCGGAGATTACCGCGCGCAATGCGCCCTTGGCCCCCTACACACACCTGAGAATTGGTGGGCCGGCCGAGTACCTGATTCAGCCCCGAACGACGGACGAACTGCGGGCCGTGCTCATGGCCTGTGACCAGAAGCATATCCCGGTGCGGATGCTAGGGGGCGGCCACAACCTGTTGATCCGCGATGACCCCGTTCCCGGCGCGGTGATTCGGCTGACCGCGGCGGCTTTTACCTTGCTCGAATGGGACGGCAAACGCGTGACGGCGGGCGGTGGGGGGCAGCTCTTCGACCTGATCGCGTTTGCAGTCCGGCAAGGTTTGACCGGTCTGGAGACGCTCGTGGGTTTGCGCGGCACTGTTGGCGGGAGTGTGCGCTGCAACGTGGGCGATCGCGCTGGAGAAATCAGTCAAGCGATTCGGCAAGTCACGGTACTGACCGATGCGGGTACGTTGCAGGTGCGGACGCGCGAGGAACTGACCTTTGCCGAGCACCAAAGCGACATTGATGAACCCGTCATTCTCTCTGTCGTGTTTGAGATGGAGCGGGATGATCCCCAGGCGATACTTAAGCGGATGCGCAAAGCCTGGATTCTGCGAAAAGCCACCGAACCACTCAGTTTCCAACCAGCGGTTCGCATCTTCCGCGACCCACCGGGGCAACCCGCTGCGACGCTCATTGACCGGGCCAAGATGACCAAAGCTCGGGTCGGCAGTGCGGAGCTCAGTGAGCGCAACTCCAACTATGTGATCGCCCATCCTGGCACCACGGCCACCGATATCCTTCAACTGATTGATCAGGTTCGCGCACGAGTCAAGGAGCGGACCGGCGTCCTCCTCGATCGGGAGTTGCACATCTGGTGAAAGCGGGTCGCGCGAAGTCTGAGACGGTACCTTCCGCCGCACGGCGTCGTGGGCTGCGCTGGGTTGCAAAGGCCGTGCTCACGCTGGTGGCTGCCGCGAGTGTCCTTGCGGGCATTGTCTGGTTGGGGGACTGGACGCGACACCGCATCAGTTCGCGGGAGCGGTACCGAATTCACTTTGCCGATCTCGACTGCAATCCGCCGCCGGGTTTGGATCGCGACTTGTTCCTGTCTGAAGTCCGCTATGTCTCGAAATTCCCCGAAACCTTTGCGGCCATCGATCCCGACCTGGCCTCCCGGCTGACCAAGGCCTTCACCGCGCATCCGTGGGTGGCAGCCGTGGAACGGGTCACGGTGGAGCCGACCGGGAAGGTCCGAGTGATCCTGAAGCATCGCACGCCGGTTCTGGCCGTAATGCTGACAAACGGTCAGCGCCGCGGAGTTGACTCGGAAGGCGTCTTGCTTCCCGTGGAGGCTCCGGTCCTTGGCTTGCCCGAATTGCTCACCCCGCTGGCGCCTCCCACCACCGAAGCAGGCCAGGTGTGGAGCGACCCGATCCTCCAGCGCGCCTTGGAACTCTTGCAGGCCCATCAGCCCCGCGCTCTCGACAAGACCCCGCAGGGCTGGCGCTTGCGAATGCCCGATGGCCAAGTCCTGCTCGTTGAACGGTGAGCGGAGATTCCTTGGGTACAAGGATTTCAAAACTGGCAGTGAGGTGGGAAGCGTCAACGACTCGAGCCTTTAGCGAATTCCGTCAGCACAAATTGCGACCAGGTTTCGAACGCGTCGGTGTGGGCGGCCAGTTCATCGAGCGGGGCGAACCCTGCATCGGCCAGGGTGGCTTCGCGGGCGCGAACCTGCTCCGTTTCCAGTTCCAGTAAATGGACGATCCCCAGGTGAACACTCCCGACCGGCGTGCGGTCGTCGTTGATAAAGCCCCAGGTCTGCTCCGTCCATCCACAATCGATGATTACCTCTTCCATTAGTTCACGCATCATCCCCGTAAGGTAGGCATTCTCGCCACCCGATGCATCCTGCTCGCTGATGTGTCCGCCAATTCCTACCGAACGCAAAGCCTGCAGTCGTTTCTCCGTTCCAGTTGCACCCCGGCGATAGTGGAACAGATTCGAGCCGTGTTTCAACACGATGTAGGGAATCAGTTGCTTGAACTCGGGATCGGTTTCCACCTCGGACCGTGGGCGGAACTGGAAGGCCGACGGGTCCAGGATGGCATCCTGAAACCGCGGGTCGGCGGTGCGGAAACCGTGGAAGTAACCCGCCGCGTGGAATTGCTGGGTGGGGATGACCAGCACGCATTCATCCAGAGGCATACCGGGATCCTTTCACAACACGAAGCGGAACACGACGGCGACGATCAGCGAGAACGCCAGGATGGACAAGCCCAGACGGATGGCCTCGTCGGAGGTGCGGCGGGCCAGAAGCCGCCTCAGGGCTTGCCGGTCACCGGTTTCGATGGCGATTTGCAGGTTCAACTCGTAGGGACTCGAGGGATAATCGCGGATGGCCTCTTCGGTCAAGGGTTGGATGGGGTCGTTGGTCGGCGTCGGCAGGGTAGGCCCCAGGGCCAGGTGAAAGCCGAGTTCCTCGGAAAAGGCAAAGGATGCGGGCCACAGGTCACGCCGGGTTCGCTCCGGAAGCAACAGCCAGACGCCCCGGGCGAATGCCTCATCCGGCTCGCCGCGGCGGAGCAAAACGCGATTGCCGTCCACCAGGACCTGGGTAGCTGCCAGGAGCAGGCCCGTGTCGCCCGCCTTCAAGACGGCATCAAGTTGTTCCAGGGTACGTTCGGGCAGAAGCTCCTCGGGCCAGGTCAACTCCGGAAGCGGACCGGACGCCAGCCAATTAGGTGGGTAGCGATCGGCAATGGCAAACGGATCGCCGAGGTACCGATACAACTCCTGGGACAGGATCAAGAAGCGGAAGCCGAGAAATCCACCAGGCCGATCTTCGACCCGGACCACCGCGACGTGCGCTGCGCCGAATGGACAGGCGAAGTGGGCCAGCGGGCAAGCGACTCCAGCGGGGCGCGGTCCATAGAGCACCGCAATTCGTTCCGCCTCCGGCACATCCAGCTCTGGAGTACGGGCCAGGACTCGGATAGTGCGGTTATCGCTTAGTAGCACCGCCTGTTGAATCCGCAGGTCGGGCCTCATGCCAGGAACTCATGGACGGTCGTGATGCGGTGTTCGGTGGCAGCGGCCAATACGGCTGTGCACAGCGCGATGGTTTCGATATTGTCGTGCCCACTGATCTCGGGTTCGGTTCCGGTTTCAACGGCGACCAGTAACTGGGCCATGGTCCCCACGAAGGCATCGGGGAACCACACCTCGTCCCAGCGGGGGCGGAACCAGTAGCCCGGCTGGCGGCGCGTGCTGAACTCGAGCGTGCTTGGCTCGCGCGCCGGGTATTTCGGCCAACCAATCGTGCCCTGCAGGAGGCCGTCCGTTCCCTCGATGCGCCAGCGAATGCCCACGTCACCGGCCACTCCCTCCTTGCACGGCCCGGCCCAAACATCGTCCCAGGAAGCAGCCCGTGCCCCGGAATCGTATTCCAAAATGTACAAATTGATGCCGTCGCGGTGGGGGAAGCGGGTTCGGGGGTCGGGTCGGGTGCTTGCCAGCACGCGATTCGGAGTACCGAGCCAATAGCGGAATGTGTCCAGGTGGTGAATGCTCATGATGAAGGTCGACAGGCTTGGTAACCCCTCGGCCCAGGGCATCCAGTGGGGTACGGCCCGCATGTCGATCGTGGCCAGCACCACCTCGCCCAGCCAGCCTCGATTGAGCAGGTCCTTGGCGGCTCGGATGGATTGATCGAAGCGCATGTTCTGGTTCACGGCCAGAACGATCCCCGCATCCCGACACCGCTGCACCAGATCTTTGGCATCGGCCACCGACAGGGCCAGCGGCTTTTGTGCCAGGATTCCTCGGAGTCGGCCGCGACCCCGGGACACCGCCTTGCGAATCAACTCGGGTTGATCCGCCGGTGGGATGGCGACATCGAGGATTTCCACGCGATCGTCGTTCAGGAGCGCATCCACGCTGTCGTGAACGACTTCAATGCCGTGACGGGTGGCAACTTCGCGAGCGGCAGCCGAGTTACGTGAAGCGATCGCGATGGGATTGAACCCGGCATTGCGATACGCTACCAGGTGGCAATCCCGCATGATGAATCCCGAGCCGACGCAACCAATCCGCCAATCGGTGCGGCGCGGCAACTGAGGCCGGTAATTCAACACCAGATCATCCACGGGATGCATCCTGATGAGAAAGGGTTCACAATGCGCTGAACCCGCACCCGGCCGGCCGGGTGCGGGTTTGCGGTCGAACGGGTGAACAACCGCGCCGGACACCGAAGCGTTATTTGAGCGGCGAGTAGTCGGTGGGCTTGAGGAACTCGCTCAGCACGCCGCCCTTGGGCTCCGTCAGGCTGCCACCGGCTTTCTCCTCACTCGCTTTGCGTGCCGCGATCCAATCGGGGTCCATGCGGAATGCATCGAATGACTTCTTGGCCGCCTCCGGGCTGGCATGCGAGAGCAGGTAAATGAGCGTTTTGTCGTCGCCGGGCTGGCCTTTTAATACGTTCCAGTACACCACGTTGGTCATGCCATGTTTCTCGAACAGCTTCAGGGTGTGGTTTTTGAAGCGGTCGTTGAGGTGGCCAAGGTTCCCCGGGGTAGCCGTGTAGGTGCGTAACTCGAATACCCGTTCATTTGGGCTTTTTTCGACCTTCAGGGTTGGGGAGTAGTCGGTGGTGGTGAGAAACACGGATTCGACCTTGCTGACGAGGGTCCCGTTTTTCTCACTTTCGGCAAAGACCTTCTTCCAGTCCGGATCGGCGATGAAGTTCTTGAAGGATTGGTCGCGCGCTTGCTTGCTCGGAGCAGCGATAAAGTACACCAACTTGTTATCCTTGTTCTCACCAACAGGAACGAAGTAACCGATGTTGGTTAGCCCATGTTTCTCGAACAATTTCAGGGTGTGGTTGCGGAAGCGGTTGTGAAGGGCCTCCAGCTTCCCCGGGGCCGCGTAGTACACCCGCATCTCGAAGACCCGAGTATCGGGTTCTGCGGCTTGAGCCAAGTGCCCGGGGGCGTCGGCGTGGATGAGAGTGAGTAGCGCCACCGTCGCCAGGGTCAGAACAAGCTGTCGCATGAGCTCTCCTCACTTCTTCTTCAACTGGGGAAGGATTTCGGGATCGGCGTAGCGTTCGGGGTCTTTTTCGAACCGCTGCCGGGCGATCTCGTTGTAAAAGTAGATTTTGACACCTTTGTACGTCGTGGACGGGTCCTTCGATGAGACGCGCCGATCCCGGAGCACGGGGCAGAACACCTGTTCGATCTCCCGTTTGGGAAGTTCCAACTTCGCCAGGGCCGGGACGATCTTCGGGTCCAGATAGGCGGCCGGGTCTTTTTTGAATCGGGTGACACAGGCATCGCAACAGACAAAGAACCGAACCCCCTTATATTCGACGGTCGGTGACGAATTCGGGTCAATTTCCTCAGCCGTCATAATCGGGCAGTATTTTTGCACGGCAGGCGGCGAGGGTTGCTGAGCGAACCCGATAAAGGGAACCAGACTGGTGACAAGCAAAACGGCGGCCAACCGCTGGATCATGAGGCGATCTCCACTAGGCGTAATCCTCACCTTCATACCCGCTTGGGGCCATGATACGCGCTTCCCAAGGGGGGACAACCATCGCCACGGGTGGAAGAGGGGTCAATGAGGGCCAGGCTCACTGAAAATGAAAATCAGCGCCAGAAGCAAGAACAGCAGATTGGCGATCGCCACCACCAGAAACAGCCCAGCAACCCGACCCAGATCCCGCATGATACCAGGTCGGGGACGAGCGGCCTCCTGTTCGATGCGGGGGGTAGAGGGGACCTGTGGCGGTTCCGGTAGCGGTCGGCAGCTAAAGCGCTTCCGAACCGCAGGCGGAAGGTCATCCCACCAGTCATGGGACTGAGCGCCGTCGTGTCGATTCTGCATCACCATGACCAAACCCCTAATCGGCTCTCGTTTTGTCTTTGTGGGCGGAACTGGCAGGACGTATTCTCAGCCTACTTCGCATTTGCCACTCTGGGAATCGGAAAGTGCTTGAGTGACCATCCACTGCCACCGGCGGTACAAGGCTGTCCTACGAGTCCCGCTTTGAGGGCCAGAGGCTGAGAACCGATCCAAGCCTCGCAGACACCCCAGCTCAGGGCCGAATCAGAGGTCCTGGCATCCAGGCATTTCCGTAAATTGTCTCCCACTTGCGGGGGGAGCCGGGCAACAGAATTCCCGGTACGCTCAGATCATGCTGTCGGGCCAACGCGATAAATTCGCGGGGAAATTCCGGCCAGCGGTTCTCGAGCATCCGAAGCCGGTTCCGTTCCGCACCGGTCAGTTTCGGCGACAAGTGCTTGGCCCAGAATTCGCGAATGCTCTCGGGAAAGTCGGCAACGCGGGCCGGACCCAGGGGCGGCAAGGGTGGCATTTTTTCGCTCTTTTCCGAGTTGACATAAGCGTTGAGCGCCAGGGCAAAATCCGGCCATTTACCCACCAACCCGACGGTCATCTTCTGGGCACGACCGCGTTGGAAGTAAAAGCCCGCCAAACCCAGCTGGTGATAGGTGGTAATAGGCTCACCCGTCGCCGGCTCAGGAAGCGTTTCGTATTTGCGCGTCAGATCGTAAACAGTCTTGCCATACCAGGCCCACTCGTTGCCCTTTTGAGCAGCCTCGAGGGCTTCCCGATATTGGGCCAGATCGCCTGGGGAAAAACGGCTTCGTCGAGGGTCATCCGTTCGGAACGTGGTTCGCATGAATTCGGGGATGTCTTTCCGGCCGCTTTCTGTATCGAATGGCCACAATTGACGGTTGGTCTTGAGCGATTCTGCGCGTTTGTGTGCAAAGGCCCACAAATCCCGTTGTTGGGCTTCCTCAGCTTTCCATTGTTGAATCAGCAAGCCCCGTTTAGTCGGGTCCAGCCCGGTGAGCTCCGCCTGCTGAGCGGGGGGCAAGCGATTGAGCCATTGCCGCTCGCGAATGTCCCGAATCACGCCCAGACGAACCAATGGCGTGGGGGCGCTCAGGACGCCGCGGCGCTCCACCTCCGGGAGGTTATCCAGCCAGACAGCGTAGGCTTCGAGGATGCGCAGCAGCCGATCTCGGATCGAGGCATCCTGGGAATTGAGCTGTTTATCGAGTTCGCGCAGATCCTGCTTCCGGGCGGGTGGCAGGCCTTTGAAGGCAGCCGTCAGTGTTTCGAACGTCGAAATCGGTATCGACTCCGACTCTAACCCCGGTGCTGGCATTAGACCAGAGGCAGCGAGTGTGGGGTCAGCACCAAAGTAATCGCTTTTGGCCAATTCTTGCACGAAATCGAAGTTATCGACACCCACGTATAGCGGCAGTCGCTCGATCAATCCTCGCTCGGTGAGGAGCAACTCATCGGCGGCCGTCTCCCGAGCCGCTGGGGCCGGCACCAGCCGAGGGTGAACCAGCGCGGTGATCAGATACCCGGCCAAGGCGAATAGCATAACACTGATGGCCAAACCCGCTACCCACACCACCCGTCGCGAGGAGCGCGGAGGTAGCAACGCCGTGGCGCCACTCAGCGCCACCGGGACCGACAATGAGGGAACACCGTTGATGGCCGTGGAATTGATCGGAACCTGCGGCTTGGGCAACGCTGCAGGGCTTGAGGGAGCGGCGGTGGCCGGTAGCTTGTGTAAAGTGCGGGTCGTGAAGTCCGGTGACGGTTCTGGTCGGGGAAGATAATCAAGTAAGTCGTAAGTTTTCTTAAGTGCCGACGCCTTGGCTCGGGCTTGCGGGTCGCTCGCCAGACGCAGTTCGACGTGCCGCGCCTCGGCCGCATCCAATTCACCATCGAGATAGGCGACCAGCTCCGCCTCAAAGGGGTCGGGGAGCGGAGCATCGTCGTCGGACAAGGGCATCGATTCGGTGTCGCGCATGGCTTTGACTTGCCTGCCCACGACCTGCCGGAAGCGAAGGAAAGGCAATTAGTCTCGTTCGCTTGTCAGATCGTCGGCTGAACCATCGACCGGAGGCGGCGGCTCAGTGTCCATGTAAATATAACCCTGAAGGGCGTCGCGGAGCTTCGCTCGGGCTCGACTTAACAGCGATTTTACGGCCTTGGTCGTCAGGCCCATCACCTCGGCAATATCGGCATAGTTCATATCCTCGAACTTATTCAATACGATCGCGACGCGCTGGCGTTCGTTCAACTCGTCGAGTGCCTCGCGGATCACATCCGTCAGCTCCTTTTGTTGGAGCTGATAAGCGGGGGGATCTTCATGGCCGGGGGTCCGTTCGGTGGGGCGCGGACCCAGAGGCCCGGAGTCCCGCACTTCCAGGGGTACAACAGGCCGCCGTTGTCGGTCCCGAAGAGCATTGAGAGCCAGATTGTTGGCAATGGTAAACAACCAGGTTGAGAATTTCGCCTTGGGAGTGTACTTCTTCCGCGTGCGATACACACGCAAAAAAACTTCCTGAGCCAGGTCTTCCGCTTCGTCGGCGTTGCCGAGGAGATGATGCATCACCGCTACGAGCCGATGCTGGAACCGCTCGACCAGTTCCGCAAATGCCACGGCGTCGTCGTCCCGAACCCGGAGCATGAGCCGGATGTCGGGATCCCGCAGAGCCATCTGAGCACTGGTCTGACCAATCACCATTCTCCACCGCTCCGCGGTCAAGAGCATTTAGTCGCACACCATCGCATCAATCCGGCACTACAAGGGGTTCGCCCTCCACCTGACGGCGTAACTGACCGCAGGCCGCGTCGATTTCCGAACCTTTGCGCTTGCGAACTTTCACACTGATTCCGTGCCGCCGTAGCGTGGTGATGAAGCCCTGCAGATCCGTATCCAGT
>Ga0272446_1003569_pt1 | contig 19430 bp, 19 predicted proteins | sample YNPCB0061_FD_194587 | JGI IMG/M metagenome (GOLD analysis project Ga0272446, IMG submission 194587) | Hot spring microbial mat communities from Yellowstone National Park, WY, United States - YNP-CB-006-1 | ecosystem: Environmental > Aquatic > Thermal springs > Hot (42-90C) > Sediment | place...
AGGCCGTTTATCTGGCGCATGCCCTCCACATTGAGTTTGCCGGTCTGTGAGGCGGTGAAGCCGATGACGACATTCTTGGCAGCCGGTGCCTGGGCCTGAGCCGCGCCGGCCAGCAAGAGGCAACAAGCGGCCAGCAGCGCCACCATGACAGTCCCTTTGCCTTTCATGCTCTTCCTCCTTTGCGAATTTCTGCGGGTTGGGGAAGCACCAGCTTCCTAGCGAGGCCAACGGCCCCGCAGTGGACAAAAATTCAGGTCATAGAATTTTCAGATTTTTTGCCAGAATTTGCAAGTCAAATCTACATAATCGGAGAAAGTCGGGAGAGCTCGGCTTGTCGGGCTATTCTTTAATTCCGGAGAGAGGTTGAACAGAAGGTGGAACAGTGCCTTAAGGGGAGGCTGGAGGGCTAACCCCCGCGCCTCCCTGCAAGAATGCGGTGCCGCGGCCGTTAGAAAACCGGCGCCGGGAAGAGGATGCCGCCGAACAGCAGGAACGCCAGGATCAGAGTCCAGACGATATTAAAGGCCTGGGCGATGAGGAAGGCCAGGGCCGGCCGGCCGCCTCCCAGAGTGGCGATGTCCGTAAACCGGGTTTCCAGGCCGATGCTGGTAAAGGCCAGGGCAAACCACCAGACTTCCAAATTCTGCAAGGGCTTGCCGATGGCTTTGATGGTGGGCTCGCTCAGGATAAAGGAGAAGAGGATCGACGAGGCCAGGAAGCCCAGGACAAATTTGGGGAAGCGGTACCAGATCTCCCAGAGGCTGACCTCTTCGCCTTCCTTGACGCCTTTCATGGTCCAGATCACCGACAGGATGAAGGCGGCTACGCCGATGAGGACGTTCTGGGACATCTTGACGGTGACGCCCACCTTCATGGCCAGGTCGCTGATGAGGGCGCCGGCCGCCACCACCGAGCCCGAGGTGTCCAGGGTGCCGCCCAGCCAGGCCCCGGCCACGGCATCAGGAATGCCGAAGGCCTTGCTGATGATGGGCATCAGGACCATCATGGGCACGGCGCAGATCAAGACGATGGAGGTGACGTAAGAGAGCTTCTTGGGATCGCCCTTGACTGCCCCGGCTGTGGCAATGGCCGCGGAGACGCCGCAGATAGAAACGGCGCTGGAAAGCATGGCCGAGAACTCATCGTCAATGTCCAGCTTCTTGCACAGCCACCAGCAGACATACCACACCACGCCGACCACGGCCAGGGCCTGCACCATGCCCAGGAAACCGGCCTTCATGATAACGCCGAAAAGGACCCGGGCGCCCAGAATGACCAGACCGATCTTGATGTAAAATTCGGTCCGGACCGCCGCCATCAACCAGTTGGGCACGCCGAGCAAATTGCTCACCGCCAGGCCGATGAACAGGCAGAAGAGCACATATTCCAGGCCGTATTCGTGGATGGTGAAGTTGCCGGCCAGGAACAGGGCCAGCCAGGAGATGATGAAGACAAAGGGGAAACCGGCGATGAACTGACCCACCGGATTGCCCATGAGGGCCATGCCGATCATGCCGATAATGAGGTAAGCAATGGCGATGTAAATGGCCAGCAGGATGTTGTCCCCGGAGATGACCTTATCCAACAGATAGCCGGCCTGGCCGCCGATATCTTTGGAGACCTGGCCGGCGGTCTCCTTGAGGCCTTTGTCCTTGACCTGCTTGAGCGCCTCGCCCATCTTTTTGGCTGCGGCCCCCGCCGCCTTCCGATTGTTGGTCTCAATGGCGGTCTTCAAGGCCTGGGCCTGTTCCAGAAGGCCGGCCTCGCCTTTGGCTTCGGCCTGTTGGACAACCCGCTCCACCAACGGCATGATACTGCTGGCGTGGGCCTGGAACTCGGCGTCGGTGGTCCATCTGAAGGTGGGGGCTTTAAAGCTGAGCCCCGTCAGGGAAAAATAAAGGATTGCGATAAAAATGATCCCCAGACCGATCCAGACGCCCAGCCAGTCTTCTGATCTATACAGGGCCTGCCATTGGCTCATGCCCAGCTCTTTCTTTTCCCGGGCCTCCCATTCGCCCCGCAGGGCCTCCAGTTCCTGTTCTTTGGCCAGCAGTTCGGCCAGACGGGCCTCAATCTGGCTGGCGCTGGCCTGGGAGGGCAGTCCCAGCAGTTTTTTCATACTTTCCAGTTGATAATATTTCATGTGGTGCACCTCCTTTCCGGCAGTTATGCGGCTGCGGTCGGCGGAGCCAGCCAACCGGCAGCCACGGCAAAGTTTGGGATCGAACCACACTTCCGAACAGCCAGACGATTCTTTGGATTCACCTCCTTATCTCGGCAGCCGCGCCGGGGCCGGGAGCCGATCTGAGCGAGACCGATGCAACTGTCTATCGCACGAGTTTATGGCATAATAAATTTAAATAATAATAATCTTTTACAACTTTTTGACTTATTTTTCAACACTTAATAACTGGTGGGCATATTTTTTTGCAGTGAAGCAAAGCTGGGCGCGGCAGAAGTTAGGGCTTTTTGATTCTGAGACAATCCTGACAGCCTGGCGGCAGTTGGCCGGTCTGCCAGGCGCGCCGAAAGGAGCGATAAGAAGCACTTTGCCAGATCTCAAGGAAGGACTGATCCTGAATATTGCCGAAATAGCAGGTCTGCACCGGTGAGACGGTGCCGTTTCCATAAACCAGGCCTCCGGCTGCCGGAATATTCCGATACACACAGGGAGCCACGTCCCCGGCGGCCGAGATGACCGCGGCCCGGAGAATGTTTTCGGGGCAGGCCGGCCGGCTGCCAGGAGAGGGCAGGGGCGGGGGATGGATGGTCAAGCCCTGACGGGCTCCGGCCATGGTGACGGCAGCGAACTGCCGCTGCAGTACCTGCCACTCGTCGGGACTGGCCAATCTTAAGGCCTCTTGGCGGAGTTCGGGCGCGGCCACGAGGTCCAGGGTACTGGTAACCACTTGTTTGATCCCCAATCCCGACAGCGCCTCGGGCAGGCTGGCCAAGTCCGGCAGGCCCGAGCGCAGGAGGAGATAGGCGATATGCACCCGGGGCGTCTCCCGCCCCTGGCGGCGTTTTTCTGCGGTTAGACGGCGGATGGCGTCCAGGACCTGATCATAGCTGGTCCCCGGCCGCCAGAGATTGTGGCGGGCACCAAGGCCGGTCAGGGAAAAGGCCAGGAGGTCCAGCCCCGAGGCCACCAGCCGGCTGATCACGTCAGCGGTGAGGAGGGTGGCATTGGTGGTGGCCCCGACCTGGCAGCCGGCCTGACGGGCCAGGGCCACCATGGTGAAAAAATCGGGGTGCAAAAAAGGTTCGCCCCAGCCCTGGAGATAGATGAGGTTGACCTTTCTGAAGGTGGGCTGCAGGCGTTGGAAGACCTCCAGGGGCAGATGCCGGCTCTGCCACTGGGAACGATAGAGGGTATGGGGGCAATATCGGCAGGCGGCATTGCAGTGCGTCGTGATCTCAATCTGCAGCCAGGCAAACCGGGGGGAGAGAAAAGTAGTCCAGAAGGGCGGCGGCGTCATTGGTTCCTGAGCAGTAGGGTGGGTACCGCCTACTTCGCCAGCTGCTCTGCTGCCAGGAGACGGTAGGGGTGGGTATAGATGTTACAACGTCCGGGCCGGGCAAAGCCGATGAGGGTAATGCCCTGGAGGTCCGCCAGGCGGATGGCCAGGGAAGTGGGAGCCGAGACCGAGGCGAGCATGGGAATACCGGCCCGGGCGGCTTTCAGGACCATCTCAAAGCTGGCCCGGCCGCTCAGGAGGGCGATGCAGGCTGTGGTCGGCAGATTCTTCTGCAGGGCCTGACCGATGACCTTGTCGAAGGCATTGTGCCGGCCCACGTCTTCAGCCCCCAGGATAACTTCCCCGCTGGGAGTTTCGGCCAGATAGATGGCATGGGTTCCCCCGGTCTGCTGAAAGATTTCCTGACGCTGGGGCAAGTCGGCCATCAGGTTCAGAAGCGTGGCCAGTTCTATCTGCGCCTCTCGGGCGGGAGCGGCCCGGAATTGCGCAGCCGTCAGGGGGGCGGCGGCGCTGGGATCGCCGCTTAGGACCGCGGCCGCCAGCATTGCCGTTAGATCCCGTCGGTTGGCAAAGGTCTTGGCCAAGCGCACCTGGACCTGGAAAAACTGCCGGCCAAGCGCCGGCTCGACCGGCAGCAGACGCAGTTCCTGGATATCGGCGGTGGCTTCGATGACGCCGCTGGTGAGCAAAAAACCCAAACAGAGGGCGGTTTCCTGGCCGGGCAAATACAGGAGATGATAGGCTGGAAAGCCATTGACCGTCAGGCTGAGGAGCGCCTCCTGGACCACCAGGTCCTGGGTTGGGCGAATCTGCCCCTTTTCCAAACGGTGGATGGCACGGGCAATGGTCTGGACAGGTGCCGGGGTGATGGTCATGGCCGCATAATCTCCGCCGCAGGCTGGCATTCCTGAGAGCTTTGCTGGCGAGGTGCCTGGTCGGGCTTGGGCGAGCCCGGCGGCCCCTCTGCCTGAAAGAGATATAATTTTGGTAAGACAACGAGTTCTAAGCGATGGCCCAGACAGCTCAAATCGGGGTTTTTAAGTTCTGCTCACCACTCATTGTCTGTTTTCCCTCTAAAGCTCGCCCCAACGGAGTTTGGTCCGCAGGATCTCAAAATAATTTTTATAAGGAGATTTGATGAGGCGGATAACTCCCGGGGCTTTCTTGATTTCGATAATATCGTGCGGCTGCAGGGAAAAGCCCACCTGGCCGTCATAGGTCAAAAACACATCCCGGCTGCGTTCATCCAGCACCACCGCAATGGTGACCGCGTCCGGCAGGATGAGAGGCCGGTTCGTCAGCATGAACGGACAGATGGGGATGAGGGTAATGGCCTGCAAGGTCGGGAAGACAATGGGGCCGCCGGCCGCCAGGGAGTAGGCGCTGGAGCCGGTGGGTGTGGAGACGATCAGCCCATCGGCCCGATAGGTGGTCAGATATTCGTTGTCGATATAAGTTTTCAGTTCAACGATACGGGCCAGGGCACCTTTATTCATGACCACATCGTTGAGGACGCTCTGCTGGCAGAGGATCTCTCCCTGGCGGATGACTGTGCCGATCAACTGCATCCGCTCTTCCACCTGGAAATCCTCCTGCAGGACCCTTTCCATAATGGGATAGAGTTTGCCCAGATTCACGGCGGTGACAAATCCCAGACCGCCGACGTTGACGCCCAGGATGGGGATGCCGTCCTGGCCGTAGTGGCGCGCCGCGCTTAAGAGCGTGCCATCGCCGCCAAAGACCACGATGACCTTGGTTTCCGCAGGCAGGGGGGGGTAATGAGGCTCCGGCTCATTCAGGAGCAAGGTGGCCTGGATATTGCGGGCGGCCAGCCAACTCTGCAACCCCTCGCCGGCCTGGATAGCCGCGGGATTGTTTTTGGCGACAATACAGATGGTATGAATCATGGTCTTGAGCGCCGGGAAAATTTTTTGCTGAGTTGACAGATACCATACTTTCCTATACTTTTCAAGTTTTGAATACCTGCTGGAAAGGAGACCAGACGTGTTAACCGAGCGGATCAAACAGATTAAACCCTCCCCCACCCTGGCCATTGATAGCAAGGCCAAAGCCATGCTGGCCAGTGGCATTGATATCGTCAACTTTGGTATCGGCGAACCGGATTTCGACACCCCCGAGCATATCAAAGAGGCGGCCATCAAGGCCATTCGGGACGGCTTCACCCGCTATACGCCGGTGGGGGGCATCTTGGAACTCAAGGAAGCTATTATTCAGAAATTTCAGCGAGATAATAACCTGGATTATAAACCCGAGGAGATCATCGTCTCCTGCGGCGGCAAACACGCCCTCTATAATCTCTTCCAGGTCCTGTTCCAGCGGGGTGATGAGGTCATCGTGCCGACGCCGTATTGGGTCTCATACCCGCCCATGATCCAGTTGGCTGATGCCACGCCGGTAATCGTGCCGACGCCGGAGGAGACCGGTTTCAAATTGACCCCGGACATCCTCAAGAGCTCTATCACCCCGCGCACCAAGGGCCTGATCCTCAACAGCCCCTCCAACCCCACTGGATCGGTGTACAGCCGGCAGGAACTGGAGGCCCTGGCCGACGTGATATTGGCCCATAACCTCCTGGTGGTCTCGGACGATATCTACGAGAAAATCCTCTTTGACGGGCTGAGCTTCAGCAATCTGGCGCAGCTAAGTCCGGAGCTGAAGAAACTGACCTTCATTTTGAACGGCGTCTCCAAGACCTATGCCATGACCGGCTGGCGCATCGGCTATCTGGCCGGTGATGCCACCGTGGTCAAGGCCATGACCAATCTGCAGAGCCAGAGCACCTCCAACCCCACCTCCATTGCCCAGAAGGCGGCGGTGGCCGCTATTAACGGCCCCCAGGAGATGGTGGACGTTATGGTCAAGGAATTCGCCTGGCGGCGGGATGACATCCTGGCCCGACTGGCCGATATCCCTGGCGTCAACTGCGTCAAACCGGGCGGGGCCTTTTACGTCTTCCCGAATTTTTCGGCGTATTACAAATATTTTCAACCGGATAAAGACGGCAACCTCTCCGACTCCCTGGCCACCTATCTTTTGGAAGAGGCCCATGTGGCCCTGGTGGCCGGCTCCGGCTTTGGCGAAGACAACTGTATCCGCTTTTCGTACGCCACCTCCCGGGAACGGATTGCCACGGGTCTGGCGCGGATCAAAACGGCTTTGCTGAAATTGGCAGGTTAGCAGGACGGGCGGCACCAGCGCGCCGGCCACACGGCCGTCGCGCTGCTCCGAACATGGCTGGACTACTTGCGCATACTGCGCTTGGAGGCCTTCAGCGGGTTTATCTTGATGTTCTGGCCGTTCTTGCTGGCGGTCTTGACATGGGTGGCCAGGTTGCAGGAACCCAGACGCCACTTTACCGCCGGATTGGGTACGGCGGCACAATATTTGCCGCTCTCGAGGGTGAGAATCCGGTCGCAGCCCTCGCATTTGTCAATAATCTGTTGACATTCGCCGCCGTTGAAGGAGCAGCCTTTGGTGGTCATGAAGCTGCACGGCTGGCCGACTTTAATGGTTGCACAGTCCATGGGTATCAGTCCCCTTTCCCCATAATGGCATTATTTGATGCAAATATTCTATTATATAAGGTTTAAATAAAAATTGTCAAGAGCCCCCGGGCGACGGGGCCAGGCGGCGGAGGGTGGCTTGGAACTGCGCAGCCTCAGCCAGGCCCAAAACCAGGCGGGCATAGGCATAGCCGAAGCGCAGCAAGGCCTCGTCGCTCTGGCGCAGGAGAGCGGCGACCTCTTCCGTGATGGCGTGAGTGCTGGCAAAGGCGCTTTCCAGGACAAAGCGGCGGAGGGCATCCAGGTCATAGACGGCCAATTCAAAGAGATGGGCACTGGGGGGAGCGCCGTGCACTGGCGGCCGGGCGCCTTGCTGCAGGAGGATGGCGACCCATTCGTCATTGCACTTGTCATACGGTGCCAACCCCTGATCGATCCGCCATTGCTCCAGGGTCCACGGCGGCCCGTCGGCCAATCCCTGGCAGAAGTCCAGCTTTTTGAGGAAATAGTCGCTGTGGATCACGCCTTCTGTCAAGCTGCTTCCCTGGATGACGGGAAACAGGCGGCAGGCGGCCGGGCGGTCCTCATAGACGGTGCAGCCCTGGACGGCGTCCAGAAACGGGCAGCCCCCTGCTTCCTCCCCCGCCAAAGCCAGCAGCCGCAGAGGCAGGCCGGAGGCCTCTTCCATGACTCTGACGGTGTAGCGGGCCAGGAAAGCGGTGCTGGTGACTCCCAGACGGCGCCGCAGCCGCAGGATATCATAGGGTTTAAGAATGATGGTGGGTTGGCGGCAACACTGGTTGAAACAGGCCAACCCTGAATGGCACTGAAACCGGAAGGTACTCCCGGGTTCCAGGCGCTGATGGTCTTCCGGGTGCGTATAGATGTTTACCATGAACACTCACCATGCCAGGGAAAACCGCCTATCGTGGCTGGACTCACCGACAAGGCACCGCCGGGCGGCTTTCCCAGGATTTAGTTCGTAGCAGACGACTTAGGTTCATTCCCCGCACGTCAGCCGTAATATAGGAAAAATCGGGCTTCCCGCAAGTGCGGGGCTGGCGCCGGTCTGGAGACCGGCACCATGAGATATTGCTGTTTGGATGGACACGGTAGCCAGCTCCATGGGTCGGCTTTCTCAAAACTCGAAACTCGGAACTCAAAACTCTTTTCTTATATCCTATTTTTTTTTCTTACAAGGAGAGGCAGTGACCGTCGGCGGCGCCTGCCGTCGGCTGGTTGCGCAGCGAAACCATGTCGCATATCCTTCTCAGTCACGGGGCTGGCGGCCGGGACATGCTGCGGCTGATTGACGAGGTCTTTCGCAGCCGTTACAGTCCGGCGGAAGTCAGTCAGGATGACAGCGCCGTCTTGTCGGTGGACGCGGCCAGCCTGGCCTTGACCACCGATGCCTTTGTGGTCTCCCCCCTGTTCTTTCCCGGCGGCGATATCGGCCGGTTGGCCGTGGCCGGCACCGTCAACGATCTGCTCACCGCGGCAGCCCAACCCCTGGCCCTGGCCGCAGCCTTTATCCTGGAAGAAGGCTTTCCCCTGGCTGACCTGGCGCGCCTTGTCGACTCCATGCAGCAGACCGCGGCGGAGGCGGGGGTGAGCATCGTGACCGGGGACACCAAGGTCGTGCCCCGGGGGAGCGCCGATCAGGTGTTCATCACCACCACCGGCCTGGGTCGGATCCTGCGGCCGGGCGTGTCCGGTGCCGCGGCCCAGCCGGGGGATGCCGTCCTGCTGACCGGCAGCGTCGGCGACCATGGCACCGCCGTCATGCTGGCCCGGGAGAATCTGCTCGGTGCTGCGCCCATTGTCAGCGATGCCGCGCCCTTAACCGAAATCGTTCTCAACCTCATAAACGCAAGGGTGGCCGTTCATGCCCTGCGGGATCCTACCCGGGGCGGTCTGGCCGCCACCCTCAATGAAATCGCCGCGCAATCACAGACTGCCATTGAGATTCAAGAAGAGCAGATACCCGTCCAGCCAGCGGTGGCGGCGGCCTGTGAGGCCCTGGGGTTGGACCCGCTGACGGTGGCCAACGAAGGCAAGATGGTGGTCATCGTGCCGCCGGCCGAAGTGGCGCGGGCCCTGGCCATTATCCGCAAGAGCCGCTATGGACAGGGGGCCGTGGCTGTCGGCACGGTGTTGCCCGGACCGGCGGGGCGGGTGCAGGTCCGCACCGTCTTCGGCACCGCTCGCCTGCTGGAGATGCCGACCGGGGAATTGCTCCCAAGAATCTGTTAGAGACAGGGAAGAGATATCAGGGATGCGGCAGGCGGGGAAAGAGTTAGGAGCTGGAGGGTCGGAAAGATCTGCGCACCCGGCCGTGCGCCTCTTTATCCCCTGCTATGTGGATCAGCTGGCGCCGGCAGTGGGCCAGGCAGTGCTGGGGCTGCTCAAGCGGCTGGAAATGACCTGGTCTTATCCGACTGCCCAGACCTGCTGCGGCCAATTTGCCTATAATGCCGGCGACTGGAGCGGGGCCCGGGGCCTCATGCGCCATTTTCTGCGGGTTTTTGCCGGTCCCGGGACCATCCTCTGTCCCGGCCCGGCCTGTGTCCGCATGGTGCGGCGCCACTATCCATTTCTGGCCCAAACCCCCGACGAGGCGGCGGGGGTGGACCGTCTTGCTGCCCAACTGTTTGATCTGACCGAAATCCTTTCTGCCCGGCTCCCCTTGCCCTTTCCCCTTACCTGGCCGAGGCGGGTCTTTTTGCATCAATCCTGCGCGGCCCGGGAGTTGGGGCTGTTGCCAATTTTGGAGCGATTGTTGACCGGAGTGTCTGGTTTGGAGCTCTGCACCCTGCCGCCGGCCTATGCCTGCTGCGGTTTCGGCGGCCTTTTTGCCGTGAAGCAGCCGGAGCTGTCCCAGGCCATCGGTTGGCGCTATCTTCAGGCGGTGCTGGCCACCGGGGCGCAAGTCCTGGTCTCGCCGGATGTGGGTTGTCTGCTGCATCTGGGTGGGATTGTGCGGGCCCATAATCTCCCTCTCATCATGCTGCACCTCGCCCAATTCCTCGAGGCGGCGGCGCGGCAGGCCGAGGCAGAGGGAGCGGTCACTTCGCCTTAGCCCCGAAGATCTCCCGCAATTTTAGCCGCACTCCCACGTTGGTCAGGTGCTCCTCCTCAATGAGCCGCTTGATAGTTTGGATAACCTCTACATCGGCCTGGCGATATTCCCGCCGGTTGGACTCCGTGCGCACCGGTTTGAGAAATTCCTCAAAGGATTTTTCCCAATAACGCAGCGTGGACTTCCGGACTCCGGTCAGCCGGGAGACCTGATCGATGTTTAGTAAGAGATCTTTACCCAGGACGTCGGCCACCATAGTCGTTCTCCGTTTGTTCCCTGCCGGCGGTGGTCTCGGCGGGCAAAATAGGCAAAATTGTCGTTATTTTCAAGTTTTTCGTGGGTTTATTCTTATTTTTTTAACCTTCATCTAAATTCAGGGAATTATCTTATTGTTCATGGGGATTTGATCATTCATCGAATCTTTACTGGTGGAACTTGAGCGGAGCATTGGAAAAAATTTCCTCCAGTCCGGCGCGGCGCCAAACCGGGAGCCTTGCTGAGCTGGTTGTCGTCCGGAAAACCGGCCGCAAGCCGGCTCAGGACCCCTGACGGATCATGTCTTTCATGGTAAAGGTCACCTCTCTGTGCATAGCACCCATCCTCCCTTGGAGAGAGGTGATATCTTTTTCTTACCCAGGGGGGTGACATTTTCCGGTTGCAGTCAGGGGTGACAGAATCATCTGGCAATCACAAACAGCGGGCTATTCATTGACAAGATGAGAAACCTATGCTAATTTTTTAACTTTACTATTTCAAGAGAAGCCGCCGCCTGGCGGCTGCGGCAGGGAGGTGGCCATGGGAGCGAAAGAAGAAAAGTTTATCCTCTGGTTTGATGAAATCGACATGGCGGATGTCCATCTGGTCGGGGCGAAGAATGCTTCTCTCGGGGATATGATCCGCAACCTGGCCGCCAAAAGTATCCTGGTACCCAACGGTTTTGCCATCACCGCGGCCGCTTACCGGTATTTTCTCAAGACGGCCGGGATCGAAAAGAGCATCCGCCAGGTCCTGAACGGCCTGCATCCCACTGATATGCACGAACTGGTCCGCAAAGGCCGACGGATCCGCGACCTGATCCTGGACGCGCCGCTGCCCTCGGCGCTGGTGGCCGAAATCGGCAAGGCCTATGAAGACCTGGAGGATTTGTACGGCGTCTCCGGCACCGATCTGGATGTGGCGGTGCGCTCCTCGGCGGTGGCCGAAGAACAGCCGGAGGCCATCTTCGGCGGTCAGCAAGAGACCTTTTTGAATATTCGCGGCAAAATCTCCCTGATTCAGGCGGTCAAGCGCTGTTTTGCGTCCCTGTTCACCAATCGGGCCATCAGCTACCGGTATGATAAAGGCATTGATCAATTTGCCGTGGCCCTCTCTGTGGGCGTCCAGAAGATGGTCCGCTCGGATGCCGCCTGCTCCGGTGTCCTGGCCACCGTCGACTCGGCAACCGGCTTTCCCGAAGTAGTGGATATCACCGGCACCTATGGTTTGGGCGAGACTATTGTCCAGGGGCAGGTGACCCCGGATGAATACCATGTTTTTAAGCCGACCTTAAAGATGGACAAATATCCCATCATCAGCAAAAAGATGGGCGACCACAAGGTCAAGATGATCTACACCGACGATGAAACCCGGCCGGTGCGGGTCTTGGCCACTTCCGAAGAGGAGCAGCGCCGCTTTGTCCTGACGGACGACGAGATCATTACCCTGGCCCGCTGGGCCTGCTACATTGAAGACTATTATACCCAGGCCAGCGGCGTCTTCCGGCCCATGGCCATTGAATGGGCCAAAGACGGCGATGGCGTCCAGGTGGGCACCGGCCAGATGTATATTGTGCAGGCCCAGCCGGAAACAGTCCATGCCCGCCGGGATGTCAGCGTGATCGAGACCTACCGGTTAAAGGAACTGGGTCGGGTCATCGTGCAGGGGCAGGCCGTGGGGGCCAAGATCGGCCAGGGTCCGGCCCGCCTCATCGAGAGTTCCGCGGCCATGGCCCAATTCCAGCCGGGCGAGGTCCTGGTCACCGACATGACCGACCCGGATTGGGAACCCATGATGCGCACGGCCGCGGCCATTGTCACCAACCGGGGGGGCCGGACCTGCCACGCCGCCATTGTCTCCCGGGAATTGGGCATTCCCTGCGTCATCGGCACGGAGAAGGCCACCAGTCTCATCCAGCCCGGCCAGAAGATTACGGTGAGCTGCGCCGAAGGCGAAGAAGGGATCATCTACGACGGTCTGTTGGCCTATGAAGTGGACCGGATTGACCTCAAGAGCCTGCCACCCACCCGGACACAGATCATGCTGAATGTGGGCATGCCGGAAAAGGCCTTCCTGGATTGCCAGATCCCCAACCAGGGAGTGGGCTTGGCCCGGCAGGAGTTCATCATCAACTCCCATATCGGCATCCACCCCCTGGCCCTGATCCACTATGACCAACTTCAGGAGGCGGCCGCCACCGATCCCCGGGTGGCCGAAGCTTTGCGTCAGATTGATGACCGGACCAGACTCTACCGCGATAAGAAAGAATACTTCGTGGACCGCCTGGCCCAGGGGATTGCCCGCATTGCCGCAGCCTTTTATCCCAAAGACGTCATTGTCCGGCTCTCCGATTTCAAATCCAATGAATACGCCAACCTCATCGGCGGCTGGCTCTTTGAACCGACGGAGTCCAACCCCATGCTGGGCTGGCGGGGCGCCTCCCGCTACTACGATCCCAAGTTCCAGCCGGCCTTTGCCCTGGAATGCCGGGCCTTGCGGCGGGTCCGCAACGATATGGGGCTGACCAATGTGAAGATCCTGGTACCTTTCTGCCGGACACCGGAAGAGGGCGTGCGGGTTCTGGACCTGTTGGCGACCATGGGCCTGGTGCGGGGCCAGGAGGGCCTGGAAGTCTATGTCATGGTGGAAGTGCCCAGCAATGTACTCTTGGGTGAAGAATTTGCCAAGATCTTCGACGGCTTCTCCATCGGCTCCAACGACCTCACCCAGCTTACCCTGGGGCTGGACCGCGATTCGGAGCTGGTCTTCCACCTCTTTGACGAGCGCCATCCCGCCATGTTGGGCATGATCAAGACTATTATTGATCTGGCCAAAAAGCACGGTCGCAAGATCGGCATCTGCGGCCAGGCCCCCAGCGATTACCCGGAATTCGCCACCTTCCTGGTGGAATGCGGCATCGACTCCATCAGTCTGACCCCTGATACCGTCATCAAAACCATGCTGGCCATCGCCACAAAGGAGCAGGAGCTGGGTATCAGCGGCTAGCGGGAGAAAAGCGGTCAGTTGTCAGTTGTTAGTTGTTAGTTGCCAGTTGTCAGTTGTTAGTTTTCATCTGAAAATTCCCTTAGTGGGGCGGGCCTCCGCGCCCGCCCAACCTGGCCACCAATAACCACCCTGCATTTTTATGCTTTGCGGGTGATTTTTATAATAATGGCAACTACCAGTAAAAGAATCCTTCGGTGGCGCCGGTCTCCAGACCGGCGGACTATCAGCTGACGCAGCAGGAAACCAGGTGCGGGATCGATTACAGAGAAGATTCTATCTCGGGATGCGTTGGCTGACGGGCCAGACCTTCCAACGCTATTTCCGCCTGCAGGTGGAGGGGTTGGAGCACTGGCCGGCGCAGGGTCCGGCCATCATCTGCCCCAAACACCAACGCTGGGAGGATGTGCCCATCGTTGGCCTGACCTTTCCCCGGCCCCTCTATTATGTGGCCAAGGTGGAGCTGTTTCACTCCCCGGCCAGCCGCCGGCTCTGTGAGGCCCTGGGGGGCATCCCTTTGGACCGGCGCTGTCCCCAGGCCACCCTGTCAACCTTTCGCATCCTGCTGACCCTGCTGCAGCGCCGGGAACAGCTGGTGCTCTTCCCCGAAGGGACGTATGTCCCCGGGGAAGTGGGGCCGGGCAAACACCGGTTCATTCAGCTGCTGCTGCGCCTGCAAAAACACCTGCCCGAGAAGCACCTGCCGTTTTTACCCCTCGGGATTTCCTACCTGCCGGAGCCTCCGGGCTACCGGGTGCGGGTGCGCCTCGGCACCCCCTGCCAGGCCGCCGGGCCGGAAGCTGCCGCTGCCCTGACCGGCGAGATCATGGCGGCCATCGAGCGTCTGCAAAGGTAAGGGGCAAGTGGTCGGTGGCCAGTGGTCTGTGCCAAAGCCTTTTCTTGCTGTACCTTCTTATGAGGTTTCAGCCTCTCACTCTTATCCTCTCACCCCATAAAACAGACTGACGATCCCCATCGTCAGAGTCTGCCAGCATACCTCCCGAAAACCAGCCTTTTCCAGCAACTGGGCAAAGGCCGGGGCCGGCGGGAAGTGCAGGATGGATTCGGCCAGGTAACTGTAGGCAAACGAATGCCGGGAGAGGAGGCGCCCCACCAAGGGCAGCAGGCGGGTGAGGTAGGTCGCATAGAGGCTGGCCGGGAGACCGCCCGAGGGCGGCACGAATTCCAGAATGGCCAGCAGGCCCCCTGGTTTGAGGACCCGCCGCATTTCCTCCAGAGCCCTCGGATGGTCAGGCAGGTTGCGGACCCCGAAGGCGATGGTGAGGGCATCAAAGGTGTCGGCCGGGAAGGGCAGGGCATAGGCATCCCCCGCCACCGGCAGAATGCCGGTCTGCCGTTGGGCCAGCAATTTTTCCCGGCCTTTCTGCAGCATGGCCACACTGAAGTCCACGGCCATGACCCGGGCCTGGGGGTGTTGCCGGACGATCTCCAAAGAAACGTCCAGGGTGCCGGCCGCCAGATCCAGGACCAGGGGCTGGGGCGGCAGGCGCAAACCCTGGACCAGAGCCCGGCGCCAAAACACGTCGCGCCCTAGGCTCAGACTGCGATTGAGGAAATCATACCAGGGGACGATGCCTGAGAACATCTGTTCCAGGCGGCGCTCCCCCTGTGGCATTGTTGGGGGCGAGGCATTTTTTGACATAAATATAAGTGTGGGAGAGAAGAGTGCTTTTGTCAACTCCGATTTGACCGCCATGATAATCCGATCAGGGTATGACGGGAAAGCAGTGGAAGAAAAAAGGCAGGGTCTCAAGACCCTGCCTTTCTGAAAGGCTCGCTACGGTAACTTACAACTTATGGCCGAGACAGTTATTTTCTTCTCAGCCGTAGTCCGGCCAGACCAAGCAGGCTGGAGCCGAGCAGAATGTGGAAGCATAAAGAGACGCCCCGGGTAGATTTTGAAATCGGCTGCCCGGCCGTTTTTTTATTGACTCTTGCCCGGTTTATTGCTAATTAATGAAAAAATGCACAATGGTTTACATCACAATCCACAAAGGAGAGGTATATGGCTGCCAAATTGATCAAAGGGGCCGAGGTTGCGGCTCAGATTCGGGAAGAGTTGAAAAAGGAAGTAGAGGATTTAAAGGCTAAGCATAACCTTGTCCCTGGCTTGGTCACTATTCTGGTGGGTGAGGATCCGGGTTCGGTGAGCTACGTCACTGCCAAACAGAAGACCGCCCATGAATTGGGTTTTTATTCGATCCAGGACAATCAACCGCCGACCATTTCGGAAGCCGAACTGCTGGGCCTGATCGACAAATATAACAAGGATCCCAAGATCCACGGTATCCTGGTGCAGCTGCCGCTGCCCAAGGGCATTGATACCAATAAAGTGCTCTATGCCATCGATCCCAACAAAGACGTGGACGCCTTCCATCCGGTTAACGTGGGCCGCATCCTCATCGGCCAGTATGCCTTCCTGCCCTGCACCCCGGCCGGCTGCCAGGAGCTCATCAACCGCAGCTATGGCGACCCCAAGGGCAAAGAGGTGGTAGTCGTGGGCCGTTCCAACATCGTGGGCAAACCCATGGTGGCCATCATGATCCAGAAGCTCCCCGGGGCCAACGCCACCGTGACCTGCGTTCACACCGGCACCCCCAAAGACAAGATGATCGAGCACTGCCGTCGGGCCGACATCCTCATCGTCGCGGCCGGCGTCCCCAAATACGTTCAGGCTGACTGGGTCAAAGAAGGTGCCTGTGTCATCGACGTGGGCGTCAACCGCATCGGCATCAGCGAAAAGACCGGCAAGGCCATCCTGGCCGGCGATGTGGATTTTGACGCGGTCAAAGAGAAGGCCTCCTACATCACCCCGGTGCCGGGCGGCGTCGGCCCCATGACCATTACCATGCTCATGAAGAACACCGTCATGGCCGCCAAACTGGCCGCGGGACTCATTAAGATTTAACCGCGGCGTTGCCGCGGCAAACAAGGGCGTCTCGAGAGAGACGCCCTTGTTTCATGCTGGGACCAGGGAGAAGGGTATCGGCCGCTATTTCTCCCAGACCAGTTTCGTACCAGGGCGCAGGCCGGCGGCGGCCGCGAAGCCGGCTGGGACTTCCAGGACCAGGTTCACCGGGCCCGGTGAGGAGAAGGAGCCCGGGTCCTGGGGCTGCAGATTCTCGTGGCAGCCGATGACCCGGTCCTGATCGATCCAGATGATGTCGATGGGGATGAGCATGCCCCGCATACAGAATGTCTGGATCTCTCGCGTCGGCAGGATGAAAAGCATACCGGTGCCCCAGGGCAGGTGCCGGCGGCCGCCCAACCCCAGGTAAAGTTTCTCCGGAGTTGACACCAGTTCAACCTGCAGCCGGGTTTCACCCAGACGCACGGTGGTGACCGGATTGCCGGCCGGAGACAAGGAGGCCGGAGTCAAGGCATGCCCCTGGCCAGCCAGGAAAAGCAGTACTGCCAAAAGGAGCCAGTGGATGGTCATCATTGCAGAACGAGCACCTGGAAACTACAGGTGGCACTTACAGCCGTGTGCTTCCCAGTCAGCCACTAATTTTTCATAAGCCGCCAGATCATGCTCCTGATCAAAAGCCTGCATCCGGGCCAACAGGGCCGCCTGCTCCTCCTTGGCAAAATAGGCCATAACCGGCAGGAAAAACTCCTGGTCCTCGGTGGCGATATGGGCCGGATAAAAGTTCACCAGGTCTGCCAGACCGGCCAGGATGTCGGTCAGGGCGGCTTCGTGGCCATCGATGAAGCGCTGCGCGGCCGCCGCGAACTTCTGGGTGGCTTCCCGGCCCCAGCGGTGTTCCGCCTGCAGCTGCGCCAAAATCCGGCGGTGCTCCGGGCTGAGCGGTTTCTCCTGCAGGGCCGCAAACAGGATAGCTTCTTCCTTGCCATGGTGCCGGGCATCGGCGTAGCCCTGCAGGAAAGCCGCTGCATCCCGGAGGAAGCGCGATTCCACAAAGGCAAATTCCGGACTGACGGCCATGTTGGCCTGCAAACGGTCCTTTTCCTGCACCAGGAGACGGATCATTCTCTCGATCAGGCGGTGTTCAATCATGAGCGGGGCAATGGGGAGCATAGGTTTGGCCTACGGTGCCGCGGCGGCGGCTGAACGGCAACGGCTCCCGGAGGGGAGCCGTGCAGGTTGGGGGAGGGGAGGTGACCAGCCCCTCGCCCGGAATGGGCAGGCAGATTTAATGACACGTGCTGCAACTGGTGGCCGAGCAGCCGGTGCAGGAGCTGCCGCCGCCGGAGGTGGCCGTTAATTTGGTGCCGACCTTGGCATTACAGGCGCTCATAAGGCGGGCGCAATTCGTCTGATGGCACTGCGGGCACTCCACCGCCGGATCGCTGCCGAAAACCAGTTTTTCAAAATCGGTGCCGCAGTCATGGCAATGGAACTCGAAAATTGGCATGGGCAAAGGTTCTCCTTAAAATTCAAAAAATCTGCCGAAACGGCAGGCCTGGCACTAAGCCGGTAATGATTCGACCTTTATTATAATACCGTCTGGAACCTCGTGCAAGCGCCGCAGATCGCCCAATAATCTGCCGACGATACTGACGGCGCTGGCCGGCCGGATCTCGCCGGGGCCACTGATGGGGGTAGGGCCAAAGAAAAGGCAGAGGGCCGGACCTTTGGGCCAGTAGCCGATATCCCCTGCTTTTACCAGCTCGACGGCGGTCTCATCCAGGGCCTGGCGGACCGGGATGGTGAAGTAGATTTCATCACCCCAGGTATGCACCGTGGCCTCGAGAGGCAGGGCTGCGGCGATGGCCCGGGCCGTCTCAGTATCGTGGAGTTCACCCAGGATTGCGACGGCTCCGGCCTGAAGGCGTATCTTTACGCCCATGTCGTCTGGCCGCGCTCCCACAGCTCTGTGACCATGGCGGCCAGGAGGGGGAACATGATCTCGTGGTGGCCGGTGAGGGCGTAGCCTTGGCCCGCTCCCTGGGTGGGCCGGCGCACCACATTGGTTAACGGCCGGTAATGTTGGATAAAATCCATGTTGACCGTGGTAATGGGATCGACCTGATGGCCCAGGTTGCGGGCCAGCGACAGGGCTTTCAGAAAGACCTCAGGGAGGAGCACCGCCGAACCGAGATTGATATAAAGGCCATTGGCCAAACGGCTGACCAGGGCGGCAAAGAGGCGGAAATCCCGGTGGGTCGTCTGCCCCAGGGCCGCGGGCGCCACGGAAGGATGCATGTGGATGATATCGGTGCCGATGGCCACATGGACGGTGGCCGGGACCGCCAGGGCCGCGGCCTGGGCCAGGACACTCTTGTCATTATGGGGAAAGTCGGCGGCCAGGAGCTGTTGGCCGACCGCTTCTCCCAGACCCAGATCATGTTGCGCCCCCCAGGCAATGGCGCGGTTCAGGAAAGAGGCGGTTTCCTCGGCCATGCCGAACTGCCCGGCACCCAGGACTGCCTCGACTTCCTCGGAGGTCTGGCCCACCATGGCGATTTCGGCGTCGTGGATGATGCCGGCGCCGTTCAGGGCCACGCCGGAGAGCAGCCCCTGGCGCAGGAGGGCGATGATAATAGGGCTTAATCCCACTTTCAGGGCGTGGGCCCCGAAGCCCAGGAGGACCAGATGGCCCTGGCGCCGGGCTGCCACCCAGGCGGCGGCCAGCCGCCGCAGATCGGCTGCGGCCAGGATCTTGGGCAGGCCGGCAACGAAGTCGGCCAGCGACCCGCCGGCCTGCCAGGGACTGCCGAAATCCCCCACATTTACCTTGCTGCGCCGGCCTTTGAGGCTGTAGGTGTTGACCCCGGTGAGGGAGAGGGGCGCCAGTTTGAGGGGCGTAGTCATGACAGGTTGAAGTGTTCCGGAAAGAGAAGAAAATCCACCAGATCGACGAGGATATGGCCCATGGTGAGCTGCACTTCCTGAATTCGGGGCGTCTGGTCAGAGGGCACGATCAGGGCAATATCCGCCAGCGGCGCCATTTTGCCGCCATCCCGGCCGGTGACCGCCAGGGTGTGCATTCCCAGATGCCGGGCCGCCTGCAGGGCCTTGACAACGTTGGGCGAATTGCCGCTGGTGCTGATGCCCCAGGCCACGTCACCCGGCCGCCCCAGGGCCTGGATCTGTTTCATAAAAAT
>Ga0272446_1003570_pt1 | contig 19429 bp, 16 predicted proteins | sample YNPCB0061_FD_194587 | JGI IMG/M metagenome (GOLD analysis project Ga0272446, IMG submission 194587) | Hot spring microbial mat communities from Yellowstone National Park, WY, United States - YNP-CB-006-1 | ecosystem: Environmental > Aquatic > Thermal springs > Hot (42-90C) > Sediment | place...
TTTCATCTTTTTTACCGAAACTTGCATTTTTATGTCTTCGAGGGGGCGGTCGATGCCTGCTCCACTCGTAGGTTGTGAGGCGATTTTATCAAGCACTTCAAAACCGCTGAGCATTTCACCAAAAACGGTATAGTTTTGGTCAAGGTGAGGCGAACCGCCCAAAGACTTATAGACCTCTCTATGTTCAACAGGAAAATTTACCCTAATTTGCTGACTGAGAGCATTAAGTTCTTCATCGGTGAATTTACGCCCCTGCACTATGTAAAACTGACAGCCACTAGAAGCTTTTTGGGGGTTGTTGTCGCGAGCCGCCGCCAAAGCTCCTTTCTTATGAAAAAGATTTGGTTGAAATTCTGCTTCTATCTTGTAGCCTACATCACCCATACCGAGCATTTGTCCGGGTTTAGCATTTCGGGAGTTGGGGTCGCCGCCTTGTATCATAAAGTTCTGAATAACTCTATGAAACAGCAAATCGTTGTAGAAACCTTCCTTGGCAAGTTTCAGGAAATTGGCTTTGTGTTTGGGCGTTTGGTCGTACAAGACAAACACCATTTCGCCAAACGAATTTTTTATGAATACTATTTCATCTGTTTTTTGGGCAAATAGTATTGAGTGAATAAAAACAAAAACGAGAAATAACTTTTTTAACATACTTTTTTAATTTTAGTCCGCACAAATTAGCACAAGATTTTCTACATCTCAAAAAAACGAAACAAATCTTACATCAGCAGGCGAGCAGGATTTCCCACTGCTTTACTATGTTCGGGGATATTTTTCAGTACATTTGCCCCCATACCAAGTAAAGAAAAGCTACCGATACGTGTGTTTTGTATAATGTTTGTTCCACTGCCAACAAAACAATTTTCACCCAATTTTACCCCACCTGCTACAACCACGTTACTCCCAACAAAACAATAATCCTCTATTGTTACATCGTGATGTACTACGGTATTAGGCAAAATAATTACGTGATTGCCCACAACTGCATTGCTCGTAATAACTACCCCTGCCATAATCAGCGTATTGTAACCAATTTTAGCTAACGATGCTACCGAAGCCTTTGGGTGTATTACTTTTGCAAAACGTTCTTCCGAAATATTTAACGAAGCAATAATTTCTTTGCGTTGCTTGTAAGTAGCTGTACCTCCCACCACTGCTAAAACTTTTGCTTCGGGATACTTTGTAATAATATCTCGTGAAAAAACTTCAAAATGTTCATATTTTCCTTGTTTTTCGGGAGTATCGTCGGCGTAGCCTATCAAGTCAAATTCATTGCCCAAGCAATCATAAGCCTCTAAACCATTGCTATTAAATGGAAAAATAATAAGTTTCTTTTTCATAGTCAAAACTTATTCAATAACTCAATAACTTTTTCCACTTCTGTATCACTCAATTCGGCAAACATCGGCAACGAAAGACAATGCGATGCCAAATATTCAGCATTAGGACAATCGCCTTGCTTGTAACCCAAATGAGCATACGCCTTCTGCAAATGGCAAGGCACGGGATAATGCAAACCGGGAAATATTTGATGTTCATTCAAATATTTCATTAAGCCGTCGCGGTCTTCGGTAGTGATAACAAACAAATGATATACCGAATCAGTAAATTCGGATTGTGCCTGCATCTTGATTTTAGGATTAGTAATACCTTGTTGGTATATCTTGGCAATTTCTTTTCGGCGATTGTTCCAAGCATCTAAATATTGTAGCTTAACACTCAACACAGCCGCCTCAATCCCCCCCATTCGCATATTATAGCCAATTTCATCGTGATAGTACCTCACTACCGAGCCGTGATTGCGAAGACTTTGCAAATGCTTGAAATATTTTTCATCATTTGTAACAATTCCTCCCCCTTCGCCATAAGTGCCTAAGTTTTTGCCAGGATAAAAGCTAAAACAAGCCATTTCGCCAAAACCACCAACTCGTTTGCCTTTGTAGTAAGCTCCGTGAGCTTGTGCAGCATCTTCTACTAAGTACAAATTATGTTTTTGTGCAATAGCTTTCACGGTATCGATATCAAAAGGTTGTCCGTAGAGATGAACGCCTGCAATGGCTTTGGTTTTAGGGGTGATTTTTTCTTCAATTTTTGAAGCATCAATTTCCCAAGTGTCGGCAGTGCAATCCACAAAAACAGGCGTAGCATTGCAATAGCTTACGCCCCAAGCCGTAGCAATGAAAGTATTAGCAGGCACAATGACTTCATCGCCCTCACTTATTCCCAAAGCCAACATAGCCAAATGCAAAGCCGAAGTACCGTTATTTACAGCAACGCAATAATTTGTATTACAATAAGTTGCAAATTTTTGTTCAAATTCTTCTACATATTTCCCCCCTGAAAATGCTGTATCTTCCAATACATTTTCAATTTTGCTCAAAACCTCACTTCTGATTTGTAGGTATTGTTTTTTCAGGTCTAAGAACGGGATACTCATAACAAACAATCTATACCTAAACTTTTGCTTTTCAAATTTACATTTACAAAGCAAATTTTTTCTAATTTTGTCAAAAAGTTTTTTATGTAAAAAATACATGCCCCCTACAACACTCACCTACATCATTTCTGACATTGACAAAGCCCTCGCCTTCGAGTGGATTGCCGAAGAGTTAGATAAAACCAAATTTGATTTACATTTCATTTTACTTAATAAGAAACCCAATTGCTACCTTGAAACGTGGCTTAAAGCCCAAAATATTCCCGTGTATTATGTTCATTATGAAGGTAAAAAACATCTTTTTTCGGCATTTTGGAAAGTAAGAAAAATCTTAGCTCAAAACAAATCAAAAATCGTTCATTGTCATCTTTTTGATGCCAGTTTAATCGGATTGCTGGCTGCGAAAAGTCTTGGCATCAAAAAAAGAATTTTTACAAGGCATTACGCTACCTTCCACCACGAGTATTTTCCGAGAGCTGTATATTACGATAAATTTATCAATCGCTTAGCTACTGATATTGTTGCTATCAGTAAGAACGTACAAAACGTTCTGATTGAAAAAGAAAAAGTTAATCCCCCAAAAATACATCTCATTCATCACGGTTTCAGACTTGAAATTTTTGAAAATGTTACCCAAAATGAAATTGAGAATTTGAAAGACAAATACAATCTGCAAAATAAAAACCCCGTAATAGGCGTAATTGCCCGCTGGATACATCTCAAAGGCATACAATACATTATCCCCGCCTTCAAACAGTTGTTAGAAATCTACCCGAATGCTCATTTGGTACTTGCCAACGCACAAGGCGATTATGCCTCCGAAATCAAAAAATTATTAGTAGATTTGCCTCAAACAAGTTACACAGAAATTCTTTTTGAAAAAAATTTGCCTGCTCTTTACAAAACCTTTACTTTGTATGTGCATACGCCCATCAATGCCGAAGTAGAAGCCTTCGGACAAACTTACGTAGAAGCCTTAGCGGCAGGTGTGCCGAGTGTTTTTACACTTTCGGGAGTAGCTCGTGAGTTTATTGAAGACGAAAAAAATGCCTTAGTCGTAGATTTTTGCAATGGTCAGCAAATTTTTGAGGCTATGCAAAAACTACTTTCCCATACAGATTTACAAAAAAAAATTACAGAAAATGGCAAAGAAATCGTAAAAAAACTTTTCCTACTGCAAAAACACATCGAACTTTTGGAAAAACTGTATGTCGTATAAATTTTCTATCATTATTCCTACTTACAATCGTGCCAGCCTAATTGCAAAAACTTTACATTCAGTTCTTAATCAATCGTTTGAAGATTTTGAGGTAATCGTGGTAGATGATGGTAGCACCGATAATACCGAATCGGTAGTTGCTGATTTTATTTCTGATAAAGTTCGTTATTTCAGAATCCCCAACGGAGAGCGTGCCAAAGCCCGAAATTTCGGTGTAACGAAAGCCCAAGGCTACTTCATCACGTTTTTAGACTCCGATGACCTGCTGATGCCTCATTGCCTTCAAGAAGCTGATGATTTTCTCCAAAAAAATCCACAGGCTGTTTTTTTTAGCTTAGGCTATCAAATTATCTCCCCCGAAGGAAAAATTCTACATAAAATAAACCAAAGAAAAGGAAACTTAGCCCAAAAACTTGTTACAGGCAATCATTTGAGTTGTATTGCTGTTTTCGTAAAAAGAAAAATTATTTTAGAAAATCCCTTCAATGAAAATCGAGACCTTTCAGGAACAGAAGATTACGAACTCTGGTTGCGTTTGGCAAGTCGCTACGCATTGCACTACAAAAATACGATAGTAGCTTCTATTGTCAATCACGAGAGCAGAAGTGTGTTGGGCATCAACGAAGAGAAATTACTAAAAAGAATGTTCTTACTCTTTGAATGTATTGAACGAGATAGTTTTTGTAAAAACTTTTACAAAACTTCTGGAATAAAAAGCATCAAAGCTCATTCGTGGTTGTATGTGGCACTACACTTGGCAATGGCTCAACGCAAAAAAATGGCTTTTAAATACCTTTTAAAAGCCATTTATGAGCAAAAAGAAGTGATTTTTAGCAAAAAAACATTCGTAATTCTGAAAAAAATACTTATTGATTAAGCTGTTTTTTGAGCTTGTTTTTGTTCTTCTTCGCTTATCATATCTCTTTTACGCATCTTGCCTGCCGAGATGCCAAACATCATTTTGAATCTACGGCAAAAATAGGCTGTATCTTTGTAGCCCACCTCTCTGCCTATGTCTCTGATACTGCGTTTGGTGGTTTTAAGTAATTCGGCGGCTTTTTCCATACGTTGGTACTCGATGTAATCTTGCGGATTGATACCCGTCAGATTTTTGAAATATTGCCCCACATAATCTTCCGACACATTGGCAACGCTGGAAAGGACTTTGTTCGACAGGTCGCCGCCAAGGTATTTTTTGATGTAATCAAAAATTTCAAGCAAGCGAGGGTCCTTGAAGTATGTGCTATTCGTAGCTAATTGTTCCACAAACATATTGTTCTCTAAGACGTAACGCATCAGTTCTACCACTACCAATTCCATTTTGATACGTTGCATACGTTGTTTGCCATACTTATTTTCCAAACTCTCCAAAACCAGTTCTATGATAAGATGCGAAATCGTCGGGTTCTGACGTATCACGAAGGCGGGAATGTTGAGGCTTGTAAAAAAATTGACTGAGTCAAAAAGTTTGGCATTAAAAGTTACATAGCTGAACGAATTTTTGATATTTCCTACCAAACTTGCATTGGTATTGAGTTGAAAATATTTTTCTCTTTGCGTTACGAAACTTTCATTATTAAGCAAATTATCCTCACCTGCTCCATAAATAATGTGTGTTTGCTTACCCGCAGGCACAAACAAAATATCACCGGGCTTGGCTTTAATTTGTTCCTCTCCTATTTTGAGCGTAATATCGCCATCGTGCAAGAGCAGTAAAGTGTTTTCAATATCATAAAAGTTGCTGACAGAAAAAGGGCTGAGTAACTTAAAATTTCTTGCTTTTAAAAATTTTACATTCAGCGAGTCTATAATCCTATCGTAGTCTTCCATAACAGGTGTGAAGGTTAATCTTGTTTTTTTACAAATTTTTGTTTCAAAAATAAAACATATTTTTGATAAAAACAAAAATCGGTATAGACTTTTTTTTAGTCTGATACCGATTTTAGAACTTTTAATTTATTTTTATTGTACTATTTCAAGACGCTTCTCGCAATTACTATTTTCTGAACCTCTGATGTACCTTCATAGATTTGTGTAATTTTTGCATCACGCATCAAGCGTTCAACGTGAAATTCTTTCACGTAACCATATCCCCCGTGAATTTGCACAGCTTCGGTGGTTACTTCTTGAGCAATTTCGGAAGCATACAATTTCGCAGCAGCGGCAGCTAAGGCATAGTCCTGTCCGCTATCTTTCAGGAAAGCGGCTTTATAGGTCATCAGGCGGGCGGCTTCAATTTTAGTGTACATTTCAGCCAATTTGAATTGAATCCCCTGATGCTCACTGATGAGTTTGCCAAAGGCTTTACGTTCTTTGCTGTATTTGAGGGCAAGTTCGTAAGCCCCTGCCGCAATGCCCAAAGCCTGTGCCGCAATACCGATACGCCCTCCATTGAGGGTTTCCATTGCAAAGCGGAAACCAAAGCCATCTTCTCCGATACGATTAGCTTTGGGAACTTTTACGTCAGTAAACATCAAACTATGCGTATCAGAGCCTCTGATGCCCATTTTATCCTCTTTTTTGCCCACTACGAAGCCTTCCATTCCTCGTTCTACAATCAAGCAGTTGATACCTTTGTGTCCTTTTTCGGGGTGCGTTTGAGCCATTACCAAATAAACAGAAGCAGTGTTTCCATTGGTAATCCAATTCTTTACGCCGTTGAGCAAGTAATAGTCGCCTTTGTCTTCGGCAGTAGTGCGTTGCGAGGTAGCATCGGAGCCAGCTTCGGGTTCGGAAAGACAGAAAGCCCCCAAAATTTCGCCTGTGGCTAAACGTTTCAGGTACTTCTCTTTCTGCTCTTCTGTACCAAATTTTTCTAAGCCCCAGCAAACCAGCGAGTTATTTACCGACATACACACCGAAGCCGAAGCATCAATTTTAGAGATTTCTTCCATTGCAAGCACATACGAAATCGTATCCATTCCGCCACCATTATATTTGGGCGATACCATCATTCCCATAAAACCCAACTCACCCATTTTCTTGATTTGAGCGTAGGGAAACTCTTGCTTGTCATCTCTTTCTATTACACCGGGCAGGAGTTCTCTTTGAGCAAATTCGCGTGCGGCTTTCTGTACCTCTAAGTGTTCTTCGGTAAGATTAAAGCTAATGCCTTGTAATGTTTGTGTCTGAACAGCCATATTTGTATTTTTTTGAAATTAAAAGAAAAAATGTACTCAAAACTAAAATTCCTTGCCAAAAGTACAAAAAATATCTTGATTTTGTATAATAATTTCTTGTGTTTATCTAATCAAATTGACTTACTTAGGCTTAGTAAGGCAGTTGAAATGCTCGGAGATTTTATGTTCTACGGCATCAGTCAAATGATTGTCTTCTATTATTTTTTCTATTGCTAAAGCCACCTTTATGCTCTGCTCATTGATGTCAAACCTATCATTTTTGCCATCGCCGTGCAGACTTACATCAAAAAATCCATCACCCACATTGATAAAACAAAAAGTCCCATCAATTGGGCAATTCTTAATTGAAGTGGGAACAGAAGGCGACAAAAACTCGGGGAAAATCCAAAGAGGGCTGGGCGTAAAAACTGTTTGAGGAATTTGTAATATTTCGGGAGTAGTAGGCTGTAAATCAACAAATACACTAATTTTTTTAACAAAATCTTCTTTATCGTTGAATTTGATACGAACTTTTACTTCTTCGTACATTTCTACGTGTCCAGAAGTAAAGTTTCCAAAAACATAAAAGTATTTTAAACTTTTTGCCAAAGGAGAAATAGGCTGGTTTGTATAAACAGTGCCGTATTTTACTTCATTTTTATCGCTCATTTTGGTAGTGTAAGATTTAGTGTTTTTACAAAATTATCGTTTTTTGTTCGTTGAGCGGAGCCGAAACGAACAGAAAAAGTTTTCATTTTTTTATAGATAGAAAAAAATCTTACCTCTTGCCTCTGATGTTTGAAACTCAAGCCTTGTTCAATAATTTTTGTACGGCTTTGGGGGCTAAAAGGCTTTCTTGCTCAATTTTTTTCTGTAATTCTAAAAATCCCCCTATCAAGGCTTCGGGACGAGGCGGACAGCCCGGTACATATACATCAACAGGAATGATTTTATCCACCCCTTTTACTACGTGATAGCCGTGTTCCCAGTAAGGTCCCCCACAATTTGAGCAACTTCCCATAGAAATCACGTAACGAGGTTCGGGCATTTGTTCGTAGAGGCGTTTTATTCTATCTGCCATCTTGAAAGTAACCGTACCCGCCACAATCATCACATCAGATTGACGTGGAGAAGCTCTTGGAATGACACCCAATCGGTCTAAATCATAGTTTGAGCCATAAGTTGCCATCATCTCAATAGCACAGCAAGCCAGCCCAAAGCCCATCGGAAACATTGATGAAAGCCTTGCCCAGTTGAGCAAATCGTCTAATTTTGCTACGATTACACCTCCGTCGCCTGTTTTCATAATATTTCTGCGTTTATTTTTTCAGGATTTTCTTCTGCGATAGCTTGCCAAATCATATCTTTTAGCGTTTCTATATTTTGCATAGTTATTGCTGAAATAAAAATACTGGGTATGTTTTTCGGCAAAGTTTTTTTGAGTTTTTTCATAGCTTCTTCGTCGAGCAAATCGCATTTACTCACAGCTAAAAGGCGTTTTTTGTCTAAAAGTTCGGGATTATATTTTTTTAACTCTTTGAGCAAAATATTATACTCTTTGCTGATGCTTTCGGTTTCGGCTGAAACGAGAAAAAGTAAAATTGAATTGCGTTCAATATGACGCAAAAAACGTAGTCCCAAGCCTTTGCCTTCCGAAGCCCCCTCGATAATTCCCGGAATATCAGCCATTACGAAAGACTGAAAATCTTTGTAACGCACCACACCCAAATTTGGCGTAAGCGTAGTAAAAGGATAATCGGCAATTTCGGGCTTGGCAGCCGAAACTACTGATAGAAGCGTAGATTTACCTGCATTCGGAAAACCTACCAAACCCACATCTGCCAAAACTTTTAGTTCCAAAATTACCCATTTCTCTATACCCTCCTCGCCGGGTTGTGCGTAGTGTGGGGCTTGCTTAGTTGATGTTTTGAAATGCCAATTTCCTAAGCCCCCACGCCCGCCACTAAACAATATTCTTTCTTCTCCGTCTTGCGTAATTTCTAAAAGCACTTCTCCCGTTTCAGCGTCTTTGGCGACTGTTCCCAAGGGCACTTCTAAGATAACATCTTTGCCATTTGCTCCTTTTTTGTTATTACCTTGTCCGTTTACGCCATCATCAGCTTTGATGTGCTTTCTGTATTTGAGGTGCAGCAATGTCCAGAGTTGGGCATTGCCTTTGAGGATAATATGTCCGCCACGCCCACCATCGCCGCCATCAGGACCACCATTAGGTACGTACTTTTCTCTGCGAAAATGTACCGAACCTGCCCCTCCCTTCCCCGAGCGGCAATTGATTTTCACGTAATCTATGAAGTTTTCGGACATAAGTAATTAGAAACAGAAAGCAAGATAAGTAGTTAGATGTTAGTAGCAAAACAAAATAACTCGGCTTTGCAATGGGTAGTAGCTACAACCATTTTTTTCGTTTAAAATACCAAAAAGCCCCCAGAGCAATGCTTATCATCACAATCCACACGCCTACATAACCGTAAGGGTGATACAATTCGGGCATATTAAGGGGGAGTTCTTCTTTATTCAAACCTTCGGGGGCGAAATTCATTCCATATACCCCCACAATAAAAGTTAGCGGAATGAAAATTGCCGAAACGATAGTCAGCACTTTCATCACTTGGTTAGTTTTATTGTTTAAGCTGGAATTATAGGCTTCTACGAGGCTGTAAGCGATTTCTTTTTCATCTTCAAGGATTTCAAGAATCTGCAAGCAATGGTCGTAGGTATCGCGTAGGTAGATATTGACTTTTTCGTCTATAAGTGGGTGTTCGCAACGCATCAGTTCGCTGATTTTATCGCGTTCGGCGAGTGCGGCTTTTCGGATTTGTAAAATTTCACGCTTCAGATGCAGTACATCATAGATATTTACTGCGGTAACATCTGCAACAATCTGATTTTCTAATTCTTGCAAACGCCTGCTGATACTTTCTGCCATTGGAAAATAATTATCCACAATAGCATCAACTAAGGCATAAGCCAAATAAAAAACGCTCCGCGACCGCATTGTCCCACGTCCTTTGCGAAGGCGTTCGCGTACAGGTTCGAGGCAATCTTCGTACTCGTCTTGGATAGTGATGAGTACGCTCTCCAAAACAAAAAAAGCAACCTGCTCGTTGATAAGTTTTTCGGTGTCTTGCAAGTAGTGTAACATACGCGAGATGATAAAAAGATGCTCGTCGTAAGTTTCTACTTTGGGGCGTTGATGCCCACTTATGGTGTCCTCTATTGCCAAATTATGCAAATGAAAACGCTGTTGCAAATCTGAAAAATATTTGGTGTTACCGATACCTTCGGTATCAATCCAGTGTTTGAGGTGTGAATGTGTATCAAGGAAAGCAAAAAGTTCTTCCAAATCCTTGAAAACGTTTTCATAACAAACATCTTTATCATATGAAAACACGCGGAGTTCGGGTTTTACATCAGTTTCTATCTCGTAAAAGCCAGGATATGCTCCTTGTATGCGTTTATAGGTTTTTGTAATTTCGGGCAAATCGCTCATCTCTTGCGACCTTCTATCTGTCATTATCTATAATTTTTTTATTTTCAGAATATCCGATTTAGCTTCCACGATTTCGTAGCTAAATTGATTGGTTTGTACAAAATCACTTTTTTCTAAACGAACACCAATTTTATTTTTTCCTTTGCTTTTCCAAGAGCCTTTGAGTTCCATAGGGGCATCGGCAGGGGCGATAAGCATCGTAAATTCACCTGTTTTGGCAAACTTATAGCCTTGTCGCGGTCCTCTTGAAACAGGAAATTTGTAGCTTTCGGGGCGATAAACTTCCACGCCATCATTTTTTTCTTCTTCCGAAGAACGTAGCCACATTTTATCAAAAATTGCGTCTAAATCCGAAGATTTTTTGCATTGATTAGCCATTGAAAAAATCGCTAAAAACAAAAGGAGTGAAACTTTTTTCATAAAATATATTTTAGACATAAGACATTAGCTACAAGATACAAGAATTTTTTACCTCATATTATGAAAAACTTCTTGGACATCATCATCTTCGTTGAGTTTTTCCAAGAGTTTTTCTACGTCGGCTTCTTGTTCGGGGGTAAGTTGTTTAGTTTCGTGTGGAATACGCTCCAATTTAGCACTTTTTATTTCAAAACCATTATCTTCCAGATATTTTTGTATTTTTCCGAAAGCCTCAAAAGACGCATAAATAAAAATGGTATCTTCTTCGGTTTCCATTTCGTTCAAGCCCAAATCAATCAATTCTAATTCCAACTCCTCTAAATTTACATCTTTTTTCTTTGCAACCTGAAAAATTGCTTGCCTTTCGAACAAAAACTCCACCGAACCCGAAACCCCCAGACTACCTCCTGCCTTGTTGAAATAACTACGAATGTTGGCTACCGTACGCGTAGGATTATCGGTAGCGGTTTCAATCATAATAGCGATACCGTAAGGGGCATAGCCTTCATAAACAATTTCCTTGTAGTCTTCTTGGTCTTTGGAAGTAGCTTTTTTAATAGCTCTTTCTATGTTTTCTTTGGGAACATTGTCTTGTTTGGCATTCTGCAAAATAGCTCTTAGACGTGCGTTGTATTGCGGGTCTGCTCCGCCTGCTTTTACAGCCATAGCAATTTCACGGGCATATTTGGTAAAGGTTTTAGCCATCTGCCCCCAACGCTTAAATTTTCTTTCTTTTCTGAATTCAAATGCTCTTCCCATAGTTTTTTTTCAGTTAGCAGTTATCAGTGAGCAATGAGCAATTATCAGTGAGCAGTAAACAATTAGCAGTTATCAATGTTCATTGTTCCCTGTTCATTGTTCATTGTTCATTGTTAATCGGGTTCAAATTTAGAAAAATTTGTTTAAATGCAGAAATTTTAAAAATTTTCTGCAAATTAGTGAAAAAATATGCAATGCGATTAGTTTTTACTGCTTTTTTACTACTCTCTCATAGCCTTATTGCCCAACACCCCGCCTTTTGGCAACTCTCCGATGAGCAGGGTTTGCCTTCTGCTACGGTATTTGATTTACACCAAGATACCAAAGGTTATATTTGGATGGCAACTGAATCGGGATTGTATCGCTACGACGGCAAAGATTTCAAACTCTATAAACCCCATACCTCAAAAGCCTCTGCTATGTCTAGTATCAGAGAAGACAGCAAAGGAAAACTTTGGTTTCTGAATTTTTCAGGACAATTATTTTACATTCAACAAGACAGCATCTACGAATACAAATTTCACAAAGATTTGGGTAGCTTTACAGACTATTTTATTGATAGCAAAGACCAACTCTACACGTGTCATAACAATCAAAAATGGTACAAACACCCTACAACCGATAATAAACCTATTTTCGTAGGTGGTGAGTATATCGAGGAAATGCAAGAAAACAAATTGCTTTTTTTTGACTACGACCAAGGCTTCATAAAAGGCGAAAATCTATCTATTCAAAAAAAAGTACCCAAAGAATTTGTAATTAAAGAAGCCCTGAATTATCGCCACAAAAAAATTGCCCAACAGCATATCCTGATAGAAAGAACTACCGATAGGGTTTTCTTGTTGAATTTTGATGATGAGAAAATCTGGAAACTTGCCCCATTTCAGTTTCAAGAAAACAATATCAAAGGAAATAAAAATATAGAACTCAACGCCATCAAAACCGATAAAGAGGAAAATATATGGATACTTACTTACTCAGGCTTATACGGCTACGACAAAAATCTTCGCCCACTTTATAGAGATAAAAATGGAAAAGACATACCCCTCTTTGCTGAAAAATCTATCTCTGACCTCATTCAAGACCAAGAAGGCAACTACTGGATAAGTACCCTTTCCGATGGGATTTTCGTTGTTCCCAACAAAGATTTACTCGTATTTGAAGAAAATTTGGAAAATCTGGAAAATAAACATATCTACAAAATAGCCAAAGATGATGAAGGTAATTTGTTGTTGGGTATGTACAAAGGCAAAGTAAAAGTATTTGATACCCACTTGCAAGCTATTGAAAAAGAATATGTTACAAACAACAAAAAAGAAATTGAAGCTATCTTTTACGAACCTACAAGTCAAATAATATACATAAGTTGTAATATAGGCTATTTTTTTCATAAAAATAAAGCCCAATGCTTCAAATTGCCTAATCTCTCCGCCCCTAAAAGTTTTGCAATCTATCAAGATGTACTTTTAGCCGCAAACTACGAGGGTGTAGTTTTTACTCCTCTTTCCCAGCAAAATAAGTTTATGGAAAAATACAAAAATAAAATTTTTTCAGACAAAGTACCCAATTATTTCCCATTTGCCAATAAAAGTAGAGCCAGAGTAACCTTTGCGGAGAATCAGTCCGAAAGAATTTGGCTTGGTTATATCAATGGGCTATTTATTTGGGAAAATGCAAATATCAAAGAAATTAAATGGAAAGACAGTGCAAGTATTTTTGCTAAAAGTATTGCCAAAGATAGCTTGGGCAACATTTGGATAGGAACACTCACGCAAGGACTTTTTCTGATTAAGGGAGAAAAAGCTATCAAGCAAATAGATATGAAAGCAGGTTTGCCAAGTAATTTTTGTGTAGATATATTTGCCGAAAAAGATTGGCTATGGATTGGTACAGATAAAGGGCTTGCCAAACTTAATTTGCAAAATTATCAAATTGAAACTTACAATCGCCAAGACGGACTGCCCAGCGAACAAATCAATGGCTTGGTAGTGGTAGAAGAAAATGTATGGCTTGCCACGCCCAAAGGACTTATTAAACTTCCTAAATCTATCCCTTCTCGGAATGTAGTCCCTCCGATGATTTATATTGAGCAACTATCTATGTGGGAACAGCCTCAGCCCTATTCTGACTTTTATCAATTCAAACACAACGAAAATAACTTACAAATCAATTTTCTTGGCGTTACTTATCGTGGCAGAGGATTATTCAAATACAAATATAGAATGTTGGGATTGGATAGTTCTTGGATTTATACGAATAGTAGCAATAATTTTGCTCGTTACCCTTCTTTGCCCGCAGGCAAGTATGAGTTTCAGGTGAAAGCCATAAACGAAGACAGCGTGGAAAGTGAAGGCACAGCCATACTACAAATAGAAATAGAAAAGCCTCTGTGGCTAAAAGGGTGGTTCTTAGTCTTAATGTTTGCTCTTTTTACCTCAACACTTTTTTTAGTGGTACGTTGGCGAATTAGACTTTTGCAGAAAAAGAACGAAATAGAAAAAAACCTTCGCGAGTCGCAACTTGCCGCCCTCAAAGTACAGATGAATCCGCATTTCATTTTTAATGCTCTCAACTCTATCCAAGAGTTTATCTTGCTCAATGAAAAAAAATTAGCCAACCAGTATCTCGGAAAATTTGCCGATTTGATGCGTATGACCTTAGATATGAGCAATGAACAAACTATTTCTTTGCAAGAAGAAATAAAAATGTTAAATTTATACCTACAATTAGAAGCCCTACGTTTTGAAAATTTGTACTACAACTTAGAAATTGATGAAACTCTGGATACTGCCAATATCTTACTACCTTCAATGCTGATACAACCCTACATAGAAAATGCCCTGAAACACGGCTTACTGCACAAAAAAACAGATAGAAAGTTAAACATTAGCTTTCTAAAAAAAGGGCAATATTTGGAGTGCATTGTAGAGGATAATGGTATTGGCAGGCTAAAATCTGCCGAAATGAAAAAGAATAGCAAAAAACACAAATCTTTTGCCATCAGTGCCACCCAAAAACGTTTGGATTTGCTTAGCTATGGAAATAAAAAAGCTATTCAATCCGAAATTATAGACTTGTATGATGAGCAAAACAAAGCAATAGGCACAAAAGTTATTCTGAGAATACCAATGGTATGAAAATTGCAAATGTTTAATAGTCAAGAACTACAAACTACAAGTTTTACGTATGAATAAAAAATACTTTATCATTCTCACTTTTTTATTTTTCTTTTCCTCTTGCAAAGAGGAAGACCTGCCCAAAGGCATCTTCGTTACAGGCGACCTGACCGCTGTGCTGAACATTTGGCGTGGTGAAAGAAATGGAATGATGAACATTGCTAATTTTGCTGATTCTGCTCGTATTGCTTATCCTGCTTTTTGGCTTTCTATCAATGAAAATTATGCCGCCTTGTACTATCAGGCAGAAGCGAGTAGCAACAAAATAGGATATTTTGCCCTTGCTCCAACTATCAAACAAAATTCAACAGAGATTCTGGAATTGGACAATCTAAAACTTATCTTCGCCCGCGACATTGTGGCGGGTGTAGAACTTATCGGTGCAGATGAAACTAAAAATGTTATCCTCAACGGAAAAATTCAAAAGAAATAATCCTTGATGATAGCCTTGAAATGCTAAACAATTTTGCTTAACTTTGTGTCTAAATTTTTCAGAAAAAAGACATAAAACTTTGTTCGTATTTCAATGAAACTCACACTCACTCCAACCGAAAAATTTGAAAACCGCCATCACGGATATTTTGGCGAAGACTTCCAAGCAATGCTGACGACCATTGGCTTACAATCCTTAGAGGAACTCATCGAGCAAACCGTACCTGCTTCTATCCGTCTTAGCGAACCTTTGCAGGTATGCAAGGCACAAGGCGAACACGAATTTCTCAAAAATTTCAAAAAAATTGCTCAAAAAAATAAAATCTTCAAATCTTATATCGGTATGGGCTACTACGATACCCATACGCCTACCGTAATTTTACGTAATATCCTTGAAAACCCTGCTTGGTACACTGCCTATACGCCCTACCAAGCTGAAATCGCACAAGGACGCTTGGAGGCTCTCATCAATTTCCAAACTATGGTAATTGACCTGACAGGTATGGAAATTGCCAACGCCTCACTTTTGGACGAAGCCACCGCCGCCGCCGAAGCAATGACAATGCTACACGCCCTTCGCAAAACTGAAAAGAAAAATGCCCATACTATTTTCGTATCCGAACAAGTATTCCCACAAACGATTGATGTACTCAAAACACGTGCTATTCCCTTAGGCATCAAGATTGAAATTGGCAATCACGAAACCTTAGACCTTACCCGCCCCGATTTGTATGCCGTGTTGGTGCAGTATCCTGCCCAAAATGGCGAAATCTACGACTATACGCACTTCATTGCCGCCGCCAAAGAACAAAACGTATTCGTAGCCGTAGCCTCCGATTTGCTAGCTCTTACTCTACTCAAATCGCCCGGAGAGATGGGTGCTGATGTGGTAGTAGGTAGCTCACAACGTTTCGGTGTGCCGATGGGCTATGGGGGACCTCACGCCGCCTTCTTTGCTACCAAAGACGAGTTCAAACGCCAAATTCCCGGACGTATCATTGGCGTTTCGGTTGATGCACAAGGCAACAAAGCCTACCGAATGGCTCTGCAAACTCGTGAGCAACATATCCGCCGTGAAAAAGCTACCTCAAACATCTGTACCGCCCAAGTATTGCTTTCGGTAATGGCGAGTATGTATGCTGTCTATCACGGTGCCGAAGGCTTAAAGAAAATTGCTCAAAGAGTATTTGGACTAACCGAATTGCTCAAATTGCAACTCCAAAAAGCAGGCTTTGAAGTAGAAAATCAGCATCATTTTGATACGCTCAAAGTCAAAGTACAAAACAAAGAAGCTATCCGCCAAGAAGCCGAAAGCCAAGAAGTCAATTTCCGTTATTTTGAAAATGAATTCATAGGTATTTCCTTAGATGAAACCACCACCTTGGCAGATGTAGAACAAATCGTGCAAATCTTGACCAAAGCCGAAAACAAATCTTTCATTCTTGATAAAAATTTAGCCGAAAATATTACACTCAATCTGCCCGAAAATCTTATCAGAACCTCATCGTACCTGACGCACCCCGTATTCAACAGCTACCACACCGAACACGAGATGCTACGTTATATGAAATCCTTAGAAAACAAAGACCTCTCTTTGGTACATTCTATGATTTCTTTGGGCAGTTGTACGATGAAACTCAACGCCACAACCGAAATGATACCCGTAACTTGGGCAGAATTAGGTAAAATTCACCCTTTTGTGCCTGAAAATCAGGCTTTGGGCTACAAAGAAATGATTGATATACTTTCTGTTTGGCTTGCTGAAATCACAGGCTTCGATGCCGTAAGTATGCAACCCAATTCAGGAGCACAAGGCGAATATGCAGGGCTAATGGTTATTAGAGCCTATCATCAGAGCCGTGGCGAAGGACATAGAAATATTGCCCTTATTCCCGCTTCGGCACACGGTACTAATCCTGCCTCGGCTGTGATGGCAGGTATGCAGGTGGTTGTTACCAAAACCGATGAAAATGGTAATATTGACCTTGCTGACCTTCGAGCCAAAGCCGAACAACACAAAAATAATTTAGCTTGCTTAATGGTTACGTATCCTTCTACGCACGGTGTTTTTGAAGAACATATCAAAGAAATTTGTGAAATTATCCATAGCTACGGTGGGCAAGTCTATATGGACGGGGCGAATATGAACGCCCAAGTAGGACTTACCTCGCCAGCGGCTATCGGTGCTGATGTATGCCACCTAAATCTGCATAAAACATTCTGTATTCCTCACGGAGGAGGCGGACCAGGTATGGGACCTATCTGTATGAAAGCCCATTTAGCTCCTTTTATGGCAAGCCATAGCGTGGTGAAGTTCAACGATACAGGAATGTCAGCAGTTTCGGCGGCTCCTTTTGGCAGTGCTTCTATTTTGGTGATTTCTTACGCTTATATCGCAATGATGGGAGGCGAGGGCTTGACAAGAGCTACTAAAATGGCTATTCTGAATGCGAATTACATCAAAGAACGCTTGGCAGGGCATTATGAAGTGCTTTATACGGGCAAAAACGGCAGAGCCGCTCACGAGATGATTTTGGATTGCCGTCCTTTCAAAGCCGTAGGCATTGAAGCCGAAGATATTGCCAAACGCTTAATGGACTATGGTTTCCACGCTCCAACGCTATCTTTCCCTGTGGCAGGTACGCTGATGGTAGAACCTACCGAAAGCGAAAGCAAAGCCGAATTAGACCGCTTCTGCGAGGCTATGATTGAAATTCGCAACGAAATTCGTGAAATTGAGCAAGGTAAGTATGACCAAAAAAATAATGTTCTCAAAAATGCTCCTCACACCGCCCAAGTAGCTCTTGCCGAAAACTGGACAATGCCTTACAGCCGTGAAAAAGCTGTTTTCCCATTGCCATTTGTGAGGAAGTCTAAGTTCTGGCCTGCCGTGAGCCGTATAGATAGTGCCTATGGCGATAGAAACTTGATATGCAGCTGTATTCCCGTAGAGGCGTACAACCAAGAGGAAAAAAGTTTAGAGGCAACAGCTTAGAAAAAGCTACTCATCATTGAAAAACAGGTGATTTCGACTTTGCTCGATCACCTGTTTTCTGTTTTCTCAACTCTGCTTTGAATGTATTTCGTTTGGTTTCGTTAATTTTTTATACTTTTATTTGGATTTAATCTAAATAAATTTTTAGATTTGCAGAAAATTTTAGTTCCAATTTCGTTCAACCAAAAATCAATCAAAATCAAAATGAAACGTTTTTCAATAATACTTGGTATTTTCGTATTGCTTTGTGTGGCAGCGTGTAAAAAGAAAGACACACCCCGCCCCGCTCTACAAATCCCCGAAAGCTACGATGGCACAAACTACGCTACCAATGCCACTACGCAACGCAACCTGCTCAATCAGTTGAGTGCCTTAACAGCCGAAGCCCAAAGAGGACGCAACGCCGCCAACACCGTTACCAAAGCAGCCTTAGACAACTTATTCAACGCAGGCAATCCGAGTTTGGCAAATGTGATAACTGCTTATTTCAAAGGCAGATTAGAAGGCACAGGGGGCTGGTTCGACGAACTCGCCAAAGCAAGTGGCAATACCTACACACCCGCTCCTCCAAGCGGACAAGGCGGAGTTTATGGCGGTTATTTGTTCGACGAAAACGGCTTAGAAATTGAGCAACTCATAGAAAAAGGACAATTCGGAGCAACCCTCTACAAACACGCTACCGACCTGATTGCCGCTGGTAACTTCACCGAAGCCACTGCCGACCAACTGCTTGCAATTTTTGGTGCTACACCTGCATTCCCTAATTCAGGCTCGAACAAGGTAGATGCCCAAATACGCGACCGTGCTATGGCTAACTACGCCGCCCGCCGTAGCGATATAAACGACAACAATAGCTTGTATATCCAAATCAAAAATCAATTTATCAAATTGCAAGCCGCTATCAAGGCTGGCTCTGCCTACAATAAAGAGCGTGATGAAGCCATTGCCGAAATCAAATTGCTTTGGGAAAAAATCAACGCCGCTACGGCTATCAACTACTGCCACAGCGTAATCAGCACGCTTAGCCAAACCAACCCCACCGATGCCCAAAAAGGCTCAGCTCTGCACGCCTTAGGCGAAGCTATTGGCTTTATACACGGATTTAGAACCATTCCACAAAACCACAAAAAAATCACCGATGCCCAAATCGATGAACTTTTGGTACTTTTCAATGCCCCCTACAACGCTACGCCTACGTGTTACACTTTTGTAACCGATGCCGCTAATCAGCTTCCTAAGTTGCAACAAGCCATCAGCAAACTGAAAAACATCTATGGATTTAGCGATGCCGAAATTGAAAGTTTCAAAATCAATTGGGTAAATCAGCAACAAAGATAGTAGATACGCACTGCAGTGCGTAT
>Ga0272446_1003571_pt1 | contig 19412 bp, 22 predicted proteins | sample YNPCB0061_FD_194587 | JGI IMG/M metagenome (GOLD analysis project Ga0272446, IMG submission 194587) | Hot spring microbial mat communities from Yellowstone National Park, WY, United States - YNP-CB-006-1 | ecosystem: Environmental > Aquatic > Thermal springs > Hot (42-90C) > Sediment | place...
TTTCTGCCCCAAGATAGCTCAGGTAGCAGACATCTCTCCCGTACAATAATTCCTGTGGAGTCAGGTAAATTATGCAAACTGAACAGCCCCCCGAACTCGAAACCAAACTGCTCTCCCCTGCGGACAACGGTTACAAATCTGCATCCCCTGTGGTCAAACAACCATCTTGGCTGTGGATCGCTGTGGTAGTGGGTCTGGGGAGTCTGGGCTTTGGCACTTATTACGCCATTACTAGGGTGAATGGGGACAGTGCCACGCCCCCTGTGGTGAATGTGGAACCTGTGCCAACCCAAAGAGCCATCAGTGCCTTGGGACGGATTGAACCAGAAGGGGAGGTGATTCGCCTAGCTAGTCCCTCTGCCCTTGGCACAGCACGGGTCGCCCAATTATTAGTCAAAGAAGGGGATCAGGTGCAGGTGAATCAGGTGTTAGCCCGTCTGGACAGCTACGATCGATCCCTCGCCGAGTTATTATCTGCCCAAAGTCAAGTGCAGGAATACCAAAGCCGTCTTGCCCAAGTGCAGGCAGGTGCCAAACAGGGGGATATTCTCGCCCAAGAACGCCAAATTGCCGTCACCAAAGCCAATCTCAGTCGTATCCAAGCCGAGTATGCTAATGCCCAGCTCGATCGACAACGGTACGAGCAATTATTTCAAGAAGGGGCAGTATCTGCTACTGTGGTAGATAGTTTTCGCACGCGGGAACGCAGTCTGTTGGCACAGGTCAATCAAGCCCAACAACAAATCAGCCAAGCCCAAGCCCAGTTAAGTAGTATTGCTGAGGTACGCCCCACCGATATTGCCCTAGCCGAGAGTCAATTACAAACCGCCCTCGTCAATGTGCGCCGCGCCGAAGTAAATTTAGAACTGTCCCAAGTGCGCGCCCCCATCGCAGGCCAAATCCTGAAAATTCACAGTAAGGTCGGCGAAAATGTGAGTATGACGGACGGACTCTTAGAAATTGGCAACACCAAACAGATGGTCGCCGTAGCTGAGGTCTATGAAACAGATATAGGGCAAGTGCGGGTAGGGCAAAGGGCAGAAATTTTCAGTGAGGCATTTGCGGGTACTATTTCTGGCACTGTTACTAGCATAGGACTGCGGGTGGCTAAAAATGACATTCTCAGTACCGATCCCGCCGCCCGTACCGATGTGCGGGTAGTGGAAGTGCGTATCCGCCTCGATGACAGCGCCAAGGTGGCCAAGCTCACCAATTTACAGGTGCAGACCCGCATCTTCCCCTAAGGCATACTCACAAATGGCGTTTGCCACACCTGCCAATTTTCTTGATTGAAAGGAGACTTCCAGCGGTGAATGAGTCGGGACTCTTGCGCCTGTCGATCGACCCGTGCACGGGAAGTATACCACCAAAAACTACTGGTGATTTGTACGGGCACAGATTGGCTAAAACAACTCTGACAATAGCGTGCTAAATAGCGTTTACAGTCGTGTTGTCCTTGCCACCGCTGATGCGATCGACTGGTTTCACCGATGTATAAAATAATTTGCGCCGATCGATCGATGATGAAATAGATACAGGCATCGCCCCCTAGTTTGGCAAGGGCAGTCGAGCGATAGAATTCCATGGGATAGGCAGGCAATTGGAACGGATTGAAATCATAACTACTGAGTTCCGCCAAGACCTGTGTCTGCCATGCCCTAATGCGTCCCTGCCACTGGAGTAATGCCGATCGAGACAGGGTATATGTCGGTTTTGGAATTTGGGGGGCGGATAGGGGAAAAAGGGACTCTTGGTAGTAGTGCATTGTGTTAGATTTTGTTTAGCGCTTTCATAAGATAAGGCAATGAACTGGTTTGTGCAAATCTGGCGGGTATGTCGTAGATGGTGGGCGGAATTTTCTCTGCAAACCAAGTTGATGGCTCTCATTACCTTGATGGTGTCTCTGTTGATGAGCGGTGTCACCTTTTGGGCAGTGAACGATATTCAGACCGATGCCCGATTGAGCGATACCCGTTTTGGCAAAGATTTAGGTTTACTACTGGCGGCAAATGTGGCTCCCTTGGTGGCGCAAAATAATCTGACAGAATTGGAAAGGGTTTCTAAAGAATTTTATGAGAGTAGTTCCAGCATTCGCTATATCCTCTATGCCCATGAAGATGGAGAAATCTATTTTGGCATTCCCTTCTCGGCGACGGAAGTGCAGAACTCCTTGACCATCAAGCGGCGCATTCAACTGCCCGATGACCCCGCCTTCAATCCCGATCGTCCCTTTGTCCGACAACACCCTTCCCCCCAAGGGCAGGTTACCGATATATTTGTGCATCTTTCCTATGACCATCAACCTTTGGGCATTTTGGCGATCGGTATCAATCCCAACCCTGCGGTGGTGGTATCTTCAGGACTGACACTGGATGTGACCACAGCCGTATTTGTGTCCATTTGGGCAATGGTGATTTTGGGAGCGGCTTCCAATGCCATTACCATCACGCGTCCGATTAAGGAGCTAGTGCAGGGGGTAAAGAGTATTGCCAGTGGCAACTTCAAACAGAAAATTGATTTGCCCTTTGGGGGCGAATTGGGGGAACTGATCCATAGTTTCAATGAAATGGCACAGAAATTAGAACGATATGAGGAACAGAACATCGAAGAATTGACCGCCGAAAAAGCTAAATTGGAGAGTTTGATTGCCACGATCGCCGATGGTGCTCTACTCTTAGACTCTGATCTGAACATTGTGTTAGCTAATCCTGCCACCCTGAGATTATTCCAATGGACAGATATTATCGGCAAAAATTTACTCAATTGCCTCCCCGAAAGATTGCGGTCAGAGATTGGTCGTCCCCTCCTGCAGATTGCCGCTGGGGAAAGGGAAGGGGGCGAATTTCGGGTGACGGGGGATGGGGATAAAAATCCTTCCTTAAGAATTTGGATTTCCCCTGTGATTAGTAGTAATAATAGCCTCAAGGGCATTGCCCTCACTTTTCAAGACATTACCCGTGAAGTGGAATTGAATGCCGCCCAGAGCCGATTTATCAGTAATATCTCCCATGAACTGCGTACGCCTCTATTTAATATCAAATCCTTCATTGAAACGCTCCATGATTATGATGCCGAACTGACTCCAGAGCAGAAACGGGAATTTTTGGATACTGCCAATCGGGAGACCGATCGACTGACGCGCTTAGTGAATGATGTATTGGACTTATCTCGCCTAGAGTCTGGTCGTCCCTATCGCTTTGATGGTATTGACCTCAGACTACCGATCGAGCAGACCCTACGAACTTACAAATTGAATGCGGCTTCCAAGGGCGTGAGCCTCACCAGTGAAGTGGCAGAGAATTTACCCAAGGTGTGGGGGAACTATGATTTACTGCTACAAGTATTTTCTAATCTGGTGGGCAATGCCCTGAAGTTCACGCCCAGTGGCGGAAAGGTAATCATTCGTGCCTACCTGTGGTCAGAACCCAATAGCAAACATCCCCACGCCCCGATCGAGCGGGTCAGGGTAGAAGTGCAGGATACGGGCATTGGCATTGCTCCAGAGGATCAGCGGCACATTTTCGATCGCTTCTTTCGGGTGGAAAATCGGGTACATACTTTGGAAGGTACGGGTTTGGGATTGTCCATTGTGCGCAACATCGTAGATAAACATCACAGTACCATTCACCTCACCAGTGCCCTGGGGGTCGGTTCCACCTTCTGGTTTGATTTGAGTATTTACAGCGATCGCTGTGATATACCTGACTTCAATGGACTACAACTGGTGGGACATCCATTGCAGGGCAATCTAGTAAGCGCACCACAAAACTACTCATCCGTTGATACTCTAATAAATCAATAACCCGAAATCCCGCCCAGCCCTGCCCAGAATTGTGTTGCTTTTCGGCACTGGTGACCACTTGATAACAGGTGGAAGGAGCACCCCACAGATGGATTTTGTAGGAGTATCTGCATGGCTGATACTGGATGAACTCCCCTCGCCTAGAGGTACAGGGGTTGAGGGTAAAGCATAGTTCCTGAGCAAATGCCCGATGCATATGTCCAAAAATCACCGCCCGCACTTGAGGGAAGGATTGTATCAGATTGATGAACTCTACACGGTTCTCCAAACCAATCTGATTTAACCATGACAACTCCCCCGCCAAAAGTATAGGATGATGATGGAGAGCAATAATGGTCGATCGATCCGAGTTCTGTAACTGTTCCCGCAACCACTCCAACTCTGACTCAGATATTTTCCCCTCCCCCCAGATAGAATCAGGCTTTACCGAATCCACACAGAGCACTTGCCAATCTCCCAATAAGAAAAATTTCTGATAGCGAGAATTTAACAGGGGACGATCGTGATTGCCATAGAGAATAGAAACGGGAATAGAAGTTCTCGCTAAAATAGCTTCTAAAATTTGATAACTGCCCACCGTGCCATCATCACTCAAATCCCCCGTACAGAGGATGTAATCAGGGCGCAAAGCAAGGGCGGAATGAAAAATCTGTCGAAAGCTATCATAAACGGGAAACCCATTCACTAAGCGATCGACAGCATCAGTCAAATGCAAATCAGAGAGTTGAATTAACCGCACGGCTTAGAAACTAGCGCTCACACCCATACGGATCGATCGACCCAGATTGGGAAATCCGGGGAACAGTTGGAATCTCTCTTCAAAAATGTTCTCCACACTGCCATCAAGAGAAACATTGGGCGTGATGGGAACCTTGAAGCGAAAATCCACCGTACTAAAGCCAGCCAAAAACTGAGTATTCGTATTATTGGTGGGAGTGGCAGTAACCGTGCGATAGAATAATCCCGCAAACCAACCCTGGGCATTGCGATAGGACAGCCCCAAGTTGAGAATATCCCGCCCCCTAAAAGAAACTTCCTTGCCAATAATCGCCGAATTACGATCGGCAATGATGCGGGGATCAGTATTAGTGTAATTGGCAGAGAAGAAGAGATTGGGCACTACCTGCACATCCAAAGCCATCTCTACCCCAGTTGCCCGCACCTGTCCAATGTTCTCATAAGTGCCTAAAAACCCCGGCAGGGATTTGAAGGCAACCAGATTAGAAATTTCATTCACAAAGTAGGTGAACCGCAATAATCCAATATCTCCCAACTTCTGATCCAGTCCCACATCATAGCTGTTCCCGATTTCAGGAAGTAGATTGGGATTACCTAAAAAGAAGATATTGGGAGAAAATAACTCCACCGCCGTAGGCACACGGAAATTGCGGATATAATTCCCTCGCAAAGTAGTGGAATCGGTAACAGCCACCTTCACTCCCACCGCTGGACTGGTAACCGAACCATTCACCAAACTATTGAAATCCTGCCGCAGTCCCAGACTCAGGGCTGAACCTTGGGCAAATTCCCACGCATATTGCGCAAAAATTGCCCCTTGGGAAATGTTGGCATTGAGGGGATCGGCAGGAAAGAATCCGCCAAACTCCTCTTGCACATTGCGCGTGGAACGATAGTCAAAACCATAGACTAGGGTTTGATTGGGGGCAAACTGCCAGCGATGTTGCACTTGAAAACCTATAGAAGTTTGGCGATCGTCAAAAATGGGCGCTCCAAATAAACTAGCAGGATCGAAATTCCGTGCATAGAGCGAGTCATAGAATACCCTCGCTGTTAATAAAGAATCATTCCCCTGTCCCAACTTCTGTTCTATAGTCAAATCGGTGAATAGTTCATCGGTGAATTTCCGTGCTTGGGGACTAAGAGCATTGAATGCACCGATCGTATCTGGTACGGGCACACCCCCAGGCACACCCTGATTTTTGCTCAAATAGGCAGTATTCAAGCGTAGAAGAGTACGATCGCTGGGAGTAACGGTAAATTGCAATCGCACATTATGGGAAAGGGTATCACCATTGGGAAATTTATCCCGAAAGTTCACTTCAGGAACAACCCTAATGGCATCATTTTGCGCTTGGGTACGATTGTAACTGAGCAAAAATGCCACCTGATCATCCTTTGTACCTACGGTGAAAGATTGGGTATTCAAACCGTTATCACCAACTTCTAAACGGGCTGAGTAGGAAGGCTTATCGGGGGTTCCTGTGGTAATGATATTGATAATCCCACCGATCGCATCAGAGCCATAGAGGGTAGACCCCCCACCGGGTATGACCTCAATTCTCTCCACAATCTCAGTCGTAATCTCGGAGAGGTCAAAACCGCCACTGGCAAGATTATTGATAGGTCTGCCATCCAGCAAAATCAATACCTGAGCCGTATTAGAACCTCTGATAAATGCTGAAGAAAGAGCGTTTACTTCCGTTCCCACCGTACCATCCACATTCAACCCCGGTAAGTATCGCAGAGCCTCCCGCACCATTCTGGCTCCCTGATTCTGGATTTCCTCACGGGTAATCACATAGGCAGGGCGCGTAGAATCCCGTAAAGTTCCCTCATTGCGAAAAGGAGTAGAGAGAGGACGGCGCAATAATTGCTCTGTAACCGTCAACTCCACATCATCAGCAGTTGGTTGGGCAAAGACAGAAGCACTTCCCCAAGCACAAAATAGAACTAGACTGCCCGCAGGCAGTAGCCAAAATCTATTCATTTTCTGTACCTCGCAGAAAAAAGATATGTGTATTACTCAAGGGCGGGCATCCTGACTAAGAGCGCAAAGCTCATCACAGTTGCGGGACAGCGACGGATTCACACCGTTCTTTCCCCGTTTCCTCCTGCGGCTGATCCCCACAGGAACCCCTGAGATTTTTTATCTTGGCAAAGTTTGGCGGACAGTTCCCCCTTGTTTACAAAACTTAATCAACAGGGGTATGGATAAAAAGACAGGCTGTCAAGTTATACTCTACTTAAACCTTGAAAAGACAACTGGTCAATTTATGAAAAACCTATTTGTAATCTGGATTTGCCTGTGCTCGATCGTATTGTTCCTGTCTGCCACTCCTGCCCATGCCGAGACCTACACCGTTAAGATGGGGACGGACAAGGGGCAATTAGCCTTTGAGCCTAAAGTGTTGAAAATTAAAGTGGGGGACACGGTCAAGTGGGTGAATAATAAAGCCTATCCCCACAATGTCGTTTTTGAGGGCAATGCGGAACTGTCCCATGCCAAGTTGATGCAAAAGCCCAAGCAAGTTGTGGAAACTACTTTTACCGAGGCGGGAACCTACAGTTATTACTGCACCCCTCACCGTGGCGCTGGTATGGTAGGTAAAATAATTGTGGAATAAGTCTGCTCTCCTGACCCCCAAAACTTTTGAGGGGGGTGAGATTTTCTAAAGTTCTTTATTTACTCCTTTCTCATTCTTAAATTGGCGCTTTTCCCCTCACCCCCAGTTAATATATATAAGCATTTTGTCTATTCCCGCACTGAGAAGGGAGTAATCAAGAAGCGTAGGGATTTTGCGGTTCGGGGATAGGGGTCAACTTCTGGGCATCGATCGCCAGTTGCCGTTGATTCTTGTTCTCTAGGGTAAACATAACTCCCTCTACCTCTAACCATTGATCTGGGCGCAGGTTATCAGGCATGGTTTGTACCCGCACAGGCAGACTAACGGGATAGACATCGGCGCCACAGCAGGTGATTACAAAGCGGGTTAACAAAAATACATGACTAGGTAAATCTGGCGATCGCACCACAAAACCAGTTACCTTTGCTCTTTGTCCTGTGTAGGCATCAGGTTCAGGATAGGCGGCGATCGTGCGTACCCATTCCAATAGGGTGCGTTGCTCAGGGCGATTACTGGCACGAAAGGAGGCGGGCGCAGTGCGGGCGGAAATGGCAGACATATCATCTACGCCCCGATGAATAGCCTTATCGCTGGCAAAGGCGCGGGGATTGACCGCCAAAGAAATTAAAGCTGTGCATAGCAAAATAGCACTGCCCCAGTGCCATGCACCTCTACCCTTGCTGGTGTAGTACGATCGTGCCAGTGCCAAACCACCAATGATCAACAATAAAAAAGCTGACCCAATCACCAAAGGAACATAGTTAGGGTGAATCAGGATCGGTAACTGTTCCATCCACCACAATTTAAGCAACAGGATGCCCCACGCCAACAGGGCTGTACCATCTAGGTAACCCAACCAGGGCGCAGTGGTCGATCGAGATGAGGGCTGGCGCACAGTAGTTTTAGTCATAAGCAAGGCACTGAGAGCAACTTCCTTGGTTGATTGTCCACTTTAGCACTGGAAGACCCTAGGGAAGCCAAGGGTAATGGCTAAAGTCGGGCGGTCTTTTTTCCAAAAAAGCCTGTTTCCCTTCTTTTGCCTCCTCGGTTAAATAAAATAGCAGGGTAGCATTTCCCGCCAATTCCTGTAGTCCCGCTTGCCCGTCACAGTCCGCATTAAACGCCGATTTAAGACAGCGGATCGCCAAGGGGCTTTTGCGCAAAATTTCCTTAGCCCAGCGGATACCCTCCGCTTCCAACTCCTGCACGGGTACTACCTTATTCACCAAACCCATGGCTAGGGCTTCTTGGGCAGTGTATTGCCGACATAGATACCAAATTTCCCGCGCCCTTTTTTGCCCCACAATCCGCGCCAAATAACTAGCCCCAAACCCACCGTCAAAACTACCTACCATCGGCCCTGTCTGTCCAAAAATGGCATTGTCGGCGGCGATCGTCAAATCACACACCACATGGAGCACATGACCGCCACCGATGGCATAGCCCGCCACCAGAGCAATTACTACTTTGGGAATACTGCGGATCAATTTTTGCAGTTCCAACACATTTAGTCTGGGGATGCCCTGCTCATCCACATATCCCCCTGTGCCCCGCACCTTTTGATCCCCCCCCGCACAAAAAGCATACTTGCCATCTGGGGCAGGGTTAGCACCCGTCAGTAAAATTACGCCAATGGCTGTATCGTTTTGGGCACAGCGAAAGGCAGAGAGCATTTCCTCGATCGTTTGCGGGCGAAAAGCATTGCGCACTTCAGGGCGGTTGATGGTGATTTTGGCAATACCTTCAGCCTTGTGGTACAAAATATCTTGAAATTGTCCGATCGTCTGCCACTCAAGCGTCATGGTCGGGAGAGGCATCGTAGAGGGCATCCAGACGATTGCGGGCATCATCTACCGAATAGGAGCGCATCACCAACAGGGGTTCAGTGGTGATATTGCCATTGGCATCCAAGAGTTCGGGGTGGGGCACAATGGCGCTGGTGCGGTTAGTTCTGGATTCTTGGGCATTAGTGCGGGTAAAGTCAATTAAATTGCGCACCAAATTGGCTACAGCCAAAATAGACAGAATAGTAAAGGCGATTAAATAAAGGATTTGCACCATGGCTGAGATATACTCTCCCTGTGATGGGGTAATAGATAATTTTAAGGACAGTGTCAAAGGCGGGCAAGCAATACTCAATTAAGTTTAATCAATTGAGTTGTTGTTTCTGGCGGTAACGCATCCCGATCGCTTGGCATTCCATGAGTAGGGCGTGCCAAGGAGCCATCACCTGCACATCTACTCCCACCGTTTTACCACTCAGGTTGAATAATAGTTTAGCAGTTTGCACTTCTTTTTGGGCGGTACTGAGGCGCTGTAATAAATCCTGCCGTTCCTCTGGGGAGATAACATCCAGATCAGGATTGGCCAATAAAGCCTCAGATCGATCAAACCAATAGGTAAAGTCATCCAGTAATGGTTCTAATAATTGCTCTAACAGTTGGGCATTGTCTTCCATAAAAATTTGGATTAAAGATAGTGTGTAGATAATTTAACATATTGTTAAGAAAAGCCTAATCTACCCTAGTAGGGAATAAGACCTATAATAGGAAACTGTCTATAATTTAGCCAAACTTTACCTCCCCATCATGAGTGCCAAAAAAAATAGTCCTAGTTTCTCCCTTGATGATTTTGCATCTGCCCTGAATGAGCATGATTATTGCTTCACCATGGGACAAGTAGTTTCGGGCAAGGTGATTCAACACGAAACGGAAGGAACCTATGTGGATATTGGCGCTAAGTCTCTGGCTTTGATGCCTACGGAGGAGGCTCCTGTTAATTCTTTTGAAGAATTGGTGAAAAAGTATCCCCCTGATTCGGTGCATGAATTTTTAATTATCAAAGAACAAAATGAAGATGGGGAAGTGCGGCTGTCTTTGCGGCGATTGCGCATCATGCGCACTTGGGAAAAATTGAAGGAATATCAGGAAACTAATCAGGTATTTGATTGTCGGGTTGCTAGTGTGAACAATGGCGGCTTGTTGGTGGATGTGAAAGGTCTGCGTGGATTTGTGCCTAGGTCTCACTTGGCAGATCGATCGGACCCCCAGACCCTAGTGGGCAAAAGTTTACCTGTGGTGGTGCTGGATTTGGATGAGCAAAGGAATCGGGTGATTCTCTCCCATCGGCAGGCGGTGCGTACTTCGGCTTTTGCCCAAGTGGCTAAGGGACAGTTGATTACGGGTACAGTGTCTTCTATTCGTCCCTTTGGTGTATTTGTGGATTTCAATGGTCTGTCTGGACTGCTACACCTCAAAGAAATCAGCCAAAAATATGTAAATGATATTCAAGGATTATTCAAAGAGGGAGAGGCAGTGACCGCTGTGGTGCTGGATGTGGATGAGTCCCGCCATCGCATTTCTTTGAGTACGAAAATTTTAGAATTACATCCGGGGGAATTATTGGAACACAAGGCGGAAGTATTCGCCAATGCGATCGAGCGTCTGGAAAAGAACATTAGTCAGTTGTGGGAATCCTAATTTCTCTGCCCTCTCCCACAGGGATAGGGGAGGGTCACCTAGAACCGTACTTTTGCCATAGTCCTAGACCTATCAGCACTATTAAAGGAATCACTACCGACCACAGGGAATGTCCATCCTGATAGGCTAACCAGATGGCTGAGACCCACGCCAGCAACCAGACCCAAAATTTCTCGCCTCCGCCCATTAGGCGACTTGGGGCAATAGACCACTGTGGCGCAGGAGCGCTTCCGTGCTGGGGGCGCGTCCACGAAATTCAGCAAACACTTCCAGCGGATGGCGACTACCCCCCAAAGCCAGAATCGTGTCCCTGTATCTTTTGCCCACTTCCACTAACTTTTCCTCATTGTCCAGTCCCACTTCCTCAAAGGCGGCAAAGGCATCGGCGCTTAACACTTCTGCCCATTTATAACTGTAATAGCCCGCCCCGTAACCCCCAGCAAAAATATGGCTAAAGGAACACAAAAATTTATCTTCAGGGAGGGGAGGCATGACCATAGTAGTTTTGGCAATTTCCCTGCGCAAATCTTCGGCGCTCATACTGCCGTTGGGCTGATAACGATCGTGAAGCGCTAAATCCACCAAAGCAAAGTGTAATTGGCGGAGCATGGCGGAACCACTCATAAAGTTACGGGATGCCAATAATTTTTGATAGTACTCTTCGGGCAAAGGCTCCCCTGTCCGGTAGTGTCTTGCCATCCCCATGAGGGTCCCTCGATCGTAGCACCAGTTTTCCATAAATTGGCTGGGCAGTTCCACCGCATCCCATTCCACATTGTTGATGCCCGCCGCACCCCCGTAGTCCACCTTGGTTAGCATATGTTGCAGTCCGTGCCCAAATTCATGGAACAGGGTCGTGACTTCATAAAAAGTCATCAAACTGGGGGTATCCCCTACGGGGGGAGTCTGATTACAAATGAGATAGGCAATGGGTAACCGCAGTCCGTCGGGTTGTTTGGCTCTGCCCTGACAATCATTCATCCATGCCCCGCCCCGCTTCTCGTGGGGACGACTGTAGGGATCGAGGAAAAAGGAAGCAATTAGTTGGCGATCGTGGTCAAAAATCTGAAAGTAGCGCACATCCTCATGCCACACAGGCGCTTGTCCATCCGCTGGCTCGATCGAGATTTGGAACAGTTTTTGCAACAGGTTAAACAATCCATTTAGGACTTGGGGCAGGGGAAAATAGGGGCGCAGTTCCTCCGCCGTAAACTGAAATTTAGCTTCCCTGAGCCGTTCCGACCAAAAGGCAATGTCCCAGTGATTTAAATCAGTTTGCGCAAAGTCGCGGATGGCTTGTAATTCTTTTTCGGCGTGGGGATAGCTGGCTTGGCGCAATTCTTCTAGGAGGTTTTCCACGGCGCTGACGGTTCCCGCCATTTTGCGAGCCAGACTCAATTCGGCAAAGGTACGGAATCCCAACAGGCGGGCTTTTTGTTGCCTCAGGTCAAGGATGCGCTCAATCAGGGGAGTGTTGTCCAATTCCCCCTCAGAGGCACGACTGATAAAAGCTCTGTATAACTTTTCCCTGAGATCACTACGGCGACTGTGTTGCATGAAGGGCACATAGGAAGGCGCATCCAGGGTAATGCACCAGGGGCCCTGTTCGGGGGTAGCGTCTGGTTCCCCGTGGGCACGGGCAGTTTGGGCGGACAACTGCAAAAAGCTGGGGGGTAATCCCTCAATCTCTTCTGGGGTAAATAGGGTCAAACTAAAGGCTTTGGTGGCATCCATCAGATGATTGGCAAAGTTAGTCGATAATTCCGCTAACTCCATCTGAATTTGATTAAATTTCTCCTTGTCTGTACCCTTCAGACCTACCCCCGATAATTCCGCATCCCGAATGGCGGCGTTAATGATCCTCTGCTGGGCAGGTTCCAGCTTGTGCCACTGGTCACTGTCCCGTAACTTTTTATATGCCTCATAAATGGGCTGGCTTTGGCTTAAGCGATTGAAAAATTGCACCACCGCAGGTTGTATCTGATTGTGGGCTGACCGCAGTTCAGGGGTATTTTTGACGCTGAGTAAATGCTCCACCACGCCCCAACTCCAGCCGATACGATCGCCAATTTGTTCGAGGGGCACGACTAGATTTTCCCAAGTTACAGTTTCCGTCTGGCTTAAATCTGTTTCCAGTTGGGTCAATGCTTGGGATAGTTCCTGCAGTAACTGCTCGATCGAGGGTTGGACTAGGTCAGGGGTAATGTCGCCGTAAGCGGGGATACCCTTGCCAATGAGGAGCGGATTAGTCATAAGATACGGTCAAAGATTGCCATTTATTTCTGATTTAATCATCATAACTAACATCGACAATCTCTAGTTCCTGTTTATCTCCCACAAAAGGATTATCTTTAGTCAAAAACAGCATACAGTGGCATTCTTTGCGCTCCTGCATGGGGATACAGGGACAATTCCAGTAGGTGGCTTTGACTTCTGCTTCCTTGTCTTCGTAGTAGCGACAGGGACACAGGGGCGAACCCAGTTCGTCTTTGTGTTTGGCTAAACCCTCAATTACCGCATTGGTGACCGTAGGGTCAATGCAAAAATAAGTACCCGTGCGTTTGGCATAGGTTTCGGCAAATTTACGCATCAACTCAAACGATTTGGCAGAGGCTTTATTTTTCCCTCGATCTGCAGAAATAGTCATAATCTGAACCTACTTAGTAAATGAGATGTGATTTGAGATGTGATTAAATGAGGGCAAAGTCCATTTTCTATAAATGATTACAGAAAATTTACCAACCCCCAAATTCCCTAAGTCCTGAAAATTTATTTTTGATAATAAATTTCTAACATAAATTCAGCATTTTGACAGGGAAAATTGCGGATTATCTTTGAGTCAATAATTCTCTATATCAATCTTTTCTATTGCTTCTTCTCTATGCAGTATTCATGATTGATATTTGTATTGAGTTCAAGGGCATTGCAAAAACTATAGAGGAGATTCAGCTTTGAGAGTGGAAAAGGAGTAAAAGGGAATTTGACCTCGTTGACCGACAAATACACCTCTACCTGAACTACGGGCTTCTTTACCTAATGCTTCCATCAGTTGTTCTATCTTGCGAGAGTCCACATTTGAGCGCATAACTGCACAGGAATTTAGGTGAGGGAAGCGATTAACTCCAATTCTTGAAATAGGGGCGTACTCAAATATCTTTCGCCAAAACTAGGCTGAATCATCACAATTAGTTTGCCTGCATTTTCAGGGCGCTTGGCTACCGTAATTGCCGCCGCCAGCGCCGCGCCACTGGAGATTCCCGACAAAATGCCCTCATCTTTGGCTAGTTTCCTGCCGTACTCGATCGCCTGGTCATCACTGACCGTAATCACTTCATCAATGATGGACAGATTCAACACTTCAGGGATAAAGCCCGCTCCTATGCCCTGAATTTTGTGCCCCCCCGCTTTCCCCCCAGACAGAACAGGACTGGCACTGGGTTCTACGGCGATCGCCTGTAGGCTGGGTTTGCGTTGTTTCAATACTTCGGCTGTGCCCGTAATGGTTCCCCCTGTGCCTACGCCCGCCACAATCATATCTACTTGCCCATCCGTATCCGCCCAAATTTCCTCGGCGGTGGTACTACGGTGAATCGCGGGATTAGCGGGGTTGCGAAATTGTTGTAACAGGTAAGCGTGGGGAATTTGACTGGCGATCGTTTGTGCCCTGCGAATTGCGCCCCCCATTCCCTCACTGCCTGGGGTCAGTTCTAGGGTAGCTCCATAGGCTCTGAGCATGGCGCGGCGCTCCAAACTCATGGTATCGGGCATGGTCAAAATCAATTTGTAGCCCTTTGCCGCTGACACCATTGCCAAGGCAATGCCCGTATTCCCTGAAGTGGGTTCCACTAAAACAGTTTTCCCCGGAGTAATCAATCCATCCTTTTCCGCTTGATTGACCATATTTACGCCAATGCGGTCTTTGACAGAGGCGGAAGGGTTCATGCCCTCTAGTTTGACCACAATTTGGGCGTGGCAACCTTCTGCTTGGGGGATTCTTTGCAGGGCAACTAGGGGAGTCCGCCCCACCAACTCGGTGATATTTTGGGCAATGCGCATGGGTTTACAGAGGAATTTGTTTGATTATATACCTGTTTTCCCTCGTACTTAGGGGACATATAGTTTTTGTTTAGGTTTTAGATACCAGTCTAAGCATTTTGTCTATGCCCACCCTAGGAGAGGAGTAGGTTAATTAGTCGAGGTCGGTGAGCTTAATTCTGGGATCAACCAGTTTTAAGCCTATATCCGCCAAGAAATTGCCCAAGACCAGCATAATCGTGCCCAGCATCAGCCCCGCCATGACTAGGTTGACATCTTTTTCCAGACTGGCTTGGAGCATGAGCCGCCCCAGACCGGGGAGATTGAAAAAGTATTCCGTTAAAAAGCCACCCCCCAACAGGCTGGCAAACTCAAAGCCCAACAGGGTAAGCAAGGGGTTGATGGCATTGCGCAGGGCATGGACATAAATTACCCGTCCCTCTGGCAGTCCCTTGGCGCGGGCGGTACGAATGTAGTCTTGGCGCAGAACATCCAATAAACTGCCCCGCATGAGCCGTTGTAAACCCGCAAAACTGACGATCGTCAGGGTCAAACTGGGCAAAATCAAATGGTATGCCACATCCACAATTTTGCCGAACCATGACAACTCGGAATGGTCAATGCTAGTCAGCCCGCCGATGGGAAACAGCCCCGAACTCTGAGCCAGCATCAGCAGTAAAATCGCCAACACAAAACTGGGAAAACCCTGGATGCTGTAACTTAAAAATTGTAGGGATCGATCGATCCAACTATTTTGATGCACAGCGGCATAAGTACCCAAGGGAATACCAATTAACCATGTGGTCAGGAGAGACACCAAAGATACCAAGATAGTATTGCCCGCCCGTTCCGCAATTAGGGGAGTAACAGGACTCAAACCTTGACAACGCACGCCTAGGTCGCCCCGCAATGCCTGCCCCAACCAAATACCATATTGGACAAGGATGGGCTGGTCATAATTAAACCGTTGGCGTAATTGTTCCACCACTTCTTTGGGGGTGCTGGGATTTTGTAATAGTTCCGTGAAGCAGTCCCCCGGCGATAACTTCAGGGCAAAAAAGCTGAGAATAGACACCAAACCAATGACCAACAGGGCTTGGGCAAAACGGCGCACAGTATAGGAAAGGTTATCCATAGCAGGTACAGAACGGATCAAGGCAGACTAAATTCTAGTTGAATGCCCACGCGACTATCAGACTGCAATACCGATCGACGCCATTCAATTTTACTGTTTAACCACAGTTGGCGGGTGAGGGCATAACTGGCGGACAGGGCAGTGACACTCAATTCCGAATCCGTGCCAATGTTGGTGAACCCATGACTCAGCCGTAAATCCGCACTGCGGGGCGACAATACTAAAATCCCCTGTAATCCCACTTCTACCCCCTCGATGGAGCGATCGTTAATAGAACGCAGGTGACGATAGCCGATTTGCGGCGCTATATTCATATAAGAACCGAGGGAAAACAGATAGTAGCGCCCCTGCAATTCATAACTGGATTCCGCCGTAGGGAATAGACTTTGATAACTACCACTGAGGGTGACAGGGGATTGTCCCAAAAACACATCCTGTATGCCCACATGCAACCCAAGGAAATTATCACGGGAGACCAAACCGAACTGGAGTTTAGTGGCAAAATTAGGCGTATTGTAGATGTCCTGCAAGAGGTCGGGAGGATTGACCAGCCAGCGCTGGAGCACAGGACTAGATTCAATAATTTGTCGATCGACGGGATTGGCAATGGCTGTGGGGGCAATAGACCAAACCCCAAGTCCTACCGTAGTCAAAGCCATAATTTGCTTATTAGTTACATTCATGCCCCACCCCATGCCCTAATACAATAAAATGAAGCGTGTTACCCCCGCCAAGAGGGCGCTAGTGCAAACAATCAGCACCTGCCCCCCAAAAGGATACACCGAATACTGCTGAATGTGGCTGATGATCTGCTGAAAATCGGGTAAACCCCGCACAATAATTAACCCAATGCCGATGGCGTGGATCAAGCCCAACCCCAACAAACAGCTCAGGGCCAGATTTTCCATAGAACGGGGCAGGCGAAATGCCAAATGCCCACACACCGCACCACCCACAATAAATCCCAACAGGTAGCCAAAGGCGGGAGAATTGATGTAACCCAGTCCGCCCCCCTGATAAAACACCCGCATTCCCACCAAACCCAGACATACATAGGCAGTTTGGGACACGATCGCCGCATTGCGCCCCCCCACACAGGCGGTAAATAAAACGGCTCCCACCTGAAAAGAAGCATCGATCGATTTCAGGGACACTTCACTCCAACTGACAGGCGTAAAAATATAGGGTTGCAAAAAAGTGCTGATTACCGTCAAAATCAATCCAGACACCGCCCACAACATTTGTATAGAGAGGGGAATTGCCATTACCTAGTCGGGCGCAAACTTGCCATCAACAATTCTTGAATATCCCACATAATTTGTAAACTAGGTTCGTCGGGGTGGTCCCATCCCAACAAATGCAAAAAACCATGACTCGCCAACCACAATAACTCCTGCGGTAACTGCCAATTTTGTGCCCGTGCCTGTCGATCGGCAGTCTCAACGGATACAACAATATCACCCAGATAGGTAGGCTGACCTTCTATGAGGGGCATATCCACTTCTAAACTAGCGAATGCTAATACATCTGTAGGCTGATGGCGGTGCCGAAACCGTTGATTTAATTCTTCAATTTCTCGATCGTCCGTAAATTTCAGGGTCAACTCCCAAGGCAGGGCTATGTCCTCTAAATCATATTCTTGTAACAGCAGGGTTTGCCAGCGACTAAATATCATCCGCCATTCCGCTTCTGTACCCAACTGGTCATCATTTAAGGACGGGGCAATTTGTAAACTGAGGTCTAATTGTTGTGGGTCGATCGACAGTTGGTCAGGATGAATATAGTCCTTCATGGGGCGGTTAGTCAGTTGAGTGAGCAGAGGTATTCCTATATCCTTCAGGGCAAGTGAATTTTTTCCCGTCATAGGTAGGGGGATTGGGTTTAGTCAGGGAATTTTGCCTGCCAACGCACTTGATCTGCACCAATTTATCTTGGGATGAGTTCTGCTGTTTGGGTTTAGCGAGCGCCATAATCATATTGGGCAAATTCTGCTTCCAGATACCAATGCCTAGTAAATCGCTTGGTACTTCTGCCTTCAGAGTGCCGTAGATAATCACTCGATCGGGTAGTGCATCCATCTCAATCCGAAAAGAAGAAGCATCTAAACGATCGAGAAGAGGTTGAACCGTAGAAGGTTCTAATTCATTCATATTAAGGGCAAATTTACCGTGCTCTTTAAAATAATTTCTCTGCGCCATCTCCAAAATACTTAATTCTAGGGTGGGAGGTGGGGCACAAGCACAGGTTTCTGGTCTGAGGGGCAAAAGTAAAATAGCGCCAAAAATAGGCAATGCCCACCAAGGGGAAATAGATTTATGCCCAAAAGCCATAGGACACCTCAAGAATTTAGAGAGGGCTTCAACACCTTTGGCAGTAAACTAAACAATCGCTCACAAATTTCCTCAGGTGTGCCCCTAGCATCCAAGTGTATATCCGCTTGAGCGTAATAAGGAAGCCGATTTTGGTAAATTTTGTGCAGTACAGGCAAGGGGTCAGCAGACTGTAAAAGTGGTCTCTGGTGCATTTGTTCAGGGTCAGCCTGTAACCTTGTCACGATCGATGCCATGTCTAAATCCAGCCACACCACTAACCCGTGATGCAGATGCGCCCAATTCTCAGACCGTAAAACGATTCCGCCGCCCGTCGCCACCACCAAACGGGGATAAGCACTCACCTGTACCAGTACCATCTGCTCGATCGAGCGGAAATGCTCCTCCCCCTGCTCTGTAAAAATTTGCTTGATGGATTGATGGGTAACAGCTTCTATCAAACTATCCGTATCGCAAAAACCGTAGTTTAAGAATTGAGCTAACCGTTTACCAACAGTGGTCTTACCCACTCCCATCATCCCCACTAAAAAAATACTTACTCCCTTGAGGTCTGGAATGAGGTGGTTGAGCATAGGTTAGTAAGAGAGAATCACTGATGGAAACTTTAATTTAGCTTCTGGCTTGTTGAATGGGTGGGCAGGGCGTATCCCCGTAACTGCAAAACACACAACAATCACCCGCCTTCGGTTTGAGTTCATTCTGACACTGGGGACAGTTCCACACGATCGCACAGGCATTGGTGGGCATGAATGCTCTTGACTGCCTGTGACAATAAGGACAGGTCAGAGTGCTATAGTTAACAATTTGCTTTTTTATCAAGGTAACACCTAACGAATTGGAGTTGTAACTATTGTAATGAAAAACCAGACCTAACTGCAGAAAACCCATAATAGAAAAAATTTTTCCCGAAAAGCGCTAATACGGCACGGCTAACGGATATACAGCGCAAACGATGTTATCCATCCCAAGCTATGACAAAATAGTGTCATGCTAGATGGGTGAGAAGGATTGGGTTAGAAGCCAACGCCCATCTGTAATGGATGGGATATGCTTTGGACGGAGTGTACATGGCTACTCCCTTCCCAGGGTAGGAACAGACAAATTGCTTTCACTGTATTAACTCCCCTCGCCTTTTGGCAGAGGGGAAAACTGCCAATTTTAGAGTGGGAAAGGAGTAGCAATTACTTGTCTCTGGGAAGTCACCGATAACCTCTATGGAACCATCAACGAGGCTAACCATTTTTAATTGCCTAATCTCGGCTGAAA
>Ga0272446_1003572_pt1 | contig 19410 bp, 18 predicted proteins | sample YNPCB0061_FD_194587 | JGI IMG/M metagenome (GOLD analysis project Ga0272446, IMG submission 194587) | Hot spring microbial mat communities from Yellowstone National Park, WY, United States - YNP-CB-006-1 | ecosystem: Environmental > Aquatic > Thermal springs > Hot (42-90C) > Sediment | place...
CTGTCGGATCCGTCGGATCCGACAGATCGGCCCACTTGGCCGGCAGAGGCCAGGAAGGCCCGGCAGGCAGGTGTGGTGAGCAGCGTGGCGCATGACAACGCTGCGCAAATTGCCATTGCGCGGCGCTAGTTCAAAGGACGCAGATGGTTCTGGCGCGGTCACAAAAAAAACCGGCGGGGTTGCCGCCGGTCTTGGTCAAAAAGCATCCGCGAATCAACCCACTCGCTGGCGGTAGCGGCGGTAAAGTCCAAAGCCCGCCAGCCCCAGCCCGGCGGCCAGTGCGTATTCGCCCGGCTCGGGCACCACGTGGACGGTGTAGGGGGTGATTCCCGTGAAAGCGAACTCATCCCCGGTGTCGGGGGCGATCCACGCACTCCACGCGGGGTCAGGGCGAATCGTATACGTCCCTTTGGGCAGTCCCGCGCTTACGGCCAGAGTCAGCTTCGTGATGAACTGGTCGCCGGTATTCCAGCCGCCCGGGTCTGAAGTGACCGCGCCCAGGTCAGTGGTGTTCGACGGCTTGAGCGGCTCGGGGGAGCTGAAAGCGCCGCTCGGGAAGTCGTAATTGCTGCCGGTGCGGTTCACGCCGGTCAAAGTAAACGTGTGAGGCGTGGTGAGCGGGTATTGGTCGAAGAGCGTTTTGAAGGTGACCCCCGCCACCTGTTCGCTGCCGGCATGAAGCCAAACCTCGAAGGTGAACGAGCCTCCGCGCACGACCTCGGTTTCGTTGACGCCGCCGAAAGGATCCCCGGCCGCGTCACGGAATTCGAAGGTGACCGCGCCGGCGCCGTGCGCGGTCCCCGCGCCCAGCGCCACCCCTGCCCCCGCGGCAACCAATTGTTTGAGCACCCTGTTTCTCATGGCTGGACGCAATTGACCGCAAAATCGCCCGGAGGTCAAGCCGAGATTTTACCCGAAGCAAAATCGGCAGCCGAAGCTTGGAAACCGCTGTCAGTTCGGCTACCCCAAAACCCCGTGAACCCTACCCACCTGTGGATTGATCCCTTGGCGCGCCGCCAGTTTCTCCAGCGCACCGGTCTGGCCACTGCCGGTCTGGCGTTTGGCCGATTGCGAGCTGTGGCCGGGCCGTTCACCCGGGAGGATTTCGACAACCTGGTACCGGCGGACAAGAAACTGGACCCGGCTTGGGTAAAGTCGTTGTTCGAGCGTGGCAGCCGCACGGTTTATCGGTGGCCGGAATCGCGGCTCATTGGCCTGCCCATTGGCGGCATCTGCGCGGGGCAGCTTTATCTGGGCGGTGACGGCAAGCTCTGGCACTGGGACATCTTCAACCAGCACATTGGCACTGGTGCGGAGCACTACGCCAAGCCGATGGAACCGCGCTCACCGCTGGAACAGGGCTTTGCGCTGCGGGTCGTTGCCGGCGGCCAGGCCCAGGTGCGCGCGCTGGACCACACTGGCTGGCGCGAGGTCACTTTCAACGGCGAATACCCGTTGGGCTTTGTCGAATACCGCGACCCCGCCGTGCCGGTGAGTGTGTCGCTGGAGGCGTTCTCGCCGTTCATCCCGCTGAACGTGCTCGATTCGTCGCTGCCTGCCACGGTCATGCGGTTCACGGTCAAAAACACCAGCGCCCAACCGGTCGAGGTCGAACTGGCCGGCTGGCTGGAAAACGCCGTCTGCCTGCACAGCGGTCAGAATCGCGACGTGCTGCGGCGGAACCGGCTCGTGCGCCGAGCTGGTCTGCTGGCGCTGGAGTGTAGCGCCGAGCCGATGCCCGAAGCGCAAGCCGGGCCAAAGCGCGCGGACATCCTGTTCGATGATTTCGAGCGCTCGACTTACGACTCTTGGACCGCTGAAGGCACGGCCTTCGGCACCGGGCCGATCGAGATGGACAAGATGCCGGCTTACCAAGGGAAGGTGGGCGGCCAGGGCCGGCGCGTGGTCAACTCGCACGCCACTGCCCCCGGCCATGATGTGGCGGCCAAAGACGCCGCCACCGGCACCTTGACCAGCCGCCCGTTCACCATCGAACGCAATTACATCACCTTCCTCATTGGCGGCGGCGCCCATCAGGGCCGGACCTGCGTGAATCTATTGGTGGACGGCCAGGTGGTGCTTTCGGCCACCGGCCGCAACGACAATCGCATGGCGCCGCACACCTGGGACGTGCGCCGCTGGGCGGGCCGGACCGCCCAGATTCAGGTCGTGGACCGCGAGGCCGGCAGTTGGGGCAACATCGGCCTGGACCACATCGTGTTCACCGACCAGCCGCGCCGTGACCTTGGCCCGCTGGCGGAAGAGTCGGACTTCGGCACCATGACGCTGGCGTTGTGGAGCGCCTCGCCCGAAGACCTGGCGGCGGTCGCCCTGCCCGATCCGCGCGTGCCCGCCGGCATTTTCTCGCAGGACGCAGCCGACCGCAGCCCGACCGCCACGCGGCCCTTTGGCCAGAAACTTCTGGGCGCGCTCACGCGCAAGCTGTCGCTGGCCCCCGGCGCATCGGGCGAGGCGGTGTTCTTCATCACCTGGCACTTCCCGAACCTGCGCATGGACCGGTTGCCGCCGGGCCGGCATTACGCCACGCGGTTTGCCTCGGCGCTGGCCGTGGCCGAACACCTGGCGCAACGTTATCCCGAGCTGCGCGAGCTGACGCATCGCTGGCACGACACCTGGTATGACTCGACCCTGCCTTACTGGTTTCTGGACCGCACCTTCCTGAACACCTCGATTCTGGCCACCTCCACCTGCCACCGCTTTGCCAACGGCCGGTTCTGGGGCTGGGAAGGCGTGGGCTGTTGCCACGGCACCTGCGGTCATGTTTGGCAATACGCCCAGGCGGTGGCCCGGCTGTTCCCTGAGCTGGAACGCGACACGCGCGAGCGCGTGGACTTCGGTTTGGCGCTGCAAAAGGACGGCGCGATCCATTTCCGCGCCGAGTTCAATGACATCCCTGCCGTGGACGGCCAGGCCGGCACGATCCTGCGCGCCTTGCGCGAGCATCAGATGAGCACGGACGATTCGTGGCTGAAAAGGAACTGGCCAGCCATCCGGCGTGCCACCGAATGGCTCATCGCCAAGGACGGGGACGGCGACGGGCTGATTGAAGGCAACCAGCACAACACGCTCGATACCGACTGGTTCGGCCCGGTGGCCTGGCTGAGCGGGATGTATCTGGCCGCTCTGCGGGCCGCCGAGGAAATGGCGCGGGTGGTGGGCGACGATGCCTTCGCCCGCCGTTGCCGTGAGATTTTCGAGCGCGGCCAGCGCAAGTTCGTGGCCGAGCTGTTCGACGGCGAATACTTCATCAACAAACCCGATCCGCGGCACCTGGACGCCATCAACTCCGGCACCGGTTGTCATATTGACCAGGTGCTGGGCCAGAGCTGGGCCTGGCAAGTGGGCTTGGGCCGGGTGTTGCCGGATAAAGAGACTGTGTCGGCCCTCCGATCGCTTTGGCGCTACAACTTCACGCCTGACGTGGGACCGTATCGCCAGCACTACAAGCCGGGCCGTTGGTATGCCATGCCGGGCGAGGGCGGCTTGTTGATGTGCACGTTTCCGCGCAAGGACTGGGATTACACCCAAGCCAAAGGCAAAGGGCCCGAGTGGGCGGCGGGTTACTTCAACGAGTGCATGAACGGCTTCGAGTATCAGGTGGCCGGCCACATGATCGCCGAGGGGCTGGTGCAGGAAGGCCTGGCCGTCACGCGCATGGTTCACGACCGTTACCACGCGGCGCGCCGCAATCCCTGGAACGAAGTCGAGTGCGGTGATCATTACGCCCGCAGCATGGCCAGTTACGGCGTGTTCCTGGCCGCCTGCGGCTACGAATACGACGGCCCGCGCGGCCGACTGGGCTTTGCGCCGCGCCTGACGCCGGAGCACTTCAAGTGCGCTTTCACCACCGCCGAAGGCTGGGGCAGTTTCAGTCAACAGATCGGCCAGGGTGTCCTGCGCGCGCGGGTGGAACTGCGTTACGGCCGGCTGCGCCTCTCGACCCTGGCGCTGCGCCTGCCGGCCGGCATTTCGGGCCACACCGTCACCGCCACGGTGGCCGGAGAGGCCACGGCCGTGCGGGTGGAGCAGTCGGCTGGACAGTTGGAAGTGCACTTCGAGCCGCCCTGCGAATTGGCAGTCGGGCACGCGCTCGAAGTCCGCGTGGCCTGAAAGGGAGGGCCGCCCGGGGAGCTGGAGCCGGGGGGGGTGAGTGCTGTCAGACCACGGCGGGCACGCGGTTGCGAGAGGGCCGGCAGTCGCTGCGCCTGCGTGCGAAGCGCGCCGCACACCGGCGGGCGGGATGGAAAATTCTTCCGTCGCGGCGCGGGGTTTGCTAACCAGTCCCGAGTCATGCGCCGACTTTACTTTTTCCTGTTCGTGCTTGGCCTGGGTTGGCTGGCTGCGGTGGCGGCCCGGGCTCAGGAGTTCAAGCTTACGGACGGCACGACCATTTACGGCAGCGTCTCCACCTACGATGAAAACGGCGTGATCTTCCGGTTGCGCAGCGGCGGTTTTTCCGCGCGCATCCCGTGGGGGCAATTTTCCCAAGAGTCGCTCAAGAGCCTGGCCGCCGACCCCAAGGCGCGCGAGTTCGCCGAGCCATTCATCGAAATCCCGCCCGAGGCACGGCCCCGGCCCAAGCCCCGTCCGGTGGTGCTCAAGGACGTGCCGCGGGTGGAACTGCCCTCCGGGCGGCCGACGTTTTTCAGCTCGTTCGGCAAGCCGGTGGGGCTGCTGATCCTGGGGGTGCTCTACCTGGCCAATCTCCTGGCCGCCTATGAAATCGCCCAGTACCGCAACCGGCCGGTGGCTGTGGTGTGCGGGCTCTCGGCCCTCTTGCCGCTGGTGGGACCGTTGATTTTCCTGGCCTCGCCCACCATGCTGCCCCAGGGGGCCAGCGAGGAAGAAGCCCTTGCCGCGCTGCCGCCCGAGCCGGGCCCGGCCCCGGTCGCCGCCGCCAGCCCGGCCGCCGCCACGCGGGGCTCGCTGGGCAAGGTGGGCGTGCCCCCGCCGATGAGCGGCACCGGCTTGCGCGTGGCCACGGCCGCGCCGGAACAAAAGGCCGGGCGCCCCGAGCCGAAGATTTACAAGCGCGGCGATTACACCTTCAACCGCCGCTTCATCGAGACCCAGTTCTCGGGCTTCTTCCGCCTGGTGCCGTCGGAGGCGGAGAAGGACCTGGTCCTGGTCATTCGCACCCCCAAGCAGGAGTACCTGGCCAAGCGCATCAGCCGCATCTCGGCCACGGAGATGTTCATCCAACCCATCCAGGTCGGGGCCAAGGAGGTCAACGTGGTCATCGGCGAAATCGCCGAAATCCAGGTCCGCCACAAAGACGACCTCGGCCGCTAGTCCCGCGGCGCGTCCGCCACTGCCCGCATGAAACACCGCACCGTTTTGCTCTTTGGCGCGCCGGGCAGTGGCAAGGGCACCCAGGGCCGCATCCTCGGCACCATCCCCGGGTTTTTCCACTGCTCCTGCGGCGAGGTCTTCCGCAGCCTGCGCCCGGACACCGAGCTGGGCCGGGTCTTCGTCCAGTACTCCAGCCAGGGACGCTTGGTCCCGGACGAGCCCACCGTCGAGCTCTGGCGCCAGTTCATCGCCAACTGCGAACGCACCGGCCGTTACCATCCCGACACGGACTTCCTGGTGCTCGACGGCATCCCCCGCAACGTGCGCCAGGCCGAACTGCTGCGCGACACCCTGGACGTGCGCGTGGTCATCCACCTCACCTGCCCGGACCGCGACCAGCTCGTCCAGCGACTCCAGCGGCGCGCGCTGCGCGAAAACCGCCTGGACGACGCCAACCTCGAGGTCATCCGCGACCGGCTCCGCACTTACGAACAGGAGACCCGCCCCGTGCTGGACTTTTACGGCCCCGCCCTGCGGCGCGAGGTCAACGCCGCCCAGCCGCCCCTGGCGGTCCTCCAAGATGTGCTCAAAATCCTGAGCTCCCTCTGAACGCATGGCCTCGCAATTTGGCGACTTCGTGGCCAGCGAACTGTATTGCCCCCGCTGCGCCGTTTCCCAACCGGTCCGCCAGCGCCTGCTGCTGATTTTGCCCGACGGCGAGCTCTACGAATACTGTTGCCGCCGCTGCGGGACCGTGCTGGGCCAGCGCCGGGTCACCGGCCCGGCCGTCACGCCGCCCTCGCCCGCCGGGCGGGCGCGGCACACCAACCCCGGTGCCTGAACCGCCGTGTCCATGCCGTCGCCCCCCGCCCCGACCCCGCCCGGCCGCACGCGCGTGGTCTTCTTCGGCACCGCGCCGCTGGGCATTCCCTGCCTCGAGGCCCTCGTGCGCGAGCCGGCCTGCGCGGTGGTGGCCGTGGTCACGCAGCCCGACCGCCCGCGCGGGCGCGACCTGCGCCTCCAGCCCACCCCCGTCAAGGCCGCCGCGCAGGCGCTGGGTCTGCCCGTGCTCCAACCGACCCGGTGCCGCGACGCCACCTTCCTCGACCAACTGCGCCAGCTCGGGCCCGACCTCATCGTAGTCGTGGCCTACGGCCAACTGCTGCCGCCCGCGCTCTTGGCCATCCCACCCCACGGCTGCCTCAACCTCCACGCCTCGCTCCTGCCCCGGCACCGCGGCGCCGCGCCCATCCAGTGGGCCCTTCTCGAAGGCGACACCGAGACCGGCGTCACGCTCATGAAAATTGACGCCGGCCTGGACACCGGCGACATCCTGGCCCGCGTCGCCACGCCGATTTTGCCCGACGACACCGCGCAGACGCTGCACGACCGCCTGGCCGCGCTGGGCGCCGCGCTCCTGGTGCAAACCCTCCCCGACTACCTCGCCGGCCGCCTTGCGCCCCGGCCCCAACCGCCCACCGGCGCCACCTACGCCCGCAAACTGACGCGCGAAGACGGCCGCCTGGACTGGTCCCGGCCCGCGGCCGAACTCGAACGCCGCGTGCGCGCCTTCACCCCCTGGCCGGGCGCCTTCACCTACCTGCCCGAAGCCGGCCGCCGCGTCTTGCTCAAAATCTGGGCCGCCCGCGTGGTCCCCGCCGCCGAAGGCGCGCCCGGCACCGTGCTCGCCGCCGACGCCTCCGGGCTGGTGATTCGCTGCGGGACCGACGCGTTGCGCGTGACCGAACTCCAGCGCGAAGGCGGACGCCGCTTGCGCGCCGCCGAATTCCTGGCCGGCCACCGGCTCGAACCCGGCACGCGCCTCGACCCGCCCTGAACGCGCCCCTCGCACCGCGCGCCCCCTGCCGGCCCGCCCGACTCGGGGCTTGCCCCGTGGCGGCGATTCAGTTTAAGCCAACGCCATGCCGCGTTCCGCCCGTACCGACGCGCCCCAATTTGACCTGCCCGCCTACCTCGAGCGCTGCACCGCCACGGTGAACGCCGCGCTCGACCGGTACCTGCCCCGGGCCTCGACCCGGCCGGCCACGCTGCACCGGGCCATGCGCTACTCGCTCTTCGCCGGCGGCAAACGCCTCCGGCCCGCGCTCTGCCTGGCGGCGGCCGAGGCCTGCGGCGGCGCCTGGGAGCCCGCGCTGCCCCTGGCCTGCGCCATCGAGTGCATCCACACCTACTCGCTCATCCACGACGACCTCCCGGCGATGGACAACGACGACTTCCGCCGCGGCAAGCCGACCAATCACAAGGTCTTCGGCGAAGGCATCGCCATTCTGGCCGGCGATGCCCTGCTGACCATCGCCTTTGAAATCGCGGCCGGCGCCGCGGGCTGGCCGCGTTACCCCCACCAGCGGTTGATCCTCGAACTGGCCGAAGCCGCCGGCTCGCGCCAACTGGTGGGCGGCCAGGTGGCCGACCTCGAAGCCGAGGGCAAAAACGTCTCGCCCGCCGAACTGCGCTACATCCACGAACGCAAAACCTCGGCCCTGCTGCGCTGCGCCGTGCGCCTGGGCGGCATGAGCGCCAACTGCTCCCCCGCCCAACTGGCCGCCCTGTCCGACTTCGGCCGCCACGTCGGCCTGGCCTTCCAGGTCATTGACGACATCCTCGACGTCACCCAGTCCAGCGAACAACTGGGCAAGACCGCCGGCAAGGACACCGCCGCCCGCAAGGCCACCTACCCGGCCCTGGTGGGGCTGGAAAAATCCCGCCGCATCGCCGCCCGGCTTACCGCGCGAGCCTTTGCCGCGCTGCAACCCTTTCGCGGCCGCGCCCGCGCCCTCGAGGCCCTGGCCACCCACCTCCTGCGCCGCGACCGCTGAAGCCGGCCGCGCCGCAGCGCGGCCCTACCGCGCGCCGGCTTTGGAGCCGCGCGTCTTCCCGCGGCGCCCCTCTCGTCGGAGCGCCGGCGTCCCCGCCAGCTTTGGACCGGCGTGCGTTGTGGGAGCGCCGGCGTCCTCGCCGGCTTTGGACGAGCCCAACTCGCGAGACGACCGAAGAAACCCCAAAGCGACCCTCTCTCCTGCCGCAGCGCTCAAAGCCGGCCAGAGGCCGGCGCTCCCCGCAGTCGGCCCGTAGCGCAGGTTTCCAACCTGCTGTATCGCCGACTTCCAGTCGGCCCCGGCGGTCGGGGCGCGGAACTCCCGCGGGTTGGAAACCCGCGGCACGGCAGACCAGAGGTTTGAACTACAAGGCCGCGCCGCAGCGCGGCCCTACCGACCGCGCCGGCAAGCCGGCCTGCCTGCGCCAAGCGAAGCGCGGCAGGCAGGCGCACTCCATACGCTCCGCGATTGCTCGAGCGCTCGGCCTGCGCGCCAGCGCTTGGAGTGCGGCGGCTTGCCGCCGCTTTCTGCCCCGGTGACCCGTGGTCGCGCGGTTGGCTTTACGCCGCCGGCCGGCGCGGGCAGGCTCGGGTGAGCATCGCATGACCACGTCTCGCAAAGCGCCGGCGAAATCGGCCGGGGACCTGCCCAAGGCCCGGTTGTATGCGGAACTGGGTTACGGCGGCGACCCGGCGCGGTTGGAGCCGTTGCTCGAGCAGGCGGGCTTGAGTCGTCCGCACAAGGCCAACATCGCCGCCGCCAAGCGCGAGGCGGTGCGGGCGCTCATCCACCAACATTTCCGCCTGGTGTGCGGTCGCGGGGATTGTCAGGAGGCCGCCCGGGAGGCCGCGCGCGCCGGGGAGGATGCCCGGGAGATTGTGCCGGCGGCGTCGCAGCCGCATTGTGAAATCTGCGGCGGTTCGGCGAACCGGCGCTTTGTGGCGGACATGGTGGCCGCGTGTGTGGCGCGCGGCTGGCGGCGGTTGTGCGTGGTGGGCGGTTCGCCCAACGCTCGGGAGGAACTCGAGCGGCTGGTGGCCGGGCGGCTCGAGTTGCGGCTCGTGGACGGCACCCGCGCCCGCACCGACAAGGAGGCCCGGGCCGACCTGGCCTGGAGTCATTGCGTGGTGCTCTGGGGTTCGACCCAGTTGGATCACCGGGTTTCCGAGCATTACACCGGACCCCGGGTGATTACCGTGGCCCGGCGCGGCATCGCCGAACTGGCGAAGGAAGTCGTCGCCGCGGCCCGGCGCGAGTGACGCGGCGCGGGTCCCACCGCTTGGCGCGCTTTTCCCGTTTTGCCCGGGCCCCGGGCAAAAAAGTGCGAAACCTTTTGACGCCCCGGTCGTCTTGCGAAACTGTTTGCGCCGTCAACATCATGAGCACGAAAAACCTGCTGTTGTGGAGCGCGGCCCTCAGCGCCGCGCTGGTTTCTCTGGCTGCGGAACCCAAGATGCCTGACCTTTCCAAGCTGCCCCCGGCGGCGGAGCGGAAAGGCGTCACCTACGCCAAGGACATCAAGCCCATCTTCGAAAAATCCTGCTTCAAGTGCCACGGGCCGGAGAAGCAGAAGGGCGACCTGCGCGTGGACAGCCTCGAAGCCCTCCTTAAGGGCAGCGAGCACGGCAAGGTGGTCGTGCCCGGCAAGGTGGACAAAAGCCCGCTGCTCTGGGCCGTGGCGCGGTTGGACGAAGACACCGCCATGCCGCCCGAGGGCAAGGCGGACCCGCTGACCAAGGACCAGGTCCGCCTGATCCGCGCCTGGATCGAGCAGGGCGCCAAGTAAACCGTCGGTCTTGGGCGGCTCGCCCGGGCCGTGTCGGGCGCCGGCCCGACCCGGCAATCCGTTTCTCAGCGACCCCGGACTCGCCCGGTCGTAGCGCCGGAAGGGCCCGGGGCCGCTGGCGTTTTCTCCGGGGCACGCCGAAGCGCTGGCGCGATGCTGCAGGCCGGGGATGCCTGCTTCCGCGCGCCCGCTTTTCGCGTGCGCGTCCGCTGCGGCGGGTTATGCTGCCGCCATGAATTCACCTGTGTTGCGGCTGACGCGGCGGCAAGCCTTGCGCACTTTGGGCGGACTCCTGGCCGTGGCGCCGGCCCTGCGCCTGGCCGGGGCCGAGGCCGACGGGTTTCGGGTCAAGCGCGGGACGAACATCAGCCACTGGCTTTCCCAGAGCAACCGGCGCGGGGCCGAGCGCCGCGCTTGGTTCACGCGCGACGACGTGGCCTTTTTGGCCGGGCTGGGCTTCGACCACCTGCGCCTGCCCGTGGACGAGGAGCAACTGTGGGACGAAGCCGGCAAGCCGGAGCCCGAGGCCTTCGCCCTGCTCGAGCAGGCCCTGGATTGGTGCGCCGAGCACGGACTGCGGGCCATCGTGGACCTGCACATCCTCCGCTCCCACCACTTCAACAATCGCGAGCGGCCGTTGTGGACCCGCCCGGAGGCGCAAGAGCGCTTCCTCCAGTGCTGGCGCGAGCTCTCCGCGGCGCTCGGCCGCCGGCCGGTGGACCGCGTGGCTTACGAACTCATGAACGAACCGGTCGCGGACGACCCCGAGGACTGGAACCGGCTGGTGGCCCGCGCCACGGCCGTGGTCCGCGAGCGTGAGCCGCGCCGCACCGTGGTCATCGGCTCCAACCGCTGGCAGTCCGTGGACACCTTCGATCGTCTCAAGGTGCCGGCCGGCGACCCGCACCTGCTGTTGAGCTTCCACTTTTACGAGCCGTTTCTGCTCACGCACTACACGGCGAGCTGGACCAGCATCGGCCGCTACACCGGCCCCGTGAAATATCCCGGCCGGACCGTCGAAGAAGCCGACCTGGCCGGCGTGCCCGAGCCGCTGGCCGGCGAGATCCGCAACCGCAGCCGGCACTGGGACCGCGCGGCCATTGCGGCCAAGCTGGCCAAGCCGCTGGCCCGGGCGCGGGAGACCGGCCTGCCGCTGTACTGCGGCGAATGGGGGTGCTTGCCCGCCGTCCCGCGCGCTTCCCGCCTGGCCTGGTATCGCGACATGGTCAGCGTGCTCACCGAACACGGCATCGGCTGGGCCACGTGGGATTACAAGGGCGGCTTCGGCCTGCGCGGCCGCGACGGCAAGCCGGACGAGGAATTGATCGCCATCTTGTTGGGCCGCGCCTGAACGGCCGTGGCCGGCCCGCGCTCCACGCCCCATGACCTTCGCCATTTGCAACGAAATCTTCCAGGGCTGGCCGTTTGCGGACGCCTGCGCCCTGGCCGCCCGTGTCGGTTACGACGCGATCGAGGTCGCGCCCTTCACCCTGGCGCGTTACGTGACCGACCTCGCCGCGGCGGAGCGGGTGCGGTTGCGCGACACCGCGGCCCGGGCCGGACTGGGCATCGTGGGGCTCCACTGGGTGCTGGCCCAGACCGAGGGCCTGCACCTCACGCATCCCGACCCGGCCGTGCGCGCCCGCACCGCGCGGTACTTCGTGGACCTGGTGGATTGCTGCGCCGACCTGGGCGGGCGGGTGATCGTGGTCGGTTCGCCCAAGCAACGCAGCCGGTTGCCCGGGGTGAGCCCCGAGCAGGCGTGGGCCGCTGCCGCCGAGGTCTTCCGCGACGCGGTGCGGCGGGCCGAAGACCGCGCGGTGACGCTCTGCCTGGAGCCGCTGGCGCCCGGCGAGACGGACTTCATCAACACGGCGGCCGAGGCGGTGCGGTTTGCCGCGCAGATGGCCTCGCCCGCGTTCAAAATCATCCTGGACGTGAAAGCCATGTGCGCCGAGTCGCAGCCGATTCCGCAAATCATCCGCGCCAGTTGGCCGCACTTTGCGCACTTCCACGCCAACGACCGGAACCTGAAAGGGCCGGGCTTTGGCGACGTGGACTTCCGGCCCATCGCCGCGGCGTTGAAGGAGGTGGGCTACGCCGGCGCGGTGTCGGTGGAGGTCTTCGACTTCAGCGACGGCCCGGAGACGATCGCCACGCGCAGCCTCGAGTACCTGCGGCGGGTGTTTGCGTGAGGCGCGGGCGGGCGAGGGCCAGGTGCTGGTTTTGGGGGCAGATTGGACCAGCAGGGCCGGGCGGCGCGCGGGGCACGCGAAGGCCGCCGTTTGAACCCTTGCGGTGGAGTCGGCGGCAGGTTGCCGCCGGCGACGGCCAGGTTGGCCGTGCCACCCAGACCGCCCAAACCGGGCGGCGGACCTTGTGTCGGCGCGGGCCTTTGCTAGCGTGGCGGCATGACGTTTCGGTTGGTCGGCGGGTTGTGCCTGGCCGCCTGCCTGTCCCTGGCGGCGGCGGAGCTGGTGTTTGACCTGACCGCGGAAAAGCCGGGCACCATCCCGGCGGGTTGGCGCAGCGCCCTGGCCGGGGAAGGCCCGCCCGGGGTGTGGGAAATCCGGCTGGACGCTCCGGCCGAGCTGGCCACGCCCGCGGCCCCCGGCGCCGCCAGCGGCGTGGTGCGGCCGGTGATTGCCCAGGTGTCCACGGACGCGACCGACGAGCGGTTTCCGCTGCTCATCTACGAGCCGGAGGTGTTCGGGGATTTCGTGCTGCGGCTGCGGTTCAAGACCGTGGCGGGCACGCGCGAGCAGATGGCCGGAGTGGCCTTCCGGCTGCAGGACGAGCGGAACTTTTACGTGGTGCGCGCCAGCGCGCGGGGCAACACGTTCCGGTTTTACCGGGTGTTTGAAGGGCGGCGGGACGCGCCCATCGGCCCCGAGGTGACGGTGCAACCGGGAGTGTGGCACGACCTGGAGGTCGAGGCCCGCGGCAACAAGTTCCGCTTCCGGCTCGACGGCCGGGAGCCCATCCCGGAACTGACCGACAACACCTTCCGCGCCGGCAAGCTGGCGCTGTGGACCAAGTCGGACTCGGTGACCTATTTCGCGGACCTGCGGGTGAGCTACACGCCCCGGGTGCGGCTGGCGCAACGCTTGGTGGATGAGCTGATGAAGAAGTACCCGCGGCTCCTGGGGCTGCGGATTTACGCGACCACCGTCGCGCGGCCCGAGTTGCACGTGGTGGCGGCCTCGAATCCGGCGGACGTGGGCCTACCCGGGGGCGAGGTCGAGCGGGCGGTGATGGAGACGCTCACGCCGTACGCCGGCCGGACGCGGAAAAAGTTTGTCACCACGCTGCCGCTTCAGGATGTCAACGGCGACGCCGTGGCGGCCGTGCGGGTGGAACTGACAGCCTCGCCGGGCCAGACCGAGGTCGGCGCCGTGGCGCGGGCGCGCCCCATCGTGAAGCAGATGCAGGGGCGCTTCCAGACCCGCCAGGAGCTGACCGAGTAGCCCGGAAGACCCCGCCGGGGCGGCGCGGCTTCCGTCATTTTTTCTCGGGCGGCGGAGCAGGGGCCGCCGGCGGCGCGCCGGGGGTTGTTTCGGCTGGCGGTGCGGGCGGGGGCTCGCGCAGAAACTCTTCCGGGGCGGGCGGCGGGATGTCGTAGGAGGTTTTCAGCCGAAAACCGCCGACCACTTGGACCTCGCCCTCCTCGCCCGGACGCAGGCGCGGGCGGACGTGGGTGATTTGGTAGAGATGCCGGGTGAGTACTTCGCCGCCCGGCGAGATGCAGTAGTAGGTGAACTGGCGGGAGCCGGACTGGAAGAGCACGTGGAGCCGGGCCTGGCGGTCCACCTGGGCCTCGGGGCGCCCGAAGGACAGGAGGTTGCCCAGGGAAAAGACGCGGTACACGCGCTGGTCGGCCTCGTCGCTGATGCGCACATACAGGGCCAGGCGCTTGCGGTCGTTGGTCTGGAGCAGCGCGTAGCGGCGCATTTCCGGCGCCTGGCCGGTCGGACCGCCGGGCACGCCCACCAGTTGTTCCCACATCGGCACGCCGCCCATGATGGTGAGGTAGGCCGGGGGGCTGGTGACCTCGGCGTTGATTTCGGGCAGGCGCACCGTGGCGATCACCCGGTAGCGGCCGCGCTGGGAGAGGTTGAAGCAGGGCGCCAGGTCCACGAAACGCTTGCCGCGGGCGGCGGTGGGGATTTCCAGCGGTTCGGCCGGGGGGATGTTGGCGAGTTTGGCCACGATGTAGCCGTCGGTGGATTCGACGGCCAGGTCCAACCAGTCGGCCTCGGCCGGCAGGCGCAGGGTGCGGCCGGAGAAGTTGGTGATGCGGATTTCGGCCAGGCACTGCTCGTGCGGCAGGTAGGCGTCCTGGTCGAAGGCGACCTCGACGTTGACCTGGGCGCGGGCCGCGCAAGCCAGCAGGCCCAGCCAGCCCCAGCCGCGGAGGAGGAGTTTCATGGGATCAGCGGCCCAGATCGAGGCGCTCGGCCAGCCGCTTGGGCAGGCCGGCGGCGAGGATTTTGGCCTTGGCCTTGGCGATGTCGTAATCGAGCCGGCGCAACTCGATGGTTTGGTTGTCCAGGTCGTAGATGACGTACGTGGCCTTGGGCACGCCGTCGCGCGACTGGCCCACGCTGCCGACGTTCACAAAGTACTTCTTGCCGGGCTCGACCTTGAACTTCGAGTAACTGCCGCCGCGCACCACGCTGTCCCGCACAAAGGCCACCGGGACGTGGGTGTGGCCGAAGAAGCACACGCTGGTGTTCTGGTAGGTGAGGCTGGCGGCGGCGGCCAGTTTGTCGAAGACGTACCCCCACCGCTGGGGGGCGTCCAACGTGGCGTGGACAATCGAAAAGCTGGTCACCAGCCGCATGTACTTGAGGTCGCGCAGCCACTGGCGGTCTTCCTCGGAGAGCTGGCGGCGGGTCCACTCGACGGCCTGGGCGGCGGCGGGGTTGAAGCCGTCCAGCGGGCTGTCGGTGGAGCAGTATTCGTCGTGGTTGCCTTTGACGCAGGGCATGCCCATGCCGCGGATGATGTCCAGGCATTCCTTGGGATTGGCGTTGTAGCCGACCACGTCGCCCAGGCAGGCGTAATGGGTGACCTTTTGTTCCCGGGCATCAGCCAGGACGGCCTCGAGGGCCTCGAGGTTGGCGTGAATGTCGGCAATGATCGCAAACTTCATTTCGGCGTAGCGCGTCTAGGGCACGATCTGAAATCCGCGCAGGTTGCCCTGCGGCGGGGACCAGGTGATGGCTTCATTCCGGATGTGGGCACCCAGCCCCGAATCCCGGATGGCGGCCAGGAACGCTTCCAACTCCGCGCGTTCCCCCTCCGCCACCAACTCAACCCTTCCGTCCAGCAGGTTTCGCACCGTCCCGCACACCTCGAAGCCCGCGGCGAGCTGCCGGACGGTGTAGCGGAACCCCACTCCCTGCACCGTCCCGGAATACAACACGTGCAGACGCTGGCGGCTCATGTTCGACTCACCGGGTCGCGCCCGGGCCCGGTATCGGCTACTTGGCCGGCCGGACCACGCGGGGCGACCACCCATCTAACCGGGGCATCAAGCCACAGCCGCGCGCGCGGGCGCAATGTTTTTATGCCGCGCCACCCCGGATGGTCGCAACGGCGGGCGGGGCCCGGGCAGGCGGGGGTCACTTCAGAAACGCCTCGACGTTGTCCCGGGTGACCAGGCGGAAGGGGATGAACACCTCGCGCTCGTAAGGCAGGCCGCGCAGGATTTTCACCGCGGTCTCGAGGGCGGTGCCGGCCTGGCCCCGGGCGTCCTGAAACACCGTGGCGTCCAACCGGCCCGCCCGGACCGCCTGCAGGGCGTCGGCGATGGCGTCCACGCCGGCCACGACCACCCGGTCCTTGAGGCGGGCGCGTTCCAGCGCGAGCACGGCGCCCATGGCCATTTCGTCGTTTTGGGCAAAGACGGCATGGAGGTTGGTGCCGTGGGCCTGAATCCAGTTCTCCATCAGCGCCACGGCCTTGGCGCGGTCCCACTCGGCGGTCTGGTCTGCCAGGAGTTTGAGCTCCGGGTAACGCGCCAGCACGGCCCGGGCGCCGCGGTCGCGGCGGATTTGGGCGGCCTGGCCGAGAAAGCCGTGCATCATGACCACGTTGCCCCGGCCGCCCAGGCGCCGGGCGATGTACTCCATGGCCAGCTCGGCCGATTCCTCGTCGCGCGAGCCGACGAAGGCGGTGGGCGCGGCGCGGGTCTCGGAGTTGACGTTGACCACGGGGATGCCGGCGGCGCGGGCCTTTTCGACGGCGGGCGAACTGGCCTCGACCTCGCAGGGGTTGAGCACGATGGCGTCCACGCGCTGGGCGATGAAGTTTTCGACCTGCTGGACCTGGCGTTCGGCGCTGCGCTGGGCGTCGTTGATGATCAGGCGCACCCCCAGCTCCTGCGCCTTGTCGCGCAGGGCGCGTTCGAGCAGCACGATGAACTCCGAGGACAGGTTCAGCAGCGAAACACCAATGACCGGCGGCCGCGCGCCGGGCGCGGTTCCGGATTGGCCTGTGGATTCGCGCGGCCCGCACCCCGGCAGGGCCAGCAGCAAGCCCAGACCCAGCAGCGCCGCACCACCATTTCGGAACTGGATGGACATGCCCCGCATCTTACGCCCCGCCGCCGCCGACTCAAAGGCGAAGCTGCGCGCCCGCGGCGCGCCGGGACGGGCGGGCCGACGGTGGCTGTTACGCCGGCTGTCGGAGGGGCGCTCCGGTGACTGCGCGCCTCAAAACGCGATGCGCGCGCCGTCCCGGGGCACGCACACCGGAATGGGTGCCAGCGCCCGTGCCGCGCGGGCCCGCCAGTGCTGGCGGGTGCGCCACTGCGGGGCGGACAGGTGCACCAGGGCCACGCGCCGGATGGGATGGCCGCACAGGCGCGCAAACAGCGCAGTCGGGTCCAGGTGCGCCAGTTCGCACACCAGCAGGTCCAACGGTTCCTGAACGAGCGCGGTCAGGTCGTCCACACCCCCCAGATCGGCCGAATGCCCCACGCGGCGGGCGCGGTCCTCGAGGAGGAAGCTGAACGCCTCGGTCGGTGGGGCGCCCCGCGCGCGGGCCGCGGCCGGTGACGGGATCAGGTGTCGGTTGGGCAGGGGGGTGACCATGACCGGGCCCACCGGGAAGGGTTGCCCGCCCTGCAAGGGCTCGAAGCGCAGTTCAAAGCGCGCCGGGACGGCCTGGAACAAATGGGCCGCGTCCATCAACGCCCGCACGGGTGCCACCCCGGCGCGGGGCAAATACACCGTGAGGGGACGTTGCCGCCGCGACAGCCACAGACCCTGGAGCAGGGTGAACAGGCCGCCCACGTGGTCGAAGTGCAGATGCGAGACCAGCACGGCGTCCAGGTCCTCCAGCCGGGTGCCGGCGCGCAGCAGCGTCTGTGTGGCCGGTTCGCCGCAGTCCACGAGCAGGCGCACGGCCCCGAATTCGTACAGGTAGGCCGAATGTCCCCGGCGGGTGGAAATGTGACCGTCCCCCACTCCGAGGCAGGTCAGGCGATGCGCGGCGCGGCGGGGCATGGTCCGGGAAGTTTCAGGCCGGGCGGGAAGCAGCGCCCGGCGCCCGCCGGCGGCGGGCGCCGCGGTGGGCGGCCGGGGGGCGTTCCCGCAGAAGTGCCGCGCCGGAGGGCCGGTTAGATGACGGTGCCATGGGGCACGATGGCGTTTTTGGGGATGATGACGATGCCGTCGCGGATGTAGTACAGCGGCGGGTGGTCCACCGAGACCGGCTTGCCATGGGGCGTGATCACGCAGTTGTCGCCGATGCGGGCGTTCTTCTCGATGATGGCCGAGTCAATGCGGGTGTTGCGGCCGATGCCGATGCGGGGTTGTCCGGCGGCCGCGTGCGCGGCGATGGACTCGGCCGTTTCGTAGTAATCGGCCCCCAGGATGACGGTGCGGGTGATGTGGCTGCCGGCGTCCACCAGGTAGCGCAGGCCGACGACGGTCTGGGAGATTTTGCAGTGATTGAGGATGCACCCCTCGGCGATGATGGTGTGGTCGAGCGAGGCGCCGTTGATCTTCGAGGGGGGCAGAAACCGCGGCCGGGAATAGATGGGCGCGGTCATGTCGAAAAAGTTGAAGCGCGGCAACTCGGCGGTCAGTTCGAGGTTCGCCTCGAAGAAGGAGCGAATCGTGCCCACGTCCTCCCAGTAGCCCTGGAAGATGAAGGAGAACACCCGGCGCTCGCGGATCAACCGCGGGATGATGTGCTTGCCGAAGTCGGTCAGGTCGTTGTCCAGCGCCTGGATGAGCACGTCGCGGTTGAACAGGTAGATGCCCATCGAGGCCAGAAACTTCTCCCCCGGCGCCGCCAACCCGAGCGCCTGCTGCGTGGCCGGGTCCACCCGCAACTGGTCCAGCAACGCCGGCTCCTTCGGTTTTTCCTCGAAGCGCACGATCCGCTGGTCGGCGTCAATCTGCATGATGCCGAAGGCGGGCGCGTCCTCCCGGCTCACCGGGATGGTGGCGATGGTCACCTCGGCCCCCGTCTCGAGGTGCTGGCGCAAGAGCTCGCGGTAGTCCATCCGGTACAACTGGTCCCCGCTCAGGATCAGGGCGAAGTCAAAATCGTTGTTCCGCAGGTGAATCAGGTTCTTCCGCACGGCATCCGCGGTGCCCTGGTACCAGGAGGAGTCGGTCATGGTCTGCTCCGCGGCCAGGATTTCGACAAAGCCCTGCGAGAAGTGGTCGAACTTGAACGACCCGTACACGTGCCGGTGCAGCGAGGCGGACAGGAACTGCGTCAGCACGTAGATGCGCCGCACGCCCGAGTTGATGCAGTTGGAAATCGGGATGTCCACCAGCCGGTACTTGCCGGCGATGGGCACGGCGGGCTTGGCCCGCTCGCGGGTCAGGGGAAAAAGCCGGGTTCCCTGGCCGCCGCCCATGATCAGGGCCAGGACCCGGTTCGGGTCCACTTTGGGTTGGTGATTGGTCGGCATGGGGCAAAGTCCTTTCTTGCGCGGGGTTTTTTCCGCTTATAGCGTCCGGCCCCGGTCGCGCGCAAGCGACAACCCCGCCGCGCGGCGGCCCGACCCAACATGTGTGGCATCGTCGGCTACGTGGGGCGCCAAGCGGCCGCCCCGCTCCTGCTGGCCGGTTTGCGCCGGCTCGAATACCGCGGCTACGACAGCGCGGGGCTGGCCACCTGGCACGACGGCCAGATCGAGCTGCGCAAGTGCCGCGGCAAGATTGACGAAGGCCTGGCCCCCTTGCTCGAAGCCCGTCCGCTGCCCGGGCACCTGGGCGTGGGCCACACCCGCTGGGCCACGCACGGCCCGCCTTCCGACGTCAACGCCCATCCCCACTGCGACGCCTCCGGCCGCATCGCCGTGGTGCACAACGGCGTCATCGAAAACCACGAGGCGCTCAAACAACGCCTGCGCGACGCCGGCCACACCTTCCGGTCGGACACCGACACCGAGGTGCTGGCCCACCTGATCGGCGTGCATTACGCCCACCCGGACCTCCCCGGGCT
>Ga0272446_1003573_pt1 | contig 19406 bp, 13 predicted proteins | sample YNPCB0061_FD_194587 | JGI IMG/M metagenome (GOLD analysis project Ga0272446, IMG submission 194587) | Hot spring microbial mat communities from Yellowstone National Park, WY, United States - YNP-CB-006-1 | ecosystem: Environmental > Aquatic > Thermal springs > Hot (42-90C) > Sediment | place...
GCTGGCGGTGAAGGCACTGCACGAGCTGCTGGGCCTCAAGCCGGACCACCTGCCGTCGTTGAAGGCGCTGGCGCGCGCGTCGGACCAGGCGAAGGACCGCGCCGGCGCCATTCGCGCGTACCGCCGCCTCGCCGCGCTCGCCAGGGACCCGGCCGACGCCGCCGACGCGCACGTGCAGCTGGCCCGCCTCTGCGCGCAGACGGAAGACGACGTCGCCGGCGCGCGCCTCCACTGTGAAGCGGCGCTGCGCCTCGCGCCCGACCATCCCGAGGCGCTCCTGCAGCTGGGCGAGCTCTGCTACCGCTCGGGCGAGTGGCTCCGCGCCATCAAGGCGCTCGACCGCCTGCGGGAAGTGGCCATGGGCCGCCACGAGGTCGACCGCGTCGGCCGCGCCAACGTGCTGGCCGGCCTGGTGTGGGAAACCGGCCTCAAGCAGCCCGAGAACGCGCTGCTCCGCTACCGCGAGGCCGCGTCGCTGCTCCCCGCCGAGGCGCAGCCGCTGTACCTCGCCGCCCGCGTCGCCGAGTCGCTGGGCAAGGTGCAGGAGTCGGTGGCCGGCTACCAGCAGGCCGTCGAGCTGGCCGGCCCCGCGCCCGAGAACGAGGAGGTGCGCAAGGTCGCGCACGCCGCGCACCACGCGCTCGCGCGACTCCTCAAGACGAAGCTGGGCGAGCCCGCCCGCGCCCGCGAGCACCTCGAGGCCGCGCTGGCGTTGGATCCGCAGGACACCGTCGCCCTCGACGAGCTGCTCCCGTACTTCCGCGCCTCGGGCAAGGCCGCCGAGCTGGCCGACGCGTGTGAGAAGGCCGCCGCCGTCCTGGAAGACCCGTCGAAGCGCGCTGCGCTGTGGGCCGAGGCCGGCGAGCTGTACCGCGGCCGCCTCAACCAGGCCGATCGCGCCGAGCGCCTGTTGTCGCAGGCGCTGGAGGCCGACCCGAAGAACCGCCTCGCCCTCGAAGGCATGCTGGCGCTCGCCGAGAGCAAGCGCGACGGCGGCCAGCTGACCCGCTGCCTCAAGGCGCTGGCCGAGCTGGCCGAAGCGCCGAAGGACCGCGTGCGCCACTACCGCCGCCTCGCCGTCGCCGCGCGCGACCTCGCCTTCGACCTCGACCTGTCGGCGCACGCCTTCCGCGAGGTGCTGCGCGTCGAGCCCGACGACCTGCCGGTGCTGGGCGAGCTCACCGCGCTCGAGCGCCGCCGCGCCGACATGGCCGGGCTGGCCTGGGCGCTCGAGCAGCGCGCGCGCGTCGCCGAGGGGCTGGGCGACAAGCGCCTCGCCGCCGCCGCGCTGCGCGAGCTCTCGCAGGTGCTCGACGAGCGGCTGGGCCGGACCGGCGAAGCGCTGGTGGCGCTCGAGAAGGCGACGCGCCTGTTCCCCGAGCCGAACGCGCTGATGGAGCTGGCCAACCTGTCCCTGCGCCTCGAGCGGCCCACCAACGCCCGCCGCGCGCTGGAAGACGTGCTGGCGCTGCTGCCGAAGCACGCGCCGCCCGAGCGCCTCGCCGAGGTCCGCGCGCGCCTCGGCCGCGCCTGCGAGCTGCTCGGCGACAAGGAAGGCGCGAAGGAACAGTACGCGCTGGCCTTCCCGCTGCGGCGGCTCGACGACGAGCTCGCCACGCGGCTCGAGGCGCTCTACGCCGAAGGCAACCAGACGCGCGAGCTGTCGGAGCTGTGGGCCGCGCGCGCGCAGGCGCTGGTGCAGGCCGGCCGCGCGCACGACGCCGCGCCGCTCTTCTTCAAGGCCGCCACGCGGCTGCTCGACGCCGGCGACGCCTCGGGCGCCATGCTGCGCCTCACCGCCGCGCTCGACGCCTCGCCCTCGGGCGCGAAGGCCGCCGAAGTGCTCGAGGCGATGGCGAAGGTCGAGCTCGACCGCCGCGAGCCCGCCGAGGCCGCTCGCCTGTTGGCCCGCCGCGCCACGCTGGCCGACGCCGGCCGCGACGCCGCGGGCTGGTACTTCCGCGCCGCCGCGCTGACGAAGGGCACGCCGCGCGAGCAGCCGTACCTCGCCCAGGCCCTCGAGCAGGACGGCACCTTCCTCCCCGCGCGCCTGCGCCGCGCCGAGCTGACCGAGGAGTCGGTGCCGCGCGAGGCGCTCGTCGACTTCGAGGCCGTGCTGGCCGCCGAGCCGAAGGACGTGGAGGCCGCCGGCCTCGAGGTGGACCGCACGGCCCTCACCCGCCGCGCCGCCCGCGCCGCGCTCAAGGCCGGCCAGTACGAGTCCGCCCGCCGCCTCTTCGCGAAGTACGCCGCGCTCAAGCCCGACGACACCGAGGCGCTGCTCGAGCTGGCGAAGCTGCACCGCCGCGCCGGCGCGCTCGAGGCGCTGGTGGATCTCCTGGGCGAGCTCTGGCCGCGCCTCAGCGGCGCCGAGCGCGCGTCGGCCCGCCGCGAGTACACCGAAGGCGCGCTCTCGCTCGGCCGCACCAACGCCGCCATCGACGCGCTGCGCGCCATCCTCTCCGACGCGCCGACGGACGACTGGGCGGCCGGTCGCCTCCTCGCGCTGCTGCCCAACGACGAGGCCCACGCGCCCGAGCGCCTCGAGCTGGTGTCGCGCCTCGTCGCCAACGCCTCCGGGGAGGCCCGCGCCGAGCTGCTCGCCCGCCGCGCCGAGCTGCACCGCGTGGCCGGCGACCTGGTGGCCGCGCGCAGCGACCTCTTCGACGCCGCGCAGTCGTCCGCGCGCCCGGTGCCGCTGTACCGCGCCATGGCCGAGCTGGCCCGCCAGTCGCGCGACGAGGCGGCGGAGCTCTCCGCGTGGCGGCTGGTGCTGGAGCGCGGCGGCAGGGACGAGGGCGTGGTGGCGGACGCGTCCGAGCGGCTGCTGGCCATCGCCCGTGGACGTACCCGCGCCGACGACCGCACCCGCGCGCTGGAGGCGTGGGAGGCGCTCGTCTCGCTGCCGCTCAAGGCCGCCGAGCGCCACGAGGCCTGGTACGGGCTGGCCCAGGTGGCCCGCGCCGTGGGCAGCACCCGCCGCGCCGAGGAGGCGCTGCTCGAGGCGTCGAAGCAGGGCGCCGTGCCTCGCCGCGTGGAGGCGCTGCTCGAGCGCGCCAGCCTCCTCGAGGCGCGCGACGCGAAGGACGACGCCGTCGCCGCCTTCAGCGCCGCGCTGGCGCTGGCGCCCCGCCACCCGCAGGCCACGGCTGGCCTGGTGCGCGTGCTGCGCGCGCAGGAGGACTGGGAGGGCCTCGCCGAGGTGCTGGCCGCCGAGGCCGCGCAGCTGCCGAAGGCCGACGCCATTCCCGTGTACGTCGAGTTGGCGTCGCTGTACCTCGACCGCCTCGACGAGCCCGGGCCCGGCGAGGCCGCGCTGCGAAAGGTGGTCGCCCTCGACGAGAGCAACACCGCCGCGCGCCGGCGCCTCGCCGGCATCCTCGAGGCGCGGGGGGACTTCGCCGAGGCGGTGCAGCTGCTGCAAGACGCCGCCGCGCGCCTGCCCGCGCCTGAGGCCGCCGCCGCCCTGCGCCAGGCCGCCGGGCTGGCCCGCCGCGCCGAAGACGCCGCCGGCGAACTGAAATTGCTGCGCATCGCCCACGTCCTCGAGCCCGCCACCGGCGACCACCTCGGGCGCCTCGCCGACGCGCTGTACCTGCAGGGCGCGGTGAAGGAAGCGCTGCCCCTGCAGCGCCAGGTGGCCGACACCGCGTCCTTCGAGGACACGCCGGAGCTGGCCGAGCGCGCGTGGCTGCGCCTCGCCGACCTCGCCGAGCAGGCCGAAGACTTCGCGCTCGCCGAGGCCGCGCTGCGCCGCGTGACGCAGGAGCGGCCGCTCAACGCCCAGGCCGTCGAGCGCCTCGCCGCCCTCGTCGGCCGCCGCGACGCGAGGGCCGGCTTCGAGCTGCGCGCGCGCTTCACCGAGTCCCTGTCCCGCTCGGCGCGCACCGCCGGCCTGCTGGTCGAGCTGGCGCGCGAGGCGGCCCGTGTGCACGGCGACGTCGACGCCGCGCACCGCCTCTTCGTGAAGGCGGCCGAGGCGTCCGACGCGCCGCTGGCCGTGCGCCAGGAAGCCGCGGCCCTGCTGCGCGAGGCCGGCCGGACCGCCGAGCTGATGGGCGAGCTGCACGAGGTCGCGCAGCTGCACGTCATCGCGGGCGACGTCGACGCCGCGCTCGCCGCCTGGGACGAAGAGACGCGCCTGGCCGAAGGCGCCGGCCGCATCGACGACGCGCTGCGCACGCTGCAGGCGATGGCCGAGCTCTGCGAGGAGGAAGGCTGGACGGACGACGCCGCCCGCCAGCACCTGCGCCGCGCCGGGCTGTTGCGCGACTCCAAGCTGGACCTCGCCGGCGCCGCCGAGTCGCTCGAGAAGGCCTGGCAGCTCGAGGCCCGCGCCGACGTCGCCGAGCAGGGCATGGCGCTGGCCCGCCGCCGCGCCGACCGCGACGCGGAGATCGACTGGCTCGAGCGGAGCCTCAAGCACGTCGCCGGCCCCAGGGAGCGCGCCGCCCTCTTCGTGCAGCTGGCGCGCCTGCACCTCGGGCTGCCCGCCGAGGGCCCGGGCGACGTCGCCACCGCGCCGCTGCTGGCGCCGGACCAGGCCGAGGCCGCGCTCAAGCAGGCCCTCACCCTCGACGCCGCCACGCCCGGCGCGGAGGCCCTGCTGCTCGTCCTCTTCGAGCGCCAGGACCGCGTCGGCGACGTCGCCGCCTACTACGAGGACGCCGCCGGGCGCGCCGCCTCGGGCCGCGAGCGCGCCGCGCTGCTGCTCCGCGCCGCCGCCCTGTACAAGGACCGCGCCGGCCGCCCGCACGACGCCGCCGCCGCGCTGCTGGCCGCCCGCGCCGCGGACCCCGACGACGCCTCCCTCACCGCGCGCGTGGCGGACCTCCTCGTCGAGCTCGGCCGCCGCCAGGACGCCGCCGACTTCGACGCGCTGCTGCTCGAGGGCGACCCGTTCCATCCCTCCTTCGCGCGCCACGCCGAGTACCTCGCCCAACAGGAGGATGACCTCTCCCTCGCCGCGCTCCTGTCGCGGCGCGCCGAGCGCCAGTCGGGCGACGAAGCCGGCGCCAGCTGGCTCGCTGCCGCGCAGGCCTTCCGCAAGGCCGGGGCCTTCGAGCGCGCGCAGCTGTGCGAGACGCAGGCCTTCGAGGCCGCGCCGCAGAACCAGGCCGCCTTCGAGACGCTGCTGGCGCGCGCGAAGGACGAGCCGCGGCGCCAGGCCGAGCTGCTGGCCTTGCGCGCGCGCGCCGTGCCCGCCGAGGCGTCCACCCTGCTCAAGCGCCGCGCCGAGGTGCTCGCCTCGCTGGGCGAGCCGCTCCTGTCCGCCGAGGGCTGGGACGCGTACCTCGCGCAGGTACCGGACGACCTCGAGGCGTTGGAGGCCCGCGCCGAGCTCGCCGCCGCCGGTGGAGGCCCGCGCGCCAGCCAGCCGTTCGACCGGAAGCTGGTGCAGCTGGGCGCCGCCACGCTGCCCGCCGCCACGCGCCTCAAGGCCTGGCTGCGCCTGGGCCGCGCGGCGCTGGACTCGAGCGCCTTCCAGGACGCGGTGGACGCCTTCGAGGCCGCCTTCGCGCTGGACGAGGGCGGGCCGCGCTGACCGAAGCCTACGGCCGGCTGCGCGACGCGGCCGGGCAGGTGCGCACCACGCTGCGCCTCGCGAAGCGCTCGTCCACCGACGAGGCCGAGGCGCTGTACCGCCAGGCCCTGGCGCTGGCCGAGCGCCCGCAGGACGCGGCGGAGGCGTTGGACTGGCTGCTGGGGAAGCACCCCGGCGAGGTGTCGCTCTACGCGGCGGGCGTCGAGGCGTACCGCGCGCTGGGCCGCGTGGGCGACCTGGTGGCGCTGCACGAACGCTACGCCGCGGCGGCCGGAGGTCGGGCCGCGTCGGGCGCGCTGCTGTCGGCCGCGGCCACCGTCGAAGCGGAGCTGCGCGAGCCGCAGCGCGCCTTCGAGCTGAAGCAGGCGGCGCTGGCGGCGGACCCGGACGACCTCGACGCCGCCGAGGCGGTGCTGGCCGAGGCCCGTGCGCGCCGCGACGTGCCGCTGCTGGAGGCGCAGCTGGCGCGCCTGGCGAAGGCCACCGATGACGAAGGGCGCGCCGCCGAGCTGACGCTGGAGCTGGCCGCGTCCCTCGAGGCGCGCGGGGCGTTGGCCGAGGCGCGCGCGGTGCTCGAGCCCATCAAGGCCCGCGGCACCTCCGCGGCGGGCTACGTGCAAGCGCTGCAGGCGCTGGAGCGGCTGGCGAAGGCGCAGGGCGACACCGCCGCGCTGGGCGAGCTGCAGTTGCTCTCGGCCGAGCTGCTGTCCGCGTCCGAGCGCGCCGCGCGGGTGCTGGAGGCGGCCCGGACGCTGCGCGCCGCCGGCCAGGTGGAGCGCGCGCTGGGCCTCACGCGCGAGGCCCTGGCCGCGCGCCCGTCGAAGGAAGGCCACGCGCTGCTGGTGGAGCTGGCCCGCGAGGCGAAGCGCCACGACGAGCTGGCCCGCGCGCTGGTGGCGCACGCCGCCGACGTCGAGGGCACCGAGCGCGCCACGCTGCTGCTGGACGCCGTCGACGCGTGGCGCACCGCGAAGCAGCCGGCCGAGGCGCGCGACGTCTTCGAGCGCGTCCTGAAGGACTTTCCCACGCTGGTCTCGCCGGCCGACGCGGGCGCCCGCTTCCTCGAGCTGGGCGCGCCGGCCCGGGCGGTGGAGGTGGCCTTCGGCCCTGCGATGAAGGCGGGCGAGTTCCAGCGGGCGCTCCTCCTGGCCGACGCTGCCGGCGACGCCGCGAAGGCCCACGAGGCGCTCGAGCCGCTCGCCCTGCGCGCGCCGGACAGCGAGCTCGGCCGCCGCTTCGTCGACGTGCTGCGCCGCGAGGGCGACGCCGAGGGCCTCGCCGTCTTCGCGACCGAGGTGGCCGACGCCGCGCCGCAGCTGGCGAAGGGCCTGTGGCGCGAGCTGCTCCTCGACTTCCAGTGGACCGAGGCCGTGGACAGCCTGGCCGAGGCGGGCGCGCTGCCCGAGGTCGTGCCCGCCGCCGTGGAGGCGGGCCAGCCGGAGGTGCTGCTGGCGTTGCTGCCCCACGCCGAGACGCTCTCGGGCGCGCTGCGCGAGGCGCTGTGGAGCGCGGTAGCGCACGCGGTGCCGGCGCGGCGCGAGGCGATGCTGCGGCTCCTGGCCGAGCTGCGACGCGACACCGGCCGCCTCGCCGAGGCCGCCGCCGCGCTGCACGAGCTGGCGCAGTTGGAGGAGGATCCCCGCGCCCGCGCCGCGCTGCACGTCGAGCGCGGCGAGCTCTTCCTCCAGCTGGGTGACGCCGCGGCGGCGCAGGTGGCCTTCGAGCGCGCGCTGGTAGACGACGCCAACCAGACGGCGGCGGTGCGCGCCCTGGTGGGCCTGTACCAGACGGGCGCGGCGGACCGCTTCGTGGCCATGGTGGAGCGGCTGGGGGCGCTGGCCGGCGACGACGCGACGAAGCCGTGGCGCGAGGCCCTCGCGCAGGCGCTCGAGTCGCTGGGGCGCACGCGCGAGGCGTACGGCGTCCTGGGCGAGCTGGAGGAGACGGTCGCGCGCGTGCAGCACCGCGCGCAGCTGGCCGAGCAGCTGGGCCTCAGGGGCGAGGCGCTGGCCCTGCGCGAGAAGGTGGCGACGTCGCCGGCCGAGCTGGAGGCCGTCCTCACCGGCTACCTGCAGAGCGAGCTGGTGCCCTTCGCGGTGCGCCTGGGCGAGCGGCTCGTGGGCGAGGGCGCGTTGTCGGCGCAGGCGACGCGGCTGTTGGCCGAGCGGCTCGCCCCCACCGCGCAGGGCGCGGCGCTGGCGGCGAAGGTGTGGCCGACGCTGCTGCGCGGCGACGTGTCCGACGCCGATGGGTGGACGTTGTACGCCGAGGCGCTGCGGCACCTGGGGCGCGACGCGGCGGCCACGCTGGCCGACGGCTTCGGCGCGGCGCTGACGGCGACGGCGGGGGCCGCGCCCACCGCGACGCAGCGCATGCTGTCGGTGCGCCCGGCGCCCGGCGTGGCGTCTCCGCCGGCCGCGGTGCCGGTGACGGACGAGACGATGCCGCGCCTGGCCGCGGCGGTGGCCGACGCGCTGGACGGCTTCGGCGTGCGCGGGCTGCGCGTGGTGCTGGACCCTGTCGGCGGGGTGGAGGCCTGGCGCGCAGGAGACGTGCTGGTGCTGGGCGCGGGCGCGCTGGCGGTGTTCGGCCAGGCCGAGCTGCCCTTCCTCCTCGCGCTGGCGTTGAGCCTGGGCCCCTCGGGCGAGGCGCTCACCCGGCCCGGCGAGGTGGACGGCTTCGAGGCGGCCGCGGCGGCGGCTTTCCACGCGTACCCCGCGTCGCTGGCGGCGTGCCGCGTGCTGGCCCGGCTGGACGCGGCGGTGCGGGGCGGCGATCCTCGCGCGGTGGATGAAGCGTCCGTCCTCAAGCAGAGCGCGGCCTTCCGCGCGGTGGCCCTGCGTGCCCTCGAGCAGCTCCAGGCGGCGTAGCCGGCGGCCGCGATCGCCGCTGGCCGTGGCGCTGGTCGCCTGGGCCGCGGCGTCGTGTGCGTCGAGTACGGCGTGCCCCTTCGGGACGGTGCAGCCGCCGCCGGGCACGCTGCTGGGCGCCTTCTCCATGCACGCGGAGCCGGCCAGCCTCGAGCCTCCCGTCGCCGAGTGCGAGCTCGACGAGGTGGTGCCTGCGGCGTTCGACTTCGACCTCGCGCTGTCGATGGACGAGGACGCGGGCCAGCCGTACGTCACGCTGTCGGCCGGCTACTCGCGGCTGGCGACGTGGGACGGCCAGGTGGTGCGCTCGCGCGCCGACGCGCGGCGGTACTTCGAGCAATGCAGCGAGTGCGTCACGCGCGTGCAGGAGGACATCGACGTGGCGCTCTTGAGCCGCTCGCAGTCGGCGGCGGTGGGCAACGGGTGTCCGGCCAACCCGCTGGACGGCGGCGTGCCCCCTCCCGACGACGCGGGCATCGAGGCGCCGGGGCAGCGGCCGGAGGGCTTCGACGCGCTGCTGGCCTGCGGCGAGCTGCGCACCGAGGTGCTGGTGGACCAGGGCCTGCCCGACGGCGGGCCGTGTCCCTCCATCTGCGCCGCGTGCCGCACGTTCTACCTGCTGAGGGGAGAGCGGCGATGAAGAAGGCGGTGGTGCTGCTGTCGGGCGGGCTGGACTCGGCGACGTGCCTGGGCCTCGCGAAGGCGCAGGGCTTCGAGCTGGTGTGCCTGACGGTGGTGTACGGCCAGCGGCACGCGGTGGAGGTGGAGCAGGCGAAGGTGGTGGCGCGCGCGGCGGGCGTGAAGGACCACCGCGTAGTGACGATGGACCTGCGCGCCATCGGCGGCTCGGCGCTGACGGCCGACGTCGAGGTGCCCAAGCACGACGACGTCTCGCACGTGGGCGGCGGCATTCCGGTGACGTACGTGCCGGCGCGCAACACCATCTTCCTCGGGCTGGCGCTGGGCCTCGCCGAGGCGGTGGGCGCGCGGGACATCTTCATCGGCGTCAACGCGGTGGACTACTCGGGCTACCCCGACTGCCGGCCCGAGTTCATCCACGCCTTCGAGTCGCTGGCCACCCTGGCGACGAAGGCGGGCGTGGAGGGCGGGCGCTTCACCATTCACGCGCCGCTGTCGGGCCTGACGAAGGCCGACATCATCCGCGCGGGGGTGAAGGTGGGCGTGGACTACGCGGTGACGCACAGCTGCTACGACCCATCGCCCGACGGCCGCGCGTGCGGGCGCTGCGACAGCTGCCTGTTGCGGCGGAGGGGCTTCGAGGAGGCGGGCGTGCCGGATCCAACGAGGTACGCGCGGTGAAGTGGACGGCGCTGGCTTTCCTGCTGCTGGGCGCGCCGCCGAAGCCCGAGCCGCTGGTGGAGGTGCGCGCGCGCATCCCCGACGTGGAGGTGGATCTCCGCTACGCGACGCCGGACAACTTCATGAAGCAGCAGGTGTACCCGTCGGACGCGCGGTGCCTGTTGCTCGAGCGCTCGACGGCGATGCTCGAGAAGGCCGCCGCCACGCTGCGCGCGCAGGGCTTTCGCCTGAAGCTGCACGACTGCTACCGGCCGTCGTCGGTGCAGTGGGCGCTGTGGAAGGTGATGCCGGTGCCGGGCTACGTGGCGGACCCGAAGAAGGGCAGCAACCACAGCCGCGGCGGGGCGGTCGACTTGACGCTGGTGACGCTCGACGGCGGCGCGGTGGAGATGCCGTCGCCCTACGACTTCTTCGGCAAGGCGGCGCACCACGGCTTCACGGGCGCGAGCGCCGAGGCGACGAAGCACCGCGAGGCGCTTCGCGCCGCGATGGAGGGCGCGGGCTTCAAGCGCAACCCGATGGAGTGGTGGCACTACGACCTGCCCGACGCGGCGAAGTACCCGCTGCGCGACGAGCCCTTCACCGCCGATGGGGGCGTCACCGCGCGGTGAGGCGCCTTGCGCCTTACGGAAACGCGGCGTGCTCCACGTCGGGCCCGAAGGGCCGCACCATCTCGCGGGTCAGCGCGTTGGCCTTCGCGAGCTGCCCGAACAGCGCGGCGCTGGGCCGGGCGGTGCGCACCTGCGAGTCCACGTCGAGCGCATACAGGCCGAAGCGGGTGCTGAAACCTTCGGACCACTCGAAGTTGTCCACCAGCGTCCAGTGGAAGTAGCCGCGCAGGTCGGCGCCGGCAGCGAGCGCGTCGTGCAGCGCCCTCGCTCCGCGCGCCAGCACCCACGGGCGCAACCGGTCCTCGCGGTCGGCCACGCCGCTCTCCGTCACGTACAGCGGCTTCCCGGCGGACTTCAGCGCCGCGGCGACGCGCGCGATGCCCTGCGGGTACATCTCGCCCCACGCCTCGCCGGCCGGCGGCTGGTCGCTCTTCGGCGCGCCGGGCGCGGAGACGTTCTTCCCGAACAGCTCGCCGGGCTGCGTGACGTCGAAGCGCACCAGGTCGCGGTAGTAGGTGTTGATGCCCACGTAGTCGAAGGTGCCGCGGGCCTCGCCCACGTCGCCGACGAAGGGCCGCACCGGCAGCGCCACCTCGCCGGTGAGAATCGCGCGGGGCACCAGCTCGTTCACCAGCCTGTCGCGCACCTTCGTCACCGCCACGTCCAGCGGCGACCAGTCATGCTCCGGGTCGAAGGTGTTGAAGTTCTGCGACCAGCCGACGGTGGCGTGCGGCTGCAGCCGCTTGATGACGGTGTAGGCCGCGCCGTGCGCGCGGATGAGCTGCCCCAGCACCTTCAGCGCCCCGGGCACGTCGCCGCGCTTGCCTGGCGGGAAGCTGCCCAGCACCCAGCCCGACAGCGCCTGGATGTTGGGCTCGTTCACCGTGCACCAGAAGTCGCAGAGGTCGCCGAGCTGCTCGACGGCGTAGCGCACGAAGCGCGCGAAGAGGCCGGGCGCCTCGGGCGCGAGCCAGCCGCCGCGCGCCTCGAGCCACAGCGGGTGCGTGAAGTGCAGCAGCGTCACCATCGGCCTCAAGCCCCGGGCGCGCAGGCCCCTGAGCAGCTGCCGGTACCGGGCGATGGCTGCGGCGTCGAAGCGGCGCGGCTCGGGCTCGATGCGGCTCCACTCCACGGAGAGGCGGAGCGCGTTGAGGCCGAGGCCCTGCGCGAGGTCGAAGTCGCGCTCGGCGTGGCGCCACCAGTCCAGCGCGACGCGCGAGGTGTCCTTCGTGTGCAGCTTCCCCGCCTGTTCCCACGCCCACCACTGGTTGTTGAAGTTCCCGCCTTCGACCTGGTGCGCGGCGGTGGCGGCGCCCCACAGGAAGCCGTCGGGGAAGCGCAGGAGGTCGAGACTCATGGGTCGTCGCTTACCCGCATCGCGGCGCAGCGCAAAGACGTGCTGCGGCCGCGCGGCGGCGGGTTGTAACCTTCGGGGCCTCGAGGAGACCCCTGCCCATGCCGACATCCACCCGCGCGCTCGACGCGGACTCGCTGCCCATGCGCTTGAAGGACTTCTACGAGCGCGTCTCCGTGGAGCGCGAAGCAGCGCTCGAGCAACTGCCCGAGCTGTACGCGCCGGAGATCCGCTTCGTGAACCCCGTCGTCGACCAGACGGGCCTCGTCACCTTCGAGGCGTACTGGCGAAAGGCGCTGCGGCAGTACAAGCGCTTCGTCTTCCGCGACCTCGGGTTGGCGGGTGACGACGCGCTCTTCACGCTCACCTACGTGATGGAGGTGCGCTTCGCGGTGGGGCCCGTCTTCGTGAACGCCATGTCCACCGACTGCCACGCGCGCGACGGGAAGGTCGTCTACTGCCGCGACTACTTCGATCCGCTGGGCACGCTGGTGTCGCCGTTCCCCGTGGCCAACTGGCTGTACAAGAAGGTCTTCGGCCTGCTGGTGGCGTGAGATGAACGACTCGGCGCTGAACGTGCCCGCGCGGCACTCCGACGGCTGCTACCACCCGGCGAGCGAGGACGAGCTGCGCGCGCTGGTGAAGCACGCCTCGCGCACGAAGCGGCAGCTGCGCGTCATCGGCTCGTCGCACTCGGTGTGGCGCGCCATCGTCACCGATGGCTTCGCGGGCCCTCGGACGCCCGACGACGAGGTGCTGGTGGTGCTCGACCGCTACACGAAGGCCTTCGCGCCGAAGGACGACCCGGCGCACCCTGGCCAGAAGCTGGTGGAGGCGCAGGCGGGCTGCCACTTGGGGCTGTCTCCGAAGCGGCCCGCGCAGGCGCGCATCATCGAGAAGCCGGCGCAGAGCGACGTGCTCGAGCCTGCGCCGTGGCACGAGGGCGAGTGGGAAGCGAGCCTCACCTGGCAACTGCACCACCGGCACGGCCTCGCGCTGCCGGACTTAGGCGGCATTTCGCACCAGACGCTGGCGGGCTTCCTGTCCACGGGCTCCGCGGGCGGCACGGTGAAGTGGAGCGTGCACGAGGCCATCGCGAAGCTGCGCGTCATCGACGCGAAGGGCGACGTGGTGGAGCTAACGCCCGACGGGCCGGACGGCGACTGGTTCCGCGCCGCCGGCGTCGGCCTGGGGCTGTGCGGCGTCATCAGCACGGTGACGTTCCGCTGCGTGCCGACGTTCGACCTGGTGGGCGAAGAGACGGTGAGCGCGGCGAGCCGGAGCGACGACTGCGACTTCTACGGCAACCGGCCCGACAGCGGGCTGCCGCCGCTCGAGCGCTTCCTCCTCGACACGGACTACGTGCGCATCATGTGGTGGCCGCAGGCGGACTTCGATCGCCTCGTGGTGTGGCAGGCGCGGCGCGCGCCGTTCGAACCGACGCGCACGCTCAAGCCGTACCGGGAAATCGCCCACCTGCCCGTCGCCTCGCAGGTGGCGGCGTCCGTCGTCTACACGGTCTTAGGGAACCTCGACGCCCCCGAGCGCGCGGTGCAGCACCTGAGAGCCGTGCGGGAGCGCCCCGACGTGGACTTCCGCAGCGTGGGGCGGTGGCTGCGGCGCTGGCTGCAGCCGCCGGCCGACCCGGTGTTCCCCGAGCGGCCGCAGGACGCGGCGCAATACCTCTCGGCGCTGTGGCTCTTCGTCAGCGGGCAGCGCCACACGCCCGTCACGCTGGGCGCGTCGTGGATCTTCCTGGTCGAGCTGTTGCTCACGGCCTCCGACGACGTGCTGGTGGTGCTGCTGAAGTTGCCGGTGCTGCGCCAGGTGTTCCGCGCGCTGGGCAGGCTGGTGCCCTCGCACATCGACGGCATCCTCGGGCTGTTCATCACCACCGGGCCCGACGGCGCGCCGCAGACGCAAGCCTTCGCGGACCGCGGCTTCCTCGGCCTGCCGATGGACAACCAGATGGACGACCTGTTGATGCCCACTTGGTTCACCGAGCTGTGGTTTCCCTTCACGCCCGGCGACGGCAAGGTGCAGCAGGTCATCTCCACGTTGAAGCGGCTCTTCAACGCCGACGGCACGCCCGAGGGCATGTACCGCGCGACCGGCGCCTTCGCGTTCGAACTCTACGCGGGCAAGGCGGACCCGACGTTCTTCCTCTCTCCGGCGGCGGGCGCCCAGCACGTGTTTCGCGTCGACGTCTTCTGGTTCGCCACCAACGCGGCGGACCCGGTGACGGACTTCTTCCCCCAGTTCTGGGACGCGCTCGAGCCGCTCGGCTACCGGCTGCACTGGGGCAAGTTCCTGCCGAAGCCGGACCCCACGCGCCGCGACCGGCTGACCCGCCGCTACCCCGACTTCGCGAAGTGGGACGCGGTGCGGCGACGCGTCGACCCGAACGGCCTGTTCCTCACCCGCTATTGGAAGGACCACCTCGGCCTGTGAGCGCCATGACAGAGCACCTCTGGTACCAGCCGGTCATCGAAGCCATCTTCATCAAGGGCCTCGGCGCGCAGCTCACGCCCGACATCGCGAGCGCGCTGCGCGAGGAAGGCATCAACGTCGACAAGCTGCTCCCGGGCTACCCGGTGGCGCAGGTGGTGAAGGCATGCCGGCGCGTCACGCCCTTGCTGTGGCCGCAGCTGTCCGAAGCCGACGCGCTGGCGCAACTCGGCGCGCTGTCGACGCGCGGCTACAACGAGACGCTCATCGGGAAGGCCGCGCTGGCGCTGCTCAAGCTGCTGGGCATTCGGCGCGCGCTGGAGAAGCTGAACGGCACCTTGAGCGCGGGGAACAATTACCTGAAGACGTCCTTCGCTGCGCTGTCGGCCAACTCCGCGAAGCTGACGCTGTCCGACGCGAGCGGCATTCCCGACTTCTACCGGGGGCTCTTCGAGGAGGGCGCGCGGCTGCTGGGCGCGAAGAACTTCGTGGTGCGCAGCGGCGAGGCGCCGGCGCCCGCCCACGAGTTCATCTGCAGCTGGGACGCCTGACGCGGCCGCTCAGCCCCGCTCGCCGACCGTTCACCTCGGGCGCCCGCCACGCGCGCGCTGGTCGTGCGTTGCTTCAAGGGCATGAGGCGACGCGTGAAGCGGTGGGCAGCGGCGGTGGTGGTGCTGCTCGGCGTGGACGCGCTGCGCATCGCCGCCTGCGTCTCGACGTCCCGGGACGACGCCGAGGCCCGCCTCGCCGCCGTCGCGCGCCGCATCGAGGAGAAGTCGCTGCCGGGCCTCGCGCCCGGGCATCCCTTCGACGGCGAGTGGCAGCTGGTGGCGCTGTCGATGGCGGTGGTGGCCGCGACCAACCTCGCGGTGCGCTTCCCCGATTCGAAGGCCGAGCGCGCCGCGCAGGTGTCGGCGTGGACGAAGCGGCTCGCGGACGCCGACGTGCGCGCCTACGACGTGAAGGAGTGGGGGAGCGATCCGCTGGAACTCTCCCGCGCCGACGGGCACGCCGGCTACCTCGGCCACCTCGCCCTCGCGCTGGGCGCCGCGTGCGTGCTGGGCGCGCCGCGCGACGAGGCGCTGCACCGCGACGTCGTCGACGCCCTCGCGCGCCGCCTCGAGGCGGCGCCCACGGGCCTCATCGAGACCTACCCCGGCGAGACCTACATGCCGGACAACGTCGTCGCGCTCGCGGGCATCGCCCAGTTCGATCGCTGCGTTGGAGAGCCGCGCCACGCCGCGACGATCTCGCGCTGGCTGTCGGTGGCGAAGGCGCGCTGGCTCGACCCCGACAACGGGCTGCTCGTCTTCGCGCCGGGCCAGCCGGCGCGGGGCAGCGGCGCCGCGTGGAACGCCTTCTACCTGCGCTTCGTCGACGAGGCCTTCGCGGCCGACCAGGTGGCGCGCACGTGGGTCACGTTCGGCGACGAGGCGCTCGTTGGCGCGCTGGCCGGCATCCGCGAGCGCCCGCGCGGCGTGGACCTGCCGGGCGACGTCGACTCGGGGCCGCTGGTGCTGGGCGTCTCTCCCTCGGCGACGGGCTTCATGCTGGCGGCGGCGCGCCTCGACGACGACGAGCGTCGCGTGCGGCAGGTGCTCACCACCGCCGAGCTCGTGGGCTTCTCCGTGGGCCTGTCCGAGCGCAGCTACGCGCTGAGCCCGCTGGTGGGCGACGCCATCGTGCTGGCGGCAAAGACGGCGACGCGCTGGCCCGCGCCCGCCACCCGGACCACGTCACGAGGTTCGTGCCAGTCGGCGGTGTGTTGGGAGTGAGGGGCGCGGAGCGGTTGCGGGACCGCCTGGGCTACGGCGTCGCACAGAAGACCCGGGTCTGCGCCGCGCCCGACAGCCACACGAGGTCCTCGGAGCTGCCGACCGCGGCCACCGACTCGCCGCCCAGTGTCATCACGCCGCCGTAGACGTCGGGTGAGAAGAGGCCCCAGATGCCGCCGTAGACGAGGCGCGACGGCATGGTGGGCGTGAGCGGCAGCTCGTGCACCGAGCCCGCCGGCGCCGCGTAGCGATGGTAGCTGTCCTGGGTCGCCTCCCAGCCGCCGTCGACCTGCCGGTAGCGCTCCACGAGGCGTCGCGGGAAGAAGCCCTGGTCCCACGTCGCGGCCCACACTGTGCTCGGCGTCGAGGCGATCGCGTGCCCCTGGCGCTGCGCGACGAGGCAGCGCCCGCTCGTCCCGCAGGCGAACTCCAGGGCGTCGGTGCGCATGAACAGGACATCACCCATCTCAAGCAGCTGCAGCGCCGTGTGGACGCCGGCGTCCAGCGTGCCGACCTGGCCGAGGCCGCCGTCGGTGAGCTCGAAGATGTCGCCGCCGTCGTCCGTGAGCATTGCCAGGTGCCCAGCGCCGAAGCTCCAGGTGTCGGGACGCGCCGCCGCGACGCTCGCCGCGACACCACCATCGCCCGAGAGGCGTTCCAGCGCGCCGCCGCTCCACCGCATCAGCGAGCCGCGATCGCCGAGGAAGGCGCCGCTGTCCTGCTGCGACACGAGGCGTCCCTGCCAATCGAAGAGCGAGTCGTCGCACGCGACGAAGGCCCCGGCGCGGCTGACGTGCTGGCACGGGCGCGGCAGGGAGAGACATGGCGTCGCCGCTGGCGGCTGCGTCTCGGCGATCACCGAGTCCCCGTAGGAGGTCCCATCGGACGCGGCGCGGGAGGCGATGCGCGCGCTTCAGACTCCCACCTGGTCGGGCGTGAAGCGGACGCTGACGCCCCCCGCCCCCGCCTCGACCTCGGCATTGCTCGTGGCGCCGCTCGGATCCGTCAGCGTGGCCACCAGGCAGGCCGCGCCACTTCGTAGGGAACGGGGATCCCGATCGCCGCGGGCTCGCCCGCCCTCACGACGACCGGCGACCGGTCGCCCTCACCGAAGTCCGCAATGCGCGGCAGCTCGGGGCACGGCTTGCACGAGCCCGCACCAGCCAGGATCAGCGCGCCGCACATCGCCGCCACGCCTCGTGTCATCCCGCGCCGCGGCATCGCTCCCCCCTTGCTATTCGGACCACGTCACGAGGTACGTGCACGCCGGCGGCGCGTCGCGAGTGAACGTCACGGAGATGTCCGCGGCGCCCGTCAGCTGGCCGCCGCGCTCCATGACCCCGGCGTAGAAGTCGGCGATGTCCCCGACGTCGTTGAACCACAGCTCGACCTTGCCCTGGCCCAGCGAGGTGAAGCGCGTCTCGAGGAAGTTGCCGCCGGTGCGGAAGTTCCGCTCCATGCGCTCGAGCGAACGGCGCGCGCCGATCACCTTCATCAGCTGCACCATCGCGCGGCCCATGAAGGTGTGCTGGTAGCCGTCCATGAACAGCGCGCCCACCGCGCGCAGCGCCTCGCGCTCGGGCCGGTCGGGGAACAGCTCGGCGCCGGTGAAGCGGATCGCCTCCGAGACGGCGGAGTTCGGGTAGCCCGGCTGCAGCCGCGCCAGGTCGATGCCCAGCTCCAGCAGCTTCCCGCGCAGCGCCGGCGTCATGCGCTCGCCCACGCCGCGGACGAAGAGCCCCTCCACCGACTGCTGGAACCAGATGCCTTCGGCCATGACGGTCGACTCTTCCTCAGGATCCTCAGGCCAGCAGCCCCGGCAACGGGCCCGGGCACACCGAGGCGTCTCCGAAGCTCGCGTCCATCACTCCGAAGGCGTGCAGCGCCGCGAGGAGCAGCGCGTTGTGCGGCGCGTGGGCTGTTTCCAGGAACTGGTCGGTGCGCACCGCGCCGCCCGCCGCGCCCGCCGTGACGAAGGGCACCGACACCGGGCTGTGCACGTTGCCCTTGCCCAGCTCGTTACCCCACAGCACCAGCGAGTGGTCGAGCACGCTGCCGTCGGCTTCCTGCGCGGTGTCCAGCTTGCCCAGGAGGTACGCCGCCTGCTCCGCGTACCAGCGGTGGATCGCCTCGAGCTGCGCGCGCGCGTCGACGTCGTCATCGCCGCGGTGCGACAGCTCGTGGTGCTCGATGGACTGGCCGAGCCACGAGAAGACGACGTTGCTGGCCGCGGTGCTCCACTGCAGCGACGCCACGCGCGTCACATCGCACGCCAGCGCGAGCGCGAGCAGGTCCATCTGCAGGCGGCCCAGCTCGGGGTAGCTGCCGGCGGCGGTGAGCGACGGCCTCGCCGGCGCGTCTGGCCGGACGCACGACGGCCCGGGCTGGCCCAGCGCTTCCAGCCTGCGCTCGACCTCGCGCACGGCCGTGGCGTGCGCGTCGAGGCGGCGCTTGTCGCCCGCGCCCACCTTCGCGGTCACCGCGCCGTACTCGCCCAGCACCGCGTCCAGCACGCTCCTGCGGCGCGCGCGGCGCTTCGCGGCCTGCACCGGGTCTCCGTCGCCGAAGAGCGTCTCGAAGACGGCGAGCGGATCCACCAGCGGCGGGAGCGGTTGGCCGGCCGCGCGGTACACCATGCGGTCGTACACACGCGCGCGCGCCACCTGCACGCCCAGCTCCAGTGAGCGCAGGCGCGTGACGCCGCCCACCACGTCGGCGAGCCGCTGGTCTACCGACGGGCCCGACGCCCAGTCCACGGTGCCGAAGAGCGTGCCGGGCTGGAGGTCCACGCCGGTCCACAGGTGCCCGATGCCCTTCTGGTGCCCGTCGCCGGGGCCGTCGAGGGCCGACGCCATGTCCAGGTTGCCCAGCACGTTCAGCTTCGACTGGAAGGGCGCGAGCGGCGACAGCACCCCGGACAGCGTGAAGCCCGTCGCGGTGCGCGTCGGCGCCCAGCGGTCGTACACCGTGCCGTTGGGCGAGAAGAGCAGCACCAGGCGGCGGGGCGACGACGACTGGGCGCGCGCCTCCATCGCGTCGAGGAAGGGCAGGGCCAAGACCGCGCCCGCGCCCCGCAGCACCAGCCGACGCGAGAGGCGCTTCACGGCGTCTTACCTTCCCGATCGTTCGTGGCAGAGTCGGGACGCCGAGGTGGGGCGGCGCACGGGGTGCGGCGTCACGTCGGTGGTGGTGCACGTCGCCGGCGGCGGGTCCGGCGGAGGCGGCTCCGTCGGCGTGGGAGGCCGCGCGCGCTGGCACCCGGACACGACCAGGACGAGCACGAGCGCTGGGAGCACGGCCAACCGCATCGTGCCGCACACTGCCCTGCGGGAGCCGGCGTGCGCAAGGAGCCTCAGACCGGGGAGTCAGGGCGTCGTTCCGGGCGACGCCGACGGGGCCGCCGGGCTGTCACCGCCGCTGGGGCGGGGCGCGCTCGGCTGGGCGGCCAGGCGTTACGGCGCTGCCGCGAGGAGACGGCGAAGC
>Ga0272446_1003575_pt1 | contig 19403 bp, 20 predicted proteins | sample YNPCB0061_FD_194587 | JGI IMG/M metagenome (GOLD analysis project Ga0272446, IMG submission 194587) | Hot spring microbial mat communities from Yellowstone National Park, WY, United States - YNP-CB-006-1 | ecosystem: Environmental > Aquatic > Thermal springs > Hot (42-90C) > Sediment | place...
GTTGCTAGCTAGCGAAGCCCTGCTACGCGCCTATGTGCGTTCGACTCCGGTCGCCGTCGCCATGTTCGACCGGGACATGCGTTACCTGGCTCACAGCCAACAGTGGCTAACGGCCTATCACCTGGGCAATCGGGATCTGGTCGGGCTGTTGCACTACGAGGTGTTTCCCGATCTGCCCGAACACTGGAAGGCGGTACATCAGCGAGTGCTACAGGGCGCGATCGAGCGGTGCGAGGAGGATTGTTATGTGCAAGCCGATGGGTCGGTCGCCTGGCAGGAGTGGGAGTGTCGGCCCTGGTACGATGTCGAGGGGAAAATCGGTGGCATTATCCTGTACACCCAGGACATCACCAAACGCAAGCAGACCGAGACGGAACTGCGTCTGAGCGAGGAACGCTACAAGTTGGTGGTCGAATGCAGCGAGTTGGGAACCTGGGACTGGCACATCCCCACAGGACAGGTGCGATTCAACGATCACTGGGTGGCGATGCTCGGTTATTCGCTCGCCGAGATCGAGCCGCACATTCGCTCCTGGGAAAAACTGGTGTGCCCCGACGATATGCCGGCCGTGACCGCGGCTCTGGAGGCTCATCTGTCCGGGCGTACTCCGTTTTATGAGACAGAACACCGACTGCGGCATCGGGACGGCCATTGGGTGTGGGTTCTGGATCGCGGCCAAGTTGTCGAGCGAGATGAGACGGGCCAGCCGATACGGGCCTGTGGTACGCATCAGGATGTAACGAAACGCCGACAGATGGAAGAAGCCCTGCGGAGCAGCGAAGCGTGGAATCGCAAGCTCGCTCTAGTGGCCAGCCGAACTCAGAATGCCGTCGTCATCACCGATCCCGAGGGGCGGGTCGAGTGGGTCAACGAGGGCTTTACGCGAATGACCGGCTACAGCCCTGCCGAGATCGTCGGACGCAAGAAATCCACCTTTTTGCATGGGCCAGACACCGATCCGCAGGCGGCACAGTCCCTCGACGAGAAGCTGCGTCGCGGCGAGGGATTTCGCGGTGAACTTCTCCACTACAGGCGAGATGGCCAGCCTTTCTGGGCGTTGGTCGATGTCCAACCGGCGTTCGACGACGCGGGAAAACTGATCTACTTCGTTGCCGTTTTGCAGGACATAACAGCAGTGCGAACAGCCGCTGAGGAATTGCGTCGGGCCAAGGAGGCCGCAGAGGCCGCTAATCGGGCCAAAGGCCAGTTCCTGGCCAACGTCAGTCACGAATTGCGCACGCCGCTCAACGGTATCATCGGCCTGACCAATCTCACCTTGGCCGAGGAGTTATCGCCCGATCAGCGGAGCCGATTGATACTGGTTCGTGAGGCGGCCGAGACGCTGCATACGTTGGTCAACGATCTACTCGATCTGTCCAAGATCGAGGCGGGCCGCCTCGAGTTGGCCTCGCTGCCCTTCGACTTGCACGAAGTCGTCGGCCGCTCGCTGCGAGCCTTAGCAGGGCAAGCCCATCAAAAAGGGTTGGAACTGGTCTGCGACATTGCCAAAGAGGTGCCTATCGAAGTAATCGGTGATCCCGATCGACTGCAACAGATCCTCACCAATCTGCTCAGCAATGCCATCAAGTTCACTGAAAAGGGCAGCGTGACGTTGTCGGTGCGGCTGCGGGAACGAGCGGACAACGAGGTCACCTTGACGCTGGCCGTGGCCGACACCGGAATCGGTATTCCGTTGCATCGCCAACAGGCCATTTTCCTGCCGTTCGAGCAGGCCGATGGTTCCACCACGCGGCAATACGGCGGCACTGGGTTAGGCTTGTCGATTGTCGATCGCCTGACTCGCCTGATGGGAGGAAGTATCACCCTGGTCAGCGAGCCGGGCAAGGGCAGCACGTTTACGGTGACCGTGCGGCTGGGAGTTGTCGCTCATGCGACCGAAGTGACGGTGCCGAACTCGCTGGTCGGTGGCTGCGTCCTGGTGGCCAGCCCTGCGAACCTCAATCGGGATGTGCTTTGCAGTCTTCTGGTCGGCTGGGGAATGCGGCCTCAGACATTGGATCAACTACTGGAGAGTGAGGCCGGTCTGGCACGGGGCAATTATCGGTTATTGATCATCGATGACCAGTTTGGTCAGCTGAGCGACTTCGATCGATTGATCCGAGCCGCCAACATGCACAGTTTGCCGGTGCTACTGATTCATGCCGGGCCGTCGATGCAGCCGGATCAATGGCACACACTCGGGGTCGCGGGAGCGATACCTCGACCCTACACGCCTTCGCAATTGCTCGATGCTTTGGTCGTTGCCCTGGAGAAGCCGCTACAAGGAACCAAGCCACGTCGACAACCCGCACCAGTCCTGCCCACTCGGCAAGGCCGGCCGTTGCGATTGTTGCTAGCCGAGGACAACAAGATCAACCAACGGGTAGCCGAGGAATTTCTGGTGCGTGCCGGTCATACGGTGGTCACGGTGGAGGATGGAGTATCGGCGGTGCTGGCCTGGGATCGGGGGAGCTTCGACGCGGTGCTGATGGACGTGCAGATGCCCATCATGGGCGGTTTAGAGGCGACAGCCGCCATTCGCGCCCGCGAACGCGACCGGCCGAACCAGCGGCCGATTCCCATCGTGGCCATGACGGCTCGAGCCATGACTGGCGACGAGGAGGAATGTCGCCGGGCGGGAATGAACGCCTACGTTCCCAAGCCGCTCGACCCAGCCCGGCTGTTACGGATACTGGATGAATTGACGGCAGATGTCCCATCTGCGATGCCCGCTACGTCTGCGGCGACAGACTCTGCTACGGTGTGCGATTTGAGCTGGTTGCCGCAGGAGTTGCGAGGTGAGTTGGCCCAGATGTTTCTGGTGGAGGCTCCACAGGTACTGGCGGCGGTTCGAGCCGCCGTGCAGTCCGGCGATCCTCGCGCGGTGGATCGAACCGCGCACCGCCTGGCAGGAGTTGCCAGCAATTTTCGGGCGACGGCGGCGATTGCCGCTGCTCGTCATCTGGAGCAGATGGGACGAGCCGGCACCTTAGAGGGAGCCGAGGAGGCTCTTGCCAAACTGGAAATCGAGATCGACCGGCTTTCCGCAGTGCTACGCACAGTTCCGCCCGATTCTGCAAAGGTTCTAGAAGCACAGCCGCAGTAGACAACACCATTACTGATCTTTATGAGAGTCGCCATGTCCAAGCCCTACGATGCCTCGCTGAAGGATCTGGCCGGCGTGCATCCTGGCAACTATCTGACGTTGCGATTGAAGGTGACGCAAATGCGGCAACGGTTGGAGGCGATCACAGATCTAAAGCGTCTGGAGCGGCTCTTCCATCGCCTTCTCGAAGCACGCGATTGGGACGATCTGCTCGGCACTCCCTGAGGCAGACGTGCCGACTCAGGGCGATGCTCTGATTGGTTCTCGACCGGTTGCCGCTACAGTTCCTAGAATGTCGAAAACGCCGCGACCGCTCGCTGGTCGGGCTGTGGGTATTCTCCATTGAGGATCGAGAACCGCATGGAACGAACGCTGATTCTGCTCAAACCCGATTGCGTCCATCGTCGATTGGTCGGCGACATCCTGTCCCGCTTCGAGCGCAAGGGCTTGCGGATCGTGGCCCTGAAACTGCTCGTCGCTAGCAAGGCACTGGCCGAAAAACACTATGAGGTTCACAAGGAGCGGCCCTTCTACGGCTCGCTCATCCAGTTCCTGACCTCCGGCCCGACCGTGGCTATGGTGTTGGAAGGACGTGAAGCCATCGCCGTCGCACGCAATCTGATTGGTGCGACCGATGGGGTCAAGGCCGCTCCAGGCACCATTCGCGGCGATTATGCGCTGAGCGTGCAGAACAATCTGGTGCATGGCAGCGATAGTGCCGATAACGCGGCCGCTGAGATCGCCTTGTGGTTCACTCCTGAAGAGTTGACCAGTTTTACCCCCATCGACACGCCGTGGATCGCCGGTAATTGAAGTGATTCCTCCAACCGTTGACGCAAGACCTCCGGCCCCTAACGGGGGCCGGCTCGCTACCGTTCGCTGGCGAGCCGCCCCGCGTCAGCGGGCGGAGCGTCCTTCAGAACCGCCTCATCGGGCTAGGAATCGCACGCACACGGGCATCGCGATACGCACTTCCTCGCCGGTTGGCTCCAAAGCCCCACTGCTGGGATCGATGCGGAACACCTGCACGGTGCCGCCGTCCTGGCTGGCCACCAGACAGAACTTGCCGGTTGCATCGACCGCGAAGTTCCGCGGCGTCTTGATGCCCTTGCCCTGATGCCCTGTGGCCGTCAACTTGCCCGTCTCCGGGTCGATGCGGAAGATGGCGATGCTGTTGTGACCGCGATTGCTGCCGTAGAGGAACTTGCCGGAGGGATGAACGACCACTTCGGCCGTGTAGCTGGTGCCCTTGAAATCCGCTGGCAAGGTCGTCACACTTTCGATCTCCGTCAAGGTGCCCTTGTCGGCATCGTAGCGGAAGCCGGTCACCGTGTTGTTCAGTTCGTTGATGACGTAGGCAAACTTGCCAGTCGGATGAAAGGCGAAGTGGCGTGGCCCGGCACCTGGCTGCACCGAAGCGGCCGGCGGATCGTTGGCCGTCAGAGTGCCCTTGTCGGCATCGAAGCGATACACCAACACCTTGTCCAGCCCCAGGTCGGCCACGAAGGCGAATCGATTCGCCGGGTCGAGATTGATCGAGTGAGCGTGCGGTTGCCGCTGACGGGCCGGGTTGACACTGCTGCCCTTGTGCTGGACAGCGGCAGTGGCCTTGCCCAGTTTGCCGTCCTTGTCGATAGGCAACACCGCGCAACTGCCTCCGCCGTAGTTAGCGCAGAAGACGAACTTACCCGCTTTGTCCACGACCACATGGCAGGGGCCGGCTCCTTCAGAGGATTGCTGATTCAACAACTTCAGATCGCCCTTGTCGTCGATGGCGAAGGCACTGATCGCGCCGGTCGATTTTTTGCCGAAGTCGCTGATCTCACCGACGGCATAGAGATACTTGCCGTTGGGATGCAGAGCCAGGAACGATGGGTTGGTCGATTTGCCCGCCAGAACTGGGGTGGATAGCTTGCCCGTTTGCAGATCGAGTTCGAGGCGATAGATACCCTCGCTGCCACCCTTGCTGGTGTAGGTGCCGATGTAGACGAGCAACTTGCTCGGAGTTGGCTCTGCGGCACTGGCCAGACCAGCCAATCCAAGAACCACAACAGGGAACAGGTAACGCATAGTGAATCCTCTCTTGCGTCTGAGTTGGGAGTCCAGCGAGATGATATGCCCAATCAGGGCCAATGGAAATGGGTCGCCAGAGTCGGTATTCCTTGGGCGATCTCCGATTTTCGGGCTACACTTTTAGTCAGTCTGCCGGTAGTAATCACGATAGATAACCGGGCAGGCGGCAAGTCCGCGCCAGCGATAGGCCAGCCGGAACCACCAGTTCTCCGCCAGGGTTCGGAGAATACCCCGTCGTTCGAAACGACGCGGCGACACCTCGACAGGAAGATCGAGATACGCTGGCCGACCGAGTTGGAGCAGCCGGCGTGATAACTCCACATCTTCCATGATCGGCTGGTCGGGGAAACCGCCCACTTGCTGCAATGCCTCGCGGCGGAAGAACTGAGCCTGATCGCCATAGCTCCAACCACGCCTGGCCCGTCGCTCATCGTACCACTCGATCAGCCGATAGATCCATCGCGGCGATCGAAAGCGATGTCCCAAAGCACCGCCGGGAATCTCGGCCGTGCCGGCCAGGCAGGTTCGCACTGCCTCCAGGGCCGTTGCCGGCAACCGCATGTCGGCGTGGGCGACGAGGATCACTTCCTCGGTCAGCAACCGGATTCCTGCGGCAATCTGTCCGCCACGACCGCGTCCAGGTACGGTCAGCACCTCCAAACCGCGAGCAACAGCGAGAGCCGTTGTCCCGTCGCGAGATCCGCCATCGACGATCAGTAGGCGGTCGGCAGGGTCAGTCTGCATCTGCAACGAATCCAGGGTGGTTGGCAGGTGGTCTTGCTCGTTGAGCGTCGGCACGACCACCGCCAAGGTCAAACGGCCAGGCACTGGTTTAACCGACATGCCGGCTCTCCTGTCTAGCCAGATAGGCTTGCCAGTCTTCCCAGGTATCGATATCGTGCCGGACGGGCAGCAGGGCAACCGACCAGCCGTGTTGCCGACATCGCGCGAGGTGATCGGCCAGGGTGTGCTGGCTCGACCAACGGATTGCCGTGAAGAATCCCGGAAGAGGCCGGGCGGTGCCGACCAGGTAGTAGCCGCCATCGTTCGCTGGGCCGAAGACGGCCTCGTGATCGCTCAGGGCAGCGAACGCCTGGGATACCAGATCGGCCGAGAGTTCCAGGCAGTCGGTGCCCACGGCCACGACGGGACTCCCCAATCCGTGCCCTGTCTCGAAGGCCCGTTCGAGTCGTCTGCCCAGGTCGCCATCGGACTGCTCGCGCCAGTCATGTACTAGAGTATGCCACTCCTGAAAATCGTTAATCCCCCCTCCTGCGAATAGCCCGACGAGGTGAACAGTGTTGCGGAGGGGTTGCAGTTGTTGCAGCACCAGAGCGATCCAGTGGCGATACAGTCGAGCCGCCTCCTCGGGGCCGATGGTGGCTGCCAGACGAGTTTTGACCGCGCCTGGCTGAGGGTTCTTGAGAAAGACCAGCAGTTGTGGCCGTCTGTCGAGCATGGAGTGGAGGGTTCCTTGTGGCGAGCCCATCCGCGTTAGCGGTGGGAGTCGTGAACCTCCGCCCGCTGACGCGGGGCGGCTCGCTGGAGCGAGCCCATCCGCGTTAGCGGTGGGAGTCGTGAACCTCCGCCCGCTGACGCGGGGCGGCTCGCTCCGAGGCGATGGCTCCCTGACAACTCGATCCGTGGCCGGCGGTGCAACCGAAGCAGTGCTGTCCCGTCACGATAGTGCGGTGTGCCAACTCGGCGGTGAAATCGCGGATGTGTCGGGGGAACCGAGGTTCCAGTTGCAGTTCGAGCATCTGATTGAAGTCGCAGTCGTACAGTCGTCCATCCCAGCCGACCGAGAGGGTGTCTCGGCACATGACCCCCTCGACGGCCTGGGGATTGTAGGCATCGATCAGTTTCTGCATGTACGCCTCATGACGGCCACTCTCCAGCAGGTCTTCTAGGAAGCGACTGATCGGCATATTGGTGATCGTGAACAGACGAGTGAAGACGATGCCGTGTCGGGCCGCCAACTCGCGGCGGTAGTCGGCTTCCAGGGCGGCTTGCGGGGGTGGCAGTGAGGGGCCGACTGGATTGTACACCAACGTGAGTGTCAAGTCGCTGTCGGGCTGCCCGTAGCCGACGGCGTTCAATCGACGCAACGCTTCGATGGAGCGATCGTAGACTCCTTCGCCGCGTTGCCGATCCGTGTTCTGCGGCAGATAGCAGGGCAGTGAAGCGACCACCTCGACGCGATGCTGCGCCAGAAAGGCCGGCAGATCCTGGCAACGCGGTTGGAGCAGGATAGTCAGGTTGCAGCGGTCGATGACGTGACAGCCCCTGGCTCGTCCTTGCTCGACCAGCCAGCGAAAGTGTGGGTTCAATTCCGGTGCGCCGCCGGTAATGTCGAGAATCGGAATCTTCAAAGCAGACAGGGCCTCCAAGCAGTGCTGCATGGTCTGCTGAGACATCAGCTCTTGCCGATCGGGGCCGGCATCGACGTGACAGTGACGACAGGTCTGATTGCACAGCTTGCCGACGTTGACCTGAAGCACGCGAATGCTCGAAGCACGCAGTGGCCAGTGACCCGTGGTTGCCAGCACATCGGCGAAGCGACGTTGGCCCATCTGTTCGAGGATGTCTACCTGGTGGGCTGGGTCGGCCAGCCGACTCTCCCGACGTGCCAGACTCAGTGTCCGCATGAAAACGCCTCGCTCTCTGGAAGTGGGCGGTTACTTTATAAAGTAGATAGCAACTCGTAGACGAGCAATCCACCCGCGCGGAAGGCGGAGGCTTTTCGATGTCCGTTAGCTCAGCCTCATTCTGGACGGCTCTGCACGGCAGCCAGCCGCTGCTCATGGATGGAGCGAGCGGAACCGCCTTGTTGCCGCTCGGTCTGGACTGCATCGAACGCGCTCACCTGAGCCATCCGGCAGTTGTCCGACAACTGCACGAGTCGCATGCCCAGGCCGGGGCCAGAGTGCTGTTGACTTGCACCTTCCAGGCCAATCCCATAGCCCTGGCTCGCGTCGGCTTGGAAGATCGCTTGCTGGAAATCGCTCGCCAGAGCATCCGCAACGCTCGCAGTGCTGCGCCGTCGTGCTGGGTGCTGGGCGATGTCGGCCCGATCCTGACACCGGGCAGTTCGGTCGAATTCGCCGACCGCGATGCGCTGCAATGTACGCTCGAAGCCCTGGAAGGAGTGGATGGCATCCTGCTGGAAACCTGCTCCTCGCCGGCCGCACTGCATGCCATCGCCTTCGCCCAACACCGCGTCGCCGCCGTGGATGGCCTGCCGCTGCTGTTGTCGCTGACCTTTCAGCGCGATGCAGCAGGACGACTCGTCACCCGCAGCGGTCATGCGCCGGAAACCTATGCCCGGCATGCGGTGCGACACGGCGTGACGGCTCTGGGAGTCAACTGCGGACGAGACATCGACTTGGCCGATCTGGCGGAGATCCTGAGACGCTATCGCCAGGAGACGGATCTGCCGCTGTTCGTTCGCCCCAACGCGGGCAGTCCCGTGGCGGGAAGCTATCCGCGTAGTCCAGCGGACTTCCGCAGCGCAGCCCCACTCCTGCGAAGGGCAGGAGCCATCCTGCTGGGCGGTTGCTGTGGCACGACGGCGGCGCACATCGCGGCTCTGGGACAGGGGCTGCGCGATACGGATCTCACCAGATGGGAAGAAGGAGGCGAGCCGGCCCGCGTCAGTGGCCGGAGGGGCTGACTCCACCTCGCTGACGCGAGGTGGCTCGCCAGCGAGGTAATCAGGCGGTTTCGACAGTCAGGAAGGTTCCGCCGTTCTCGAAGAGATCCTCCCCTATCAGGCAAGTCCAGAGAATGCGAACTGTGAAAACAACGGGTGGTTTGCCGGTGAGCAGTTGGATGCGGATCTTCTGACCCAATAATCGGCGTGTGCCGATCAGTCGAATGCCGGACGTGGACAGATCGCGCGTCAATAGGGTGTAGCTTTTGCCATCTTCAGTGGTGACACGCACAGGCTGAATGAAATCGACGCGAGGTTGTTCGCGGCGTTCGATGAACTGGTTTTCTTGGCGGTGCTGTTCGATCAATTGTTGAACCGCCGACCGGATGTCGGCCTGTTGCGATTGTTCGGCCCGAAGGCGTTCGCCTGACGAAGCCGTGTAGTAGTAGCGGCCACGACGATAACTCAGTGAAGACCGAGCCTGAGCGAGAACGTCTTTCCAGAGCGACTTGGCAAGCCCTGCGCGAGTCAGTTCGGCACGCACTTCGCGAGCCAGTACATACCCCTGAGTACGCGCCCGTTCGATGACTTGTTGCGTGACTTGCAGCAGTGGCGTATCCATCATGATGGCTGCCCCTTGCCAGGCGACCCGGACGGCGGAAGTCCGTCGCTGACCCACACGATCACATTAGTTTTTTAGCACGCTGACAGCAGTTCAGCGTTGTTGTAGCAGTTGAAGGCGTTGCAGACACAATCGCACGGCTTCCGCCTCGGTTGCGCCATCGACCTGCACCGGAGTGTTGCTCAATCCGCCGGTCAGCCAGCAACTGAAGCGACATCCTCCCTCCCCACGCTGTTCAAACTGGAAGCGATTGACCCCCAACTCGCGCAAGCGACGACGAGTCTCCGTCCAGTCCACTTCGGCCGATCCACTGGGGGGAGAAGCGGCTACAGGAATCTGCAACTCTTCGGGAGTCGGAATGCTCACAGGGGCTAGGCGAGAGGAAGCAACGGGACGGTCTGCTGCCACGCCGCGAACGGTGCGGGGGGGTACGCTGGCAGGCGGAGCAGAGGGAACCGCGTTAACGGCCGGCACCGCCGATCGCTGAGCATAGCCGCCTGGTTGCTGCGGCTGTGGTCGCTGTTGAGGATAACTGCGAGGCGGAGGCGCATAGCTACCCGGTTGGGGCTGAGCGTAGCCGCCCTGTGGATAGCCAGGAGCCATCAAGGGCTGATTCATGGGCAGGAAGTACGGCTGACCGCCGTAGCTGGGGGGCATGCACCCCGTAGGGCTTCACCCCGCCTCCAGGCGAGGCGGATGAATGAGCCACAGCAACACCGGCGCACCAAAGAGAAGTATCCACCGCGCATCCATGCGCATGGGACGCTCCTTCCAAAGGTAGATAATGGGGGGAAGCAGCAGACAGACGCATTCTGCGAGTCCGAACGCATCCATCTCGACGGACGTGCTAATAGCAGAGGCCTTAGGCCATGTGAAGACCAATGTCACACAACCGCCTTTTGCAGAAGAATTTACGCTCACTGGTAAGAATTACCAGCCCGAAAACAGCCGTTCAGCACTGGACAGAGGCGAATCGGCTGCGATAATGACGTTTTCATCGGCGTAGGGCGGCTAAGAATGAGCTGCATGCCGATCTCCGGGAAGACAGGCAATGATGCTCACCGGCACTGCCGGGCCAGACAGTTGCCTCCCACAGAAAAGGTGACGAACCATGCCTCTTGGAATGCTGGGTTTGAAGGTTGGAATGACGCAAGTCTTTGACGAGGAGGGCAAGGCCGCTCCCGTCACAGTGTTGCAGGTTGGGCCATGCCCCATCTTGCAGATTCGCGACCAGAAGCGCGACGGCTACGATGCGGTGCAACTGGGCTTCATTAACAAGCCGCGTCGCTTGGCCAATCAGGCCGAACGCGGTCATGTGGCCGCCAACCTCGAATCGAAGCGGAAGATCGCTCGCCGCAATGCCGGGATCACTCCGCCGCCCAAGCCCGATTGCGAGCCGCAACGCTACATCCGTGAATTCCGCCTCGACAAGCCCGACGAAACTCTCAAAGTCGGCAACATCCTCAATGTGGCTACAGTCTTCAAAGGCATCAAGGCCGTCGATGTCACCGCCAAGACCAAAGGCCGCGGCTACGCCGGTGCCATGAAGCGACATGGGTTCAAAGGCTTACGCACCAGCCACGGTGTCAAGAAAGGTTCACGGCAACGCGGTAGTATCGCCTCGAACGCCAGCAACCGCGGTAGCGGCCGTCCCAAGCGTGGCATCCGCATGGCTGGTCACTACGGTAACGAGAAGGTCACCGTTCGCAATCTACGGCTGGTTCGCATCGACGAAGAGAATCATCTCCTTCTCGTGCAAGGAGCCGTGCCCGGCCCCAATGGTGGGCTGGTCTCTATCCGTCCGACCAACAAGATACGCAGCAAGCACCTCCGCGAGAAGCAGGTGCAAGTCGCCAGTGCTGCCAAGAAGGCCGCTGCTGCCAAAAAGAAGAAGTAAACTCACGACCTGATTTCGTCCTTTGCAAAGGCAGACTCAACAAGAGTCTGCCTTTGTGCGTCTTAGGAGGTTGCCCTTGGGTATCCGCGTTGTACCTCAGCGCTGCCTCGCTGACCAGCGGTCGGCCGATCTCGCTTCCTCGCCTGCCCTGGAGAGCTTTGTCGATCTCGGCCCTTGACTTGGAATAGCTATTCTGCTATTTTACGAATTAGTCGAATAGTGGAATGGAGATTTCCCATGCAGGAGCCCAAGCCATCCTGTCGCACCAGTGACCACAGGTCGCACGGAGTGATCAGCCCACCGGCTTCGCTGGAGCGAGCTGCCCAGTTGTTTCGGGCAATGGGGGACTCCTCTCGACTGCGTATCCTCCAGTTGCTACAGAAGGGCGAACAGTGCGTGACAGAGATCGTGGCGGCGGTGAACGACAAGTTCTCCACGGTCTCGCAACGCTTGCGCGTCCTTCGGAGTGAGGGACTGGTAGTTCGTCGTCGCGAAGGAAACCACCTCTACTACGCGCTGGCAGATCGGCACGTTGCCGACCTGATCCTCAACGCGCTGGCGCATGCTTCGGAATTGAATGCGGCACCAGCGCAGACCTCCGACCAGGGAGAAGATTGACATGGCTTGCCAACACCAAGGCGAACACGCTCACCAGCACGGTGCCGGCTGCGGGCACACAGCGATTCAGCACGACGGGCACACCGACTATCTGCATGATGGTCATCTGCACCACCAAACTGGCAGTCAGGTTGAAGAGCATCGCATTGAAGTGACCGCCACTAACCCAGATGGCTGCACTAAGGATCACAATTGCGGCAAGCACGACAAGAGCCATGTGCATGGCCCGAGTTGTGGCCACGAGGCGGTTCCGCACGGCGACCACACCGATTACCTCGTCGATGGCCATCTGCACCACCCACACGGCGACCACTGCGACGATCACGGCCCCGTCAAGGTCGTCTGATCGTTCCTTGATGCCACCAGGCAACTTGCAAAGAGTCGAACGACACACCAGGGCGGGCCTCGCCAGGCTGCTGCCGGGATCGTTCGACTCCTTTGCTTTCAAGGCTGGATGACTTCCGAAAGTGAGCAGGAATCCAAGCTGAACAGGTTCCGCAAAATTTCCTTGCCTCCGCCAGATCAGGCAGCGACAATGTTGACGCCTGCCTGGAATTGATCTTGCGGAGGGGCCACATGAAACCGATTGAACCCGATCAACATCTCGGCCGACGTTCCTTCCTCCAAGTCGTCGGGTTATCTGCCTTGTCGATGTTCTGTGCGGCCTGGCAGCGTGCCCAAGCTATCACTCCTCGGCGGAATGCCAAAGCGCGTTCGGTTATCCTCATCTTCAATGCTGGTGCCCCCAGTCATCTCGACCTGTGGGATCCCAAGCCGGACGCTCCATCCGATGTGCGTGGGCCATTGCAGCCCATCGCCACCGCCACTCCCGGCATTTACATCGGCGAACTGCTGCCGCGACTGGCCCGGCAATCTTCGCTCTACAGCATCGTCCGCACTGTTCACCATCGCCACGGAAGCCACAACTCTGGCATGTACTGGTCGATTGTCGGCCGACCTTATCGCATCGACAGCACGCTTATCAATCCGAGTCGATCGGACTATCCAAGTTTCGGCACGCTGATCGGCTGGCTGGCCCGTCGTGACGGCTACACGGGGGCACTTCCGCCCTACGTCATCACCCCCTTTCCGCATTGCGATAGCATGGCCTACATCACGCCCGGACAGTTCGGCGGCTGCCTGGGAGCCACTTACGATCCGTTCGTTTTGCAGGCCGATCCCAACGCTGCCGATTTCCGCGTTCGCACGCTGCTGCCGACACCACAGGTGGATGCCGCTCGACTGCAAGGGCGCAAGAATCTGTTCGACCAGCTCGGCAAGCCGGGCACCGGCGACTTCGCCAGCAACCATCGACGCGGCTTTGAACTAGTGCAGTCAGCCGAGGTGCGCCGCGCTTTCGATCTGTCTAGTGAACCGTCCGCTCTACGCGAACGCTATGGCCGACATTCTTGGGGACAATCGCACTTGCTGGCCCGACGGCTCATCGAGGCCGGCGTTCGTTTCGTCAGCACGGTCAACGGGCCGAGCATTTCCTGGGACACGCACGAGGACAATTTCAAACGCCTTAAGACCCGACTGGTGCCGCCGATGGAGCAGGCCTTCTCGACGCTGCTCGACGATTTGCAGCAACGCGGACTGCTCGATTCGACGCTAGTCGTGTGGATGGGAGATTTCGGCCGTACTCCTCGAATCAACGCTAAGGCGGGCCGCGATCACTGGCCGCAGTGTTATTCTATGGTTCTCGCCGGCGGCGGCATTCGCGGCGGACAGGTGATCGGCACCAGCGACCGCCAAGCGGCCTATCCCAAAGACTTCCCTGTCACGCCGGCCGACATCCATGCCACGGTGTTTCAGGCCCTGGGTTACGATCCCCATGCCGAAACCTATTTGTCTCCCGAAGGCCGGCCCTTTCCTCTCTCGGAGGGAACGCCGATCCGACAACTCCTGTAAACAAACACCAACGCGGTTGCCTTCGCTGTCCAGCGAAAGCAACCGCGTGAATCAACCTTTCTTAGTACAGTCGCTTGTAGCCGAACGCCTTGAGATAGTCAGGTGTCCCAGGTTTTGGCAGCGTCGAATAGACCGGCCCGCGGGTCGGCTTGATGCTGCTAAAGTTGGGAAAGAAATTCGACAGCCGAAAGGTATTGCTCAAGCCGCCAGACGCAGCTGACGTGGTCGGCCGATTGCTGCGACCGTTGTTCGCTTGCGCGACAAACTGAGCCGACCCCAACTGCGTCACTGTCAGAACCACCAGCAGTGCCGCTAACCAGATGAATCGCTGCATGGACTCCCCCCTCTTCTTGTTCGCTCACCTAGCAATCCTCCCCACGCGGAAGATTTCCGCTCGGTGGGGAAGTATGCCCCCAGACCATCCCCCGATGGTGGCAAGCGAATCGCCAACCATAGCAAGGGCGTTCGCCTTGTCAAGAGCGATAGTTACGAGGTGAAAATCTCCGAACAGGTTGGCGAGCCGATCCGCGTCAGCGGCCGGAGTTTCTGGCAAACGTCTACCGAGCGCGACTTTTGCTCGGTCGCGCGGGCCGTTCGCCGCGCATCTCCTGACCCGTGGGGCAATTGTTGGCCAACGGGCATCGGCTACATTTTGGATCGATTTCAGTACAAATCTGATCAGCCAGCACACTCAGGGCATCCGTGAAGGCTTGCCCTTTTGACTTGGGAATCAGGTTTTCGAGGCTGCTACGCGCCGTCTCGGGATCGTCAATAGAGGCATCGATTAGTCCCAGCCGTTGCACGACTCGCAGGCTAACATTATCGACCGGGATGGCGTGGGTAGCCAGGCTGCGTTGCGTCACCCAGGCGGTCACGAAGTCGTTAGCCGCACCGTAGCGTGACAGAGCCTTTCCTATCTGCTTGCCCGCCCCCTTTTTGCCGCCCAGATCTAGCACGAAGCGAAATTCGGTCTCGAAGACTTCTTGCAAGAACGACAGAATCCGATGGGCTCGGCTCTCCGTGTCGCTCAGCCCTTGCATTGCTTCTTCGAGTTCGCGAACCGAACTGACTCGCACTTCGTTCCAGTCGAAGAAACTGTTGGTCAGACGTGAGTAGGCTTGTTGCGCCTGCTCGGGAGTAGCGTTCTCTCGACACAGCCCGTAGATGAACTGTTCCAGTAGGGGTAGCGGCGAGTTGGTCTCCTCAGTCGCCGAGGGAAAGGAAGTGACGAGTTGGTTCACGATGCTTTGCTTGCTGGTAGCGGTCGCCATGTGGCGGATCTCCCTCCGGTGGAATAGAGTCAGAATACTGACCCAATGGTCAGCCTTCCGTGGAGCCTGGAGTCGTCGATCCGTCGGACGACTCCTCGTTGCTGGATGGCTCGGCGACTGGCTCCCCTGATTGGCCGCCTTGCCCCAACGCCTCGTTGATGAGGCGGGTCACCTCAATACTCTTCTTGATTCCCTCGTCGAGTTCAAACTTTAACTGGGGCGTAAAACGAGTTTGCAATCGGCTGGCTAGCTTGGCCTGGATGAACCCCGTCGCGTGCTTGAGTCCATGCATTGTCAACCGCTGATCGCGTGGCGTGCCCATGATCGACACATACACCTTGGCGTGCTGCAAATCGCCAGACACCTCGGTGCGCGTTACCGTCACCCCTTTGACACGCGGATCGCGTAACTCAAAGAGGATGGTCTCGCTGGCCACCTCTCGGATGGCTTCTGCTACGCGTGCTAGCCGATACGATTTCATAGCTGTTGTTCCCTGGTCAATCATCCAGAGCGTAGACATCCAGTTGGTGACTGAGGAACTCGGCAACGGGATGTCCTCGCAAGTTCCGAACGATTTGTTCCAAGCCGGTTCGCACACTGGCGACATCGCTGCCTACCATCGCCAAGCCGAGTACTATCAATTGCCGGTGATCGTGTGCCTCCACTTCGGCGACGGAAACATTAAAGTGGTTGCGCAACCGATCCTTGATGCTTTGCACCACCTGTCGCTTGTCCTTGAGACTACGCGACTCGCGAACCAGAAGTCGAACTTGAAGCGAACCGACTTGCATAATCGTTGCGGGGAGGGATGGTGGTTGGCCTCGGCTTGCCTCCCCGGTTGTCCTCCGTTTACAAGGATCGCTGCACCTGTTCGATGCGATAGGCTTCGATCACATCGTCCACCTTCACATCGTCGTAGCCGGCAATTTTCAGACCGCACTCGAAGCCCTGAGACACCTCGCGGACATCGTCCTTGAAGCGTTTGAGCGATTCCAGGCTGGCCGTTCGGTCTGGTGGTGGATAGACCACTACGCCCGAACGAATCACACGCACCTTGGCATTGCGTTCGATCGTTCCCTGGGTGACATAGCAACCGGCAATGGTGCCGACCCGACTGATCTTGAAGGTTTCGCGAACCACGGCTCGACCGAGGTGGATAATCTCCTCGCGAGGCTTGAGTTTGCCTTCGAGAGCCGACCGCATATCGTCGGTCAACTTGTAGATGATGTCGTACTCGCGGATCTGGATGCCACGCTCATCGGCCAGCGCCTTGGCATCGTTGTCCGGCACGACATTGAAGCCAAGGATGATCGTGTCCTCGGGAGAGGTCAGAGCTAATTGGACATCGCTGAGGTTGATGGCACCGATCCCAGCGTGCAGGATGCGAACGCGGACTTCCTCGTGGTGCAGTTTTTCCAGTTCGTTGCGGATGGCCTCGATCGAACCGCGTGCTTCCGCCTTGAGGATGACCTTGAGTTCGGTGATCTTGGAATCGGAAAGGTTTTCCAACGTGACCGGCTTGCGTGATTGCAAGGATCGCTGGGCTAGCCGATCTTTGCGATCCTCAGCGATCTGTCGAGCAGTGGTCAGGTCGGCTACCACATAGAAATCGTCGCCGGCATTGGGCACCTCGTCTAGACCAAGAATGCGGACAGGCACACTCGGGCCAGCCGACTCGATCACCCGGCTGAGATCATCGTACATCTTGCGAACCGTGCCGTAGCTAGCACCACACAGCACGACATCTCCCGGACGCAGGGTGCCGTTCTGGACAAGCAGGGTGGCCTGTACGCCTTCCTTTTCGGAGAGGTAGGCTTCCAGACAAGTACCCGAAGCCGCCTTGTTGGGATTGGCCTTGAGTTCGCGAAGTTCGGCGACGACCGAAATCTGTTCGAGCAGTTCGTCGATGCCCTTGCCCGTCTTGGCACTGGTTTGCACGAAGGGAACGTCACCGCCCATCGTGTCGGGGATCAGACCTAGGCTGTAAAGCTGTTGCTCGGTCTTGCGAATGTTGGCATCGGGCAGATCTACCTTGTTGATGGCCACCACGATGGAGACTTCAGCGGCCTTAGCGTGGCTGATGGCTTCTTCTGTGGTGGGCATTACGCCATCATTGGCGGCGACGACGATAACCGCCAGATCGGTGACGTTGGCACCACGTGCCCGCATCTTGGTGAAGGCTTCGTGACCGGGGGTGTCGAGGAAGGTGATCGGCTTGCCGTCCTTTTCAACACGCCAGGCCCGCAGAACCTGAGTGATGCCGCCCGCCTCAGTCGAAACTACATCTGAACGCAAACCGTAGGTTTCGCGGATGCGGTCGAGCAGTGAGGTCTTGCCGTGATCGACATGGCCCATGACGGTAACGACTGGGGCACGCGGAACCAGGTTCTCTGGTGCGTCCTCTTCCTCGTGCCGATCGAGCATGGTCTGTTCGACGTCTTCGCTCCGCTTGATTTCCAACTCGACGCCATAATCCAGGGCAACAATCTCTGCCATTTCCGCATCGACGACCGAGTTGATGTTGGTGGTGGGAGGCATACCCAACCCTATGAGTTTGAAGGCGAGTTCAGCCGCCTTGCGGCCAATGGCCTCGGAAAGCGAGCGGACGGTGATGGGCAGGCTGATGGGCGTTTTGCCAGATCGAGCGACCGTTCCTTGAGGTTTGACTTTGGGCCGACGATCCTTACGATGGCGGGGGCTGTCTTCGTCGAGCAAACGAGCGACGGCAGAACGGCCTCCACGCATTTCCTCCAGGGCTATTTTGCGTTTGGCCTGTCGTTCGCTACGCTCTTTGTGCCGATCGGCACGACCAGGAACCGCTGAAGGAGTGGTACCGCGTCGCCCACGTCGCCTGTCGTCATCGTCATCATCGAGATCGTCAATCGACGGACTGACAGGAACCATTCCACTACGACCCACAGGAGCTGCCGTGCCGTGACGACCAGATTTGGTCGAATCCGGAGGCTGCTGTTGCTCGCGAAGTTTCTTTTCAATGTCTTGAACCGTGATGCCCGAGCCACGTCCCTGGAGGCTGGCGAGGATTTCCGGGGTGATGTCACCGAGCTTGCGTGCGCCGCCGGTCTGGGAAGCGGCCGGTTTGGAGGGCTGCGGTTGCTGTGGACGTGGCGGTTGACCGGAACTTTGAGGAGTGCCAGTGCCCTGGCTTGGACGTCCAGTTGGAGGTTGTCCAGCCGGCCGGGTGCTACCCTGACTCGAAGGGGAAGTTGGCCGAACCGGTGGCCGTTGACCTGTAGCACTTGGGGAAGCAGTGGGAGTGGCGGCTCCGCCTTGGGGGGGGGCGGCGGGCGGGGCGGGGGGAGTGCCTTGACTCGAGGGGCGAGTCCCCGGAGTGCCGGGCCGTTGTGGCCCGCTCAGGTTACGCAACGGGCGATTGGTCAGGTTGGGAACCGGACTGAACGGACGGCTGGTATCGGCAGGTCGCGGAGCCGGCGGAGAAGAAGTCGCTGTTGGCCGAGTCGGTTCGGCAGGACGCGATACTTCTGGTGCTGCGGCTGGTTCCGGGGGAGGAGTTAGTGGCGTAGGGGCCTCAGCGGGTCGAGTCGCAGGTGGCTCGGCAGGCTTGATGGTGGCACTGGGAGTGCTGAGTACCGATGAGGGTGTCGTTGCTGCTGGGATAGCCGATTTCTCCGGAGAGGAAGCGGCCGGATGGGCCGCTGGTGGTGCCGAAGTTGTCGCTGGAGACACCTTCGGAGGAGTCGTCGTAGGGGTTGTAGGAATCGTTTCGCTCGAAGCAACTACCTTGGTCGGAGTACCAGTTGCTGCAGTTTCAGGGGGCGGAGTAGCAACGGGGGGTGTTCCGACACTGGCAGGCTTGCCAGGCGACTTGGGAGCCGCGGGCGCGGCCGATGCCGCTGGTGTCTGGGCGGTTTTTTCGGCAGCGGGCTTTGCCGCGGGGGCAGTCACTTGCACCGGAGCGGGTGTTTCCGGCGGGGTAGCACGACTCGGTTCCGCCGACCGGCCAGTGGAACGAGGTCTGGCGTTGAGATCGCGAATCACTCGCTGGGTGGGCGCAGCACTCGCTGGCGTGGGTGCAGGCGAGGGCGGCGTTGGAGCGGCTGGTGCCGAACTCCCTTTCTTAACCAGCAGGACGATCTGATCGCGGACTTCAGGTTCAACCGTACTCAACTGATTCTTCACATCCAACCCGGCATTCTGGCACATGGTCAGCAAGTCCTTGCTATCCATGCCCAACTCACGGGCCAGCGCGAAGATGCGCACACGCTCTTTCTTCT
>Ga0272446_1003576_pt1 | contig 19400 bp, 18 predicted proteins | sample YNPCB0061_FD_194587 | JGI IMG/M metagenome (GOLD analysis project Ga0272446, IMG submission 194587) | Hot spring microbial mat communities from Yellowstone National Park, WY, United States - YNP-CB-006-1 | ecosystem: Environmental > Aquatic > Thermal springs > Hot (42-90C) > Sediment | place...
TGCAATACGCGCCCTATGACGTGGAAGGCGGCTGGACCGACGAAAAGCGAAGCGAACTCGGCGAAGCCGTGATTTCGACCATCGAGCAATACGCGCCCGACATCCGCGAGTGTATTGTGGGAATGCAGGTCATTTCGCCGAAAGACATCGAAGCCATCGCGGGCATCACGGGCGGCAACATCTTTCACGGCGAACTGCTGCTGCACCAGATCTTTTTCCTGCGCCCCGTGCCGCAGTGGGCAGATTTCCGCACGCCGCTCAAAGGCTACTACTTCGGCGCAAGCGGCGCGCACCCCGGCGGAGGCGTGATGGGCGCGGCGGGGATGCTGGCGGCGAAGGAAATGTTGAAGGATGGGTTTTAGACCACAGACTGCAAACCAAGACTATAATGGTTTCATTGTCGCCTTTAACCGCCAAAGGAGATTCCCATGCCGTTCAAACTTGTTTACTATTCCCAGCAAGACCCTCAATGGAAAGCCGACAAACTCGGCTTCGGCAGCCAGCCATCGGATACCATCGGCTACATTGGATGCGCCCTCACCAGCGTTGCCATGGTACTGAGCGGGCACGGCTACACCGTCACGCCCAAAATCCTCAACCAGAAATTACAAGGCGTCAACGGCTTTGCAGGCTCAGGCATCCGCTGGCACAGCGTCACGCAACTCTACCCGCAGATGCGGCTCAACTCCATCATCAAATGCAACGATACACCCGCCCCACTCGAGCTAATTGACGCCGCCCTCGCGGCTGGTCAGCCTGCCATCGTCTGCGTAGACAGCACCCCCGCGCCCGGGCTGCTCACGCACTACGTGGTACTCATCGCCCGCAAAGGCAACGACTACCTCATGCTCGACCCCTGGCCCTACCAGCCCGATGTCACCAAAGAGACTTACCTCATGCCGCGCTACAGCCACGGCAACCCTCTTCAGCGCTCTATCGTACAGGTTGTCCTTTACGAAAACATCAACGCCGATGGCGCGATTCAACTACCCGGACAAAAAACGACCTCGACCGGCGCGCCTCAAACTCCGCCGACCACTGCTCCCGCTTCGACAACCGGACCTAAAGCCCGCGTCAAAGCAGACGTGTCCCTGGGCTTGAACATACGCACCAGCGAAGACACCTCCTCCAAAGCCAACGTGGTGGATGCCGCCCACCCCGGCGACCTGTTGACCATCATCGAACCCAACGGCTGGACGAAGATCGGCGCCATCAACCAGTGGGTGAGAGTCCGCACCAAGAGCGGCAAGGAAGGGCTTGCGGCTGCCTGGTACCTGGAAAAAGTTCCAGGGGAGGTGTACCCGTCCACGACAGAGCCAGCCTCCGGTCCGGGCAGTGAAGCGGGCGTTCCATCCACGCCTCCAGCCGGTTTGGTAGTCATGGTCAAGCCAACAGTCGGCAAACTGGGTTTGAAAATTTACGAGACCGCCTCCACGAAGTCGAAAATGCTCGCCAAGGAGGAGATGCGCGCGCGCCTGACTGTGCTGGAGGATGCAAACAAGGCGGCGCAGAAGCTCGGCGTAACAGGAAAGTGGTTGTTCGTGCAGAACGCAGGCGGCGTGCAGGGATTCGTCCAGGCAGAGTACGTCAAAAAGGTTTGAGGAACATTTATAAATCCAGCAAACGCCAAAGACAGGGGCTCGCTGAATTCACGAATTTGAGCCGCGCATTCGAGTATTCGAACTTGTCTGAAAAATACTTAGCCACCTGACAGTTTCATTTTCCGCCCACCGCTAATCCCCCAAAGCCCGCTGAAGCGGGCTGGCAGTCGGTTTTAGCCGACTTTGTGGGCGTAGCCGGCGGATTTATCCGCTGGCAATGGCTCTTGCCCTCCTGCTCTGCTTCGCTTCGGGGATGCTTCGCAATGGCAGGCAAGTGCCAGGGGAGAATGTCCCCTACGCCTGCGTAAAAGACGCTCTCCAGCGTCGGACAAAATGCTTTTTTCCTTACACCCGAACTGACGTTAAAATACAATCAGGATGCCTTCCATAAGCGGCAGCACAGCCCGAAATGTTTCAAATCCATCCCTATTCCATCATCCTTATAGTCTCTGCCGTCGCCACATTGACGGTTCTGATTCTTGCCCGGCATCGTTCTGCGCCGGGGGCGCTGGCATTGAAAGGCATGCTGATCGGGATGTTCGTTTGGGCAGCCGCCTACGCACTGGTCTGGGCGGTTATTCCCCTGGAGCAAAAAATTTTCTGGCTGAAGGTGATGTACGTTGGTGTGGCTGCTGTACCGTTCAGTTTTCTGCTTTTTGTCCTCTCCATTACTCAACGTGAAAAATGGATTACCTTTCGGAACATCTCTTTGCTCTCGATTGAACCGCTGCTAACGCTGCTCATCATCTGGCTGATGCCCGCTTTCTTTTTTACATCCATCCAGCCAGCCATTTGGGGCGGTTATGCCTTCATGAACATTCAGCGGGGCGTATGGTTCTGGGTCAACCTTATCTACTCCTACACACTCATCCTGCTGGGATTCGGCTTGCTGGCTGCCAGTTACCGTCATGCAAACACCTTCTTCAAAACTCAATATCTGATGATTTTGCTCGGCGCGTTTGTTCCTTTTTGCTTCAGCGCCTTCACACATTTGCGAACAAACGAATCTACCAACCCCGATTACACTCCCATGACTTTTGGCATTGCTGGCGCAATTTATGCTTATGCCATTTTCCGGCATAAGTTAATGGATCTTGTCCCTTTTGCGCGCAGCCAGCTCATTGAAAAAATGAGCGACGGGTTGCTGGTCATTGACGCGCAGGGACGCGTCGTAGACATCAACCCAGCCATGAAAACTTTTCTTGATACAGACCCCGCCTCTTGCCTGGGAAAGAACATTTCAGACATTTTGACCATCTGGAACGGACGCTTCGAACACCTGACAAGCGGAACAGAAACCCGCACCGAATTGAGGCTGCCCCACAACCCGTCTCGTTACCTGGACCTGCAGGTGACACCCCTCTACGACAACGACCGCACCCTGAGCGGACACCTCATCACCTTCCGCGACGTCACCGACCGCAAAGAAGTGGAAAAAGACCTGCGCCACGCCATGGACAGGATGCAAACTCAGTTAATCGAAATCGGTTTGCTCCAAAGCCAGCTGCGCGAACAGGCAATCCGCGATGCGCTGACCAACCTCTTCAACCGCCGCTATCTTGAAGAAACGCTCGAGCGCGAACTGGCGCGCGCTGCCCGTGAGGACTATCCGCTGTGTATCGTGATGATGGATATTGACCACTTCAAAGAAGTCAACGACACCTACGGTCACGAAGCGGGTGACCTTGTCCTCAAAACGCTGGCAGCAAAAGTAACCAACCAGAGCCGTCAGGGAGATTTTGTCTGCCGCTTCGGGGGAGAGGAGTTTGTATTGGTCATGCCAAACATCAGTCTGGATGTTGCGCGGGAACGGGTGAGTACACTACATCGTTCCATTTCGTCAATCTACATCCCGTTTGGGCGGTATAACATCAACATTACAGTCTCTATGGGGGTCTCGGCATTTCCCTTGCATGGTGAAAAGAAAGAAGAACTTCTGCGCGCCGCAGACCGGGCGCTGTATGCCGCCAAGAACAGCGGTCGCAACCGAGTGGCAGTGTATCGGGAATTGGAAACAAGGTAACCGAACATGAGGGGGTAGAACGGTGAAACATCCCAAAGGGTATGCAAAGGGCAGCGCGATTATCTTCCCTGAAAAGTGGAGTTTTCTAATCCGATTTTCAGCATAGGGTAATCTCAGTGTAAGAAAGTTTTTATAAAATAAGGTTCTGGAGGCTTGTCGCAAATATCTGCATAAAGGCAGGCACAAGAGACGCCGGTGGTATGTCAAAAACTGTGTAACAGCAGCGCGATATTTTCGCACGGATTACAAAAGGAAAAATCAGCGAAAATCGGCGGCTAAGATTTTTATCTTTCCCGCTAAAAACGGTAAAACTAGAAAAGGCAAAACATATGACCAGTAAATTTAAATCTGTTCCGGTCAAGTCATCTGAGATTACACCGTACTCACAATACCTTTCGCGGAGGGAGTTTCTCAAAGCCGCCGGGGTGGTGAGTGGGGCGGCGCTGCTCGCGGCGTGTGCGCCGTCTGTGACTGAATCAGCCGTCCCTGAGTCAGAAGCGCCTGTCACCGCTTCGGGCTTGACCGACGAGCTGGGCGATCCTGTCAACTCATTCGAAGACATCACCCATTACAACAACTATTACGAGTTCACCACCGACAAGGAAGGGGTCGCGCGGCTGGCGCAGAAATTCAATCCCAAACCCTGGACGGTGGAAGTATATGGGCTGGTCAACAAGCCAAAGACCTACGGTATTGAAGACCTGCTCAGCCGCTTCACACAAGAGGAGCGCATTTACCGCCTGCGTTGTGTGGAGGCGTGGAGCATGGTCATCCCGTGGACGGGTTTCACGCTGGCGAGCCTGCTGAAGGAGGTAGAACCAACCTCCGACGCCAAGTACGTGCGCTTCGAAACGGTCTATCGCCCCGAGGAGATGCCCGGTCAAAAAAGCCCCTTTTACCCCTGGCCCTACCAGGAAGGACTGCGGCTCGATGAAGCCATGCATGACCTGACCATCCTTGCGACAGGCTTGTACGGCGAGCCCATGCCGAACCAGAACGGCGCGCCGATTCGTTTGGTGGTACCGTGGAAGTATGGCTTCAAATCCATCAAATCAGTTGTAAAGATCGAACTGGTAGCAGAACAGCCGACTACTCTCTGGAGCATGGTCGGACCGAATGAATACGGCTTCTACTCCAACGTCAACCCGGAAGTGCCGCATCCACGCTGGTCACAGGCAACAGAGCGCCGCATCGGCGAGTTTGGGCGCCGCCCAACACTGATGTTCAACGGTTATGCAGAAGAGGTGGCGTATCTCTACGACGGCATGGATTTGAGCGTGTATTATTAACTCACCTTACGCAAAACGTCCCGAAGGCTCACGTAAATCAGGCTCAGTACTTCACGAAAGCGCGTAATTGGCGCTGCCGAAGGCGTCTAACGCCAGTTTTGCGCTAGAGAGCGCACACTACGCGAGGTTTTCGTGATCTACTGAGGCTTGGATTTTGCCCAAACCTTCGGGACGGTGCGTAACATCAATTATTAAGACACGAGCGGCTTTATCAACCTTCATGAAAAAACCCTTCAGTCGTTACACGCCCCTTCAAATTGCCGTGCATGGGTATGCATGGTCTGTGCTGATCCTCCTTATCTTCCAGTTCATCACAGATAACCTGACCGCCAATCCCATTCAAGCGCTGGAACAACGCACAGGACGCCACGCCCTCACCCTGCTTGTTCTATCACTGGCTTGCACGCCGCTCAACACGCTTTTCAAGTGGACTGAACCCCTCAAACGCCGCCGCGCGCTGGGACTATACGCCTTCATGTACGCCGTCATTCACGTGCTTATCTTTTTACACCTCGATTACGGTCTGGCGTGGAGTCTCATTGCGCAAACGCTATTCGAGAAACCCTTCATCATCGTGGGTGTGATTTCGTTTCTGCTGCTCATCCCGCTTGGCTGGACTTCTTTCGACATCTGGAAGAAACGCCTCGGCAAGAACTGGAAGCGCCTCCACCAAACGATTTACCTGATTGCGCCGCTGGTCGTATTGCATTACGCCTGGAGCAAAAAAGGAAATTTCTTCGCCTTACAGGGTGAAATCATCCGTCCGTTGATTTATGGACTGATCGTCGTTTTATTACTGGTTCTGCGTATTCCTCAGGTGCGGCGCCCCCTCGCCTCTTCACGGGACCGAATCCTGTCTCTGTTACACAAACGGGTTACCCGCCCCGAAGCCTCGCTTTGAACGCGATTAGAGAGCGTTTTAAAACTACTTGCTTTACGCGTAAGCAACGTTCTCTAACGTCGATGGATGCGCTAGAGAACGCATTCTACGCGCAATTTGCAAATGAACAGTCACTTTTAAAACACTTTCGTTAGAAGATTCCCCTGAGGAACAACAGCAATCCAACTATCATCAGTGGAATGCCGATGATGGCGCCGATAACCGTCAGGCTGATCAATGCGCCGGCAATCATCAGCACAATGCCAAGAATCATGGCAACCAGCCGTCCAGTCATCTCGACGATGACGGCAATAAATTTCCAGAGTGCGGCAAAAGGCAACAAATACCAGGGGATGCGTTTTTCTTGTCCAGTCATTGCTTCCTCCAATACAGAAATTTTTCAGGGCATACACAAAACTTTACCAGGAGCGCTTTTCTAACACGACGGGCGGCAAGCCCCGGAAAATGCCCCTTCGGCATAAGCCCTGGTTTATCAGGATTTACGATTTTGTACCCATTAAGTTGATGGGCAAGTGCGCGTGTTATAATGCCCGGCATGCCGACAAAACCCACACGCAAGAAAAAAATCGAAGAAGAACCGCTCATCGAACCAGAGTTTATAGATGAGCCGCAAGCCAAACAGGAAGAGACTTTCACCTTTAAAGTCAGCCACTTTTACGCTGTTTTGACCGTTTTCGCCTTTGCGGCAGGTGTGCTCCTCGGGTATGTGGTTTGGGGATTTGCCCCAGCGGAAAAAAGCCCGGTGACGGCCGCCCAGGCGCAAGGTCCGGTAGTGGAAGCGCCCGTCACGGCAGAGCCGCAGTTCATCCGCTATAAAGTCGCTGCAGAGGGGTTCCCCTCCATCGGGGCAGAAGATGCCCCCATTACCATCGTCGAATTCAGCGATTATCAATGCCCATACTGCCGCCGCTGGCATCAACAGGTGTTCCAGCCCTTGTTCAACGCCTACCCGGGCAAAATCCGCCTGGTGTACCGTCACTTCCCGCTGACCTCCATTCACCCCGACGCCTTCCCAGCCGCTGAAGCCGCCATGTGCGCCGGTGAACAGAACGCTTACTGGCAGTTCCATGAAAAACTTTTCAGCAGCAACGCACTCGGCAACGATTTGTACGCACAATACGCGCAGGAATTGGGACTGGACATGGAAACATTTACTTCCTGCCTTACAGAGCACAGGTTCCGCGAAGCCATTCAGGCTGACCTGGATTTTGCCATGAACCTGGGCGTGCGTTCCACTCCCACCTTCTTTATTAATGGTCTCGCCGTTGTCGGCGCTCAGCCGCTCGACATCTTCAAACAGATCATAGACAAAGAACTGGCAGGAGAAATTCCTTAACGCGCCTGAAGCCCCTGCCCGAAAGCCTGTAGAGCAACCTTCTAGAGGGTACACAGTATCAATCTTAATTTTTGTGTTCTGGAGGAGACAATGAAAAAATATATTGCAGTGGCAGGTAATATCGGTGTGGGAAAGTCCACGCTTGTGGAACTGCTCTGCGTCCGATTGGGGTGGGAGCCGTTTTACGAGCCGGTTACCGAAAACCCCTACCTCAAGGACTTTTATCAGGATATGAACGCCTGGGCGTTCCACTCGCAAATCTTCTTCCTCACCCACCGCCTGCGCTCACATCACAAACTTGGTCAGCACCCTGGCTCTGTGGTGCAGGACCGCAGCGTGTACGAAGATGCAGAAATTTTCGCCTATAACCTTTTCCTTCAAGGGTACCTCAACCAGCGGGACTACCAAACCTACCGCGATCTCTATGAAACGACCTCCCGCCTGCTCCCGCCTCCAGACCTGGTCGTTTACCTGCGCGCCTCTGTCCCCACCCTGCTCAACCGCATCGCCCACCGCGGAAGGGACTACGAACGGACAATTTCTCCCGAATACCTCCACGGGCTGAACAGATTGTACGAAGAATGGATTGACAACTTCACCCTTTGCCCGGTTCTTGCCGTCCCCGCCGACGATCTCGACTTTGTCTCTCACTCCGGTCACCTGAAATTGATCGGAGAAAAAGTGCAGCAAAAACTGACCGGCAAGGAAGAAGTCGTCTTCGAGCCGGAAGAGGTTGCCCGCGCCGCAGCCGATGATTGAATCATCTTCAAACCAAGAAAAAAAGCCCCGCCAACGTATGGCGGGGCTTTCTGCAATATTTCTGCCCGTCAGGAGGGCAGTTGGCTGTTGATGTTGCTGAATGTGTTGCCGACCCTTGGACCGAGCAATTGCATAACAGCAATCACAACGATGGCGACGAGTGCGAGAATGATCGCATACTCGACGAGACCCTGACCTTTTTCTTTGGGAGCGAATAACATAATGAAATTCCTTTCTCTAAAAAATTTTCTCCAAGGAGCGTCCTTGGTTGAACGTATTTTACATATCTTGAATATTTTTACAACACCCAAAAACTCCTATTTCATTGCAGTCTTGTTAACTGCCATATTTTGAAAAATGCCCGGAAATTCACATACAAGTCTCATCGTTTTTCATTACAATCCCCTCATGTTGAAAAAATTTTTTAAATTCATTGCGCGTATATTCCTTCTGACCGGCTCATTAGGGATACTGGGTCTGCTTCTGCCGCGCCTTATCACCACGCTGTATGCCCACAACAAAATCTACACCACAGAAAATGCCCCTTACGGCAGGGTGGCTATCATCTTTGGCGCAGGTCTGCGGCGTGATGGAACCCCCACCGCCGTCCTGCGAGATCGCGTAGAAACCGGCGCCCGCCTGTATTTCAGCGGGAAAGTACAAAAATTGCTGATGAGCGGCGATAACCCATCCCTCAACTACAACGAACCCGGCGCAATGCGGCAATACGCCCTCTCACTGGGCGTTCCAGATGAAGCAATTGTGGTCGATTACGCCGGCAAGCGCACCTACGATACCTGCTACCGGGCAAAGACCATCTTTGGGCTTGAAAATGCCGTACTGGTAACACAACGCTTCCATCTTCCACGCGCTTTATTCATCTGCAATGCCCTGGGAGTTCAGGCATTTGGCGTAGAAGCAAACAACGTCAACTACCGACAGGCATCGCTCCTCTTCTGGAATTTACGCGAACAATTTGCCACCCTGACCGCATTTTTTGATGTCCTCTTCCAGAAAACGCCCTCCATCCTGGGAAACGCAGAGCCAATTTTCATAGACTGAGGCTTGTACATCCTCCCAATCTGGCACATCTCCCCGTAAGTTCCAGAATCATGACCAGATTTAGGGGATTCACCCCCCATACAAATGGTTGTCCAAACAACCACATTGTGGATAACCCGCCTCTATCTGTGGATAAATGCCCTTTCCTGTGGACAAGTTCAGATTTCAGGTGAGTTTTGCCTTCTTGCATACCCCCATATATGGGGGGTGACTTTTTCTATCGTCAAAATATTGGTAAGTGAAAAAAACGAATTTTTTTGTGGATTGAGTGTGGAAAAACCATCCCAAAAAACTCCACAGGCAACGAAAGACCCATCACCAAAACAGCCCCTACATTCAGCGTAAAACAGAGCAACCACCCCCACATCTTCTGGTTGGCTGGAGTTCTCCACAGTATCCACAGGCACTACTACTATTACGAATCCATATATATAGTTAACAATAACCATGACTCCTCTTTCAGATACCCGGCCACCCTGAAGACACCTGTATAATCAAACCATGCTCAAAAGGTTGCGTAATGTTCTGATATTTGTGCTGATTCTGGCGGGAGGCTTTGCGCCAGTTGTAGTATCAGGCTATACAGAGATTGAAAAAGCCTCCCGCGCTTCTTCTCACCTGGAAGCAGCAGAACATTACGAAGCGGCAGCCCGCCGTCTCCCCTGGCGGAAAGACCTGTACGAACTGGCAGGTCATTATTTTTACCATGCCAGAGCGTATGCCCGCGCAAGCGAGGCTTACCAGCGGGCGTTCGAACGAGATTCCCTTTCACCGGAAGGATGGATGGCATGGGGCGATGTTCTGTACCTGGACGGCAACCCCCAGCGCGCCGTGGAGATTTGGACACAGGCGCTCGACCAGCCTAATCACTCTGAAAAACTTTACTCCCGTCTGGCAGAAATCTATCAACAACGCGGAGAATACCACCAAGCCGCGCTGTTCCTTCAGAGATATGTCGAGAAATTTCCACAAGACGCCGCTGCCCGCTACCGTCTTGGATTGTTACTCACCCTGACCGACCCACCGCGGGCGGCTTCTGAACTCATCCACGCTTCGCAGCTGGACCCTCAATTTGCCTCCGCCGCCCAGACTCTTCGCACCGCTGTGAACTTGTCCGCGTTGAGCGGGTCAGCGGCGGAGGCGAAGGTGATCATCGGGCGCGGGCTGGGGCTGGTGGAAGAATGGACGCTGGCGCGTGAAGTCTTTGACGAGGCGGTGCAGTTCGATGAGAAAAATGCCGAGGCGTGGGCATGGCTGGGGGAGGCAGAACAGCATACGGCGGGGAACGAAGCGCTTTCTTTCCTTGACCGGGCGCTGGCGCTCGATTCCAGTAATCCTGTGGTGCATGGTTTGCGCGGCTTGTACTTCCAGCGCATTGGAAATCACCGTCAGGCGTTGAGCGAGTTTCAAGCCGCTGCCAAACTCGAACCGCAAAACCCCGCCTGGTATGCTTCGATTGGCGAGGAGTTTGCAAATTTGGGCGACCTGATTACCGCGCTCGAAGCCTATCAATATGCCACAACGGTTGCTCCACAAGACGCTCATTATTGGCGCACGCTGGCGGAGTTTTGCGCCCGCAACGGGGCGTATGTGCGCGATGTTGGCATCCCTGCTGCGCGAAAGGCTTTGGAGTTGAAACCGAAAGACCCGCTGACGCTGGATACCCTGGGCTGGCTGATGATTTTGGATAACCGTTATTACGAAGCGAAATGGTATCTCTTTCAGGCAGTGGAGGCGGATCCGCAGTTGGCTTCGGCGCATTTTCATCTGGCGTTGTTGTATTTACAAACGGGCGACAGCCAGTCAATGTATGAGCATTTGACCCGTGCCCGCGATTTGGGAAGCGCTGAAGCGCAGGCGCTCCTGGCGCAGTATTTTCCGTAACTCTGATACAATCCGCCGCATGAAAAAATTACATTTTAGCGTGCTTCTTTGGGCGTTGTTTCTTGCCTCCTGCCTGCCTGCCGCACCGGCAGAACCTGTGCTTGCCGGCGCGCCGGGCGAAGTGTTGTACCGCGAGGATTTTTCTAACAACACCTCCGGCTGGGACCGTGTGCTGAACGACGGCGGCATTATGGACTATGACAGCGGCGGATACCGCATTCTGGTTCGCGGCGCAAAAATGAACTTCTGGTCCACACCGCCGGGCAACTTTGGAGATGTGCGTATCGAAACCGATGTGACGCGCCTGAACGGTCCAATGGAAAATCGCGCCGGTGTGCTTTGCCATTACCAAAACGGAAATTACTATTTCTTCATCATTTCCAGCGATGGCTATTATGCCATTGGTAAATTTACGAACGGGCAGGCAGTTCTCATCGGGCAGGAGATGATGGTGGAAAGCGATGCCGTTCACGAGGAGGGCGTCAATCACCTGCGCGCCGAATGTGTTGGCGAGACGCTTGCTTTTTACGTCAACGACACCTTGCTTGCCTCCACACAGGATGGCGAATTGGCCACGGGCGGCGTGGGTGTTCTGGCTGGCTCGTTTGATGAACCCGGCGTGGATGTGTTGTTTCAAAATTTTGTCGTCATACAACCGTGAGTAAGGTCGAAAGTCTAAGGTCTTATGAAGGTTTATCTCGATACCGTTGGATGCAGGCTCAATCAGAGCGAAATCGAACGCATGGCGCAGCAGTTTCGGGCAGCGGGGCACGAAATCGTCGCCTCACCCGAAACGGCAGACCTGGCAGTCGTCAACACCTGCGCGGTGACGAACGAAGCCGCAGCAGATTCGCGTGCTGCCATTCGCCGCATTGCCCGCACAGGCGCGGCAGAAATCATCGCCACCGGTTGCTGGACCACGCTATACCCCAAACAGGCGCAGGAACTGCCCAACGTCCGCCGGGTGGTGTTGAACGAGCGCAAAGATAGCCTCGTTGCCGATGTTCTCAACGTCTCCCCCGAAATCTTCGACCTTGAGCCCATTTCACGCGAGCCTCTGCCCGGTTTACATCGCCGCACGCGCGCCTTTATCAAAGTGCAAGATGGTTGCGACAACCACTGCACCTTTTGCGTCACCACCATTGCGCGCGGCGAGGGGCGCAGCCGCCCGGTTGCCGACGTACTCCTCGACATCCGTTCTGCGCTCGAAGGCGGCGCTAAGGAAATCGTGCTGACCGGCGTCCACCTCGGTTCATGGGGGCGCGATTTTGGCTTACACCTTACCGACCTCATCCAGACCATCCTGCGCGAAATGGACGTTCCCCGCCTGCGCCTTTCCTCCCTCGAACCCTGGGACCTCTCACCGGCTTTCTTCTCGCTTTGGGAAGATCCACGCCTCATGCCTCACCTGCACCTGCCTCTCCAATCTGGCAGCGCCGCCACCCTCAAGCGGATGCTTCGCAAAACCACGCCACAGTCCTTTCGCGAACTGGTGCGTGCCGCACGCCGGGCGATCCCCGATGTGGCAATCACCACCGACCTCATCGCCGGCTTCCCCGGCGAGACAGACGAAGAGTTTGCCGAAACGCTGAACTTTGTCCGTGAGATGGAATTTGCCGGCGGGCATGTATTCTCCTATTCGCCGCGTCCTGGTACCGGGGCGGCAAGGATGAAGGGGCAGATCAGGCCGGAGGTCAGGAAGAAGCGGAATCACATCTTGCAGGAGGCAATTGAAGAGTCGGCAAAGGCATATCGTGAGCGGTTTATCGGCAGAGAGTTGCCGGTCTTGTGGGAGACTGCCTCAGAGTTTGGCGAATGGGGCTGGAAGATGGAAGGTCTCACAGGGAATTACCTGCGGGTGCATGCTTTTGCTCCCTCGCCGCGCTGGAATGAGATTGACCTTGTGACGCTGGAACGCTTCGAGCAGGGCAGGATGAAAGGCGTAATCTTGAATCGGGGATAAGTGTCACTTTGTAGATGGGCAAGCAGGGTTGTACAATGAAGTCATCTTGAACAAGGAGAACAGGCATGACTGCTCAACTGATTGATGGAACCGCCATCGCGCAAAAAGTGCGCAATGAAGTGAAGGAAAAGGTGGCAAAACGAATTGCCGAAGGAAAATCGCAGCCGGGGCTGGCGACTGTGCTGGTGGGCGACCGCATTGACTCGGCGACCTACGTCAGCATGAAGCAAAAGGCATGCGCCGAACTGGGGATGACCTCCTTCCATCACCCACTGCCGGCGGATGTTTCGCAGGAAGAGTTGGAAAATCTGATTCGCAAGTTGAACGCCGACCCGAAGGTCAACGGCATTTTGGTGCAGTTACCCCTGCCCGCTCACCTGGATGAGGAACGCGTGCTCTCGCTCATCAGCATCGAAAAGGATGTGGATGGCTTCTCTCCGCTCAACCTGGGGAGGCTGGCGCAAAAGGGGCGCGAACCGCTCTTTGTGCCTTGTACGCCGTACGGCTGCATTTATCTTCTCAAGGAAGCCGGCGTGCAAATTGCCGGGGCAAATGCTGTGGTGCTGGGTCGCTCGAACATCGTTGGCATGCCCGCTGCCCTGTTGCTCATCAAGGAAAACGCCACCGTCACCGTCGTCCACTCGAAGACCAAAGACATCCCCTCTGTCTTGCGCAACGCAGACATCATCATTGCCGCAATCGGGCGCGCCCAAATGGTGCGCGGCGATTGGATCAAACCCGGCGCGGCGGTCATTGACGTGGGCATCAACGGCGTCCCCGTTTTAGATGCCAACGGCAACCCGGTTATCAACGAGAAAACCGGCAAGCCAAAGCAAAAACTGGTGGGAGATGTGAACTTCGAGGAAGCGAAAGAAGTCGCCGGTTTCATTACCCCTGTGCCCGGCGGCGTGGGTCCGATGACGATTGCCATGCTCATGGCAAACACATTGAGAGCCGCCGAAATTCAGGATCAGTAACTCACCTTACGCAAAACGTCCCGAAGGCTCACGTAAATCAGGCTTGGATTTTGCCCAAACCTTCGGGACGGTGCGTAACATCAATCAGTAATTCGAAACAGAAACAGTCTGCAGGTCCCGCCGCGAAGCGGGACTTTTTATTTTCAGTACTTCACGAAAGCGCGTAATTGGCGCTGCCGAAGGCGTCTAACGCCAGTTTTGCGCTACACCTGCTCTCCCGCTCCGCTTCGCTTCGGGGATGCTTCGCAATGGCGGGCGGCGCCAGGGGAGAGCGCACACTACGCGAGGTTTTCGTGATCTACTGATTTTTGGGACTTAAGAGTGCGGCAAAATACTTTTATCTCCCTGCTATGCTTGCGTTATACTTAGAGAAATGTTACCCGAAACCATCGGCAGGTACCAAATCAAAGAAGAACTTGGGCGCGGACAGGCAACCGTGGTCTATCGCGCTTTCGACACCGAAGCCAATCGCGAAGTGGCGGTCAAAGTGCTGTCTGTAGAACGAACCCCCGATATCAGCCAGCGGGCGCACTTCAGACGCGAACTCAAGATGATCGCATCCCTCGAACACCCTGCCATTGTGCCGGTCTACGATGTGGGAGAACAGGACGGGCAGCCGTATTTCGTCATGCGCTACATGGCTGGCGGTTCGCTCTCCCAATTGATTGCCAGCAAAGGCAGGCTCTCTTTGCAAGAGACTGCCCGCATCATTGACCGCATCGCATCTGCCCTCGACTACGCCCACAAACAACACATCATCCACCGCGACATCAAACCCGACAACATCCTCTTCGATTTAGAAGGTAACCCCTACATCTCCGATTTTGGCGTGGCGAGACCCGCCTCCGGCGACGCCTCTCCCGCCGAAGGACAGGTGGGAACGCCCGGCTACATGAGCCCTGAACAAATCCACAACGAAACCGTGGACGAACGCAGCGACGTCTACAGCCTGGGCGTAGTCATCTACCAGATGCTGACAGGCAGAAAAAAATCGCGGCTCGAAACCAAAACCTCCCCCCTGCGGAGCAGACCCTTCGCCCAACCCGTCCCCGACATCCTGAGCGAAGTCCCCGAACTCCCCCCCGAAGTGGGTGAAATCCTCAACATATGCCTTGCAGAAAACAAACACGACCGCTACGTTTCCACCCTGCATCTGGCGCGCGCTCTCAACAAAGCCGCCTTCGGTGAAGAACGTCCCTCCGTGATCCCCGACCGCTACGGCAACAGGGCGGCTATTCGCGCCACCCTCTTTTGGACGTTTGGAAGCGTTGCGCTCCTCATCGCACTTTTTTGGATGTTTGCCCGCGGCGGCAACATTCCCTTCCTCTTCGTCGCCTCCACCCCGACCGTCAGCCTGCTCCCCTCTCCCACAACAATTCCCCCCACCCAAACCTTTACCCCTCTCCCGCCCACCGACACGGCGCTCCCCCTGCCGCATCCCAGCACACCTCAACCCACTGCCACCCTGCCTGGCGGCGCCGACCAGATTGCGCTCATCTCCGGTAACGACCTTTATCTCGTCAACATTGATGGCAGCAACCTCCTTCAAATCCGTTCCGAAAACTCACCCAAATCAAACCTGCGCTGGATTGACCGCAACCGGCTGATTTACCTCTCCCGCAACTGTGCCTACCTGATGGAAGCCGAAACCAAACAAACCAGCCCCATTGTGTGCTTCAACATAAACGAAGAACTGGAAGGCTTCAGCGTCTCGCCAGACGGCAAATTTGTCGCCATCAGCATCCAGCGCACGCTCAACATCATCCCCTTTGACATCGAATCCATCAAAAACATCACATCCAGGTTCGAATTTTCGAAAATCAAAGGGAGATACTGTTTTTACAACCAGTTTCCCTTCCGAAACGTGCTGTGGGGAAAAGACCCCTCAACAGTGCGCTTTGCCGCTCATGTCATTGATACGCGCCTGGTCAATTCCGATCAAATCTTCCTTCTCAACGCCGACATCAACAACTGCGCCAACGTGGCGCTCTCCCGCCTCGACACCATCCCCGGCGCGCGCATCACCTTCGAAAAAGACAGCACCAAACGGATCGGAAGTTTCGATTGGGACGGTAAAAACCTCTTTCTGCTAAACGACACCATCCGCAACGACGGCTTTGGCAACCTCTACCTCTATAACAGCGAAACACGAGAATCGACCAAACTCAACCCCATCAATGGCGAGTGCTGTTACCGCGACGCCCGTTTCAGCCCCGACGGAAAATCCCTCATCTTTGCCTTCCAGCGGTTTGACCGCAGTGACATTGTCTTATATTACATTCCCTTCGCCGAACTGCAAAGCGGCGGACCCTTTACTCCCATTCCCCTCCCTGCCCGCTTCTTTACCACCGCACGAGAAAATCCCCAGCCTGCCCTGCGACCCTCGCAATAATCAAAAAATCCCGCATTAGCGCGGGATTTTTTGATCTATGTCCCTCTACAGCAAGCGGTTGTGCTGCCTCAGGACCTCCCGTAACCTGTCGTGTGGCAATGCCTTGACCGTCAAGCCATTTCTACCCCTCATATCCTCCGCCGCCACCATCGAGTTGATAATGGCTTCCTCGGTTGCGTAAACGGATGCGGCAAGCAACGGGTCAATGAAATTGTTACTCACGGCTTGCAGAGTTGCCACCCCGTTCTCATTTCCTATTGCGGCGTTGGGATTGGCTGTGGAGAAGGCGAGAAAAATATCGCCTGAACCGTTACCCCCCAGCGACCCGGTCCGTGCCATGCCGAGCGTTGCGCGTCGCGCCAGACGTTTGAGCTGGTGAGGCAGAAGCGGCGCATCGGTGGCAAGGATGACGATCAACGAGCCGTCATCTTGTTTGAAAGGATTCTCCCCGTTCGTCCAGATGGCGTTCTCTTTCAAATGCTGTCCAACAGGGACGCCCGCAATTGTGAGTTGGTAACGCCTGCCAAAGTTGGTCTGTGCAAACGCGCCGACGGTCCAGCCGCCGAGTTTTTCGGGAAGTTTCCTGGATGACGTTCCGCTCCCGCCCTTGAACTCGTAACACAACATCCCCGTCCCGCCGCCGACGTTTCCTTCCTGGACCGAACCCGATTCAGCGTTTTCCAATGCTTCTCTCACATGTTCGGGCTTAACGAAGAATCCGTTGATGTCGTTGAGCCAGCCATCGGCGGTCTCCGTCACAAGCGGACATGACCAGCCCTGAAAGATTTTATCCTGTTCCACCTGCCATTGGATAATCGTGTCACGCACGACCCCCACCGAATGGGTGTTTGTAATCCCAATTGGACCTTCGAGAAACCCGCCTTCTTCCACCCAGGCAGAGCCGGTCATTTCGCCGTTGCCGTTGAAGGGGAACCAGCCTGCAAAGACAGGGTCATGGTTATTTTTCCCGCGCGGGTGAATGATGGTGACACCCGTCCGGGCTGATTCGCCTTCGATAATGGTAGCGTAGCCGACGGTGACGCCGTCTACATCCGTGATGGCGTTGTGTTTTCCGGGTGTCCCTTCGAAGGGAATACCGAGATCGCGGGCGCGGGGCTTTTTCATGGAGGGTTCCCTGTGTTTGGTAAAGATGAATACTGAAAGCAGATGGCAGATGGCAGATGGCGTGGTTTTTACTCGCAGCAGAGATTGCGAGGCATGAACTTTTCAGGCATGGACATCATGGAACCGAGCATTCTGCCTGCTTCTTCATAGCCTTTGATGAGTTCGGCGTAAAGTTTTGGAGATAGGTATTCACAATCGCGGGCAAAATCAAGCCAAACCTGAGTTTCTGTGGCTTCACCGTCCGCATCAGCCAACTTGCTGATGAACATTTTAGGGTACTGCCGTTCTCCTTCTGTACGTCTGCCTTCTGCTTTCCGCTTACTGGCTCTCTTTTGCCAACCTCACCAACTCCACCGCCACATTCCTCATTACATCATCGGGGACCCCGTCTACGGCTTTGGATTGGATGCGGGTGTCAATCTGGTCGTTGACGTAATCTACGACGACGAAGCTTTCGTGAGTGAGCGCTATTTCAGTGGTGAACCAGTCGAGGCGGCAGATGGAGGCGATGCGCTGTGTGATGTCTCGAAGGGGGGAGAGGTCGTAGCGGTGTTCTTCAGAGGGGGTGACTATTGAAAACACGTGCGTCAACGGATGCCACCAGCAGGGGTAGATCTTGCCGACGGCGTAGAAGACGCGGAACCAGGCGGGGCGTCCCTGAATGGTGCGCGGGGTGACGGTGGCTTGGAGCAGGTATTTTTGTTCTGGAAATTCCATACGGGCGCGCAACACCTGGTCGAGGGAGAACGCGCCAAGGATGACGCCGGCGCTGCCGCCTTCGTTGGAGGGTTTGATGACGAATTGATGCCCAAGCGGAGTCAAATTCAGGTTGTGGATGACGGGTTGTTCAAGAAACGGCGGCAGGATGATGGTGTAGGGGGTGTGAATGCCCGCGCTGATGAGCTCGAGGTGCATGGTGGCTTTGTCTTCAGACCATTTGGAGAGTTCGGGCGGGTTGATGCGCCGTTTGTTGTATTCTTTTGCCCAGTTGTTGATAGGGAGAAAGCGGTCATCACCTTGAGAACGGTCGAGAAGTGTATTGAAGGAACGTTCACCTTTGTATAAAGCGTTGATGGATTCGAGCAGGTTCTCCGGTGTGATTTGCCAGAAGGTCAGCCCTTGTTCCTGGCAGGCGATTTCAACGAACCGGACGAAGTCAATGTCATATTCCCAATACCAGGGCAGGCAGAGGTCGTAGTGCATGAGGACATTGTAAAGGATGAAGTGTGAATTATGAAGGAGGAAATGGAGGGGTGGTGTGTGTACTTGTCTGTCTCTTGCTGGTACAATGGGCAAATAAACAAGAAAGGAAAAATAATGAGTACAGATTCAGTTCAAAATGGCGTTGTGGTTTCAATGGAATATACGTTGAAAATCGATGGAGAGGTGATTGACTCTTCTGCGGGGCATGGTCCGTTGGAGTTTCTGGCGGGTTATGGAAACATCATTCCCGGGTTGGAAAATGGAATGATTGGTATGAAGGTGGGTGACAGCCGCGATGTCGTGGTTGCCCCGGCAGATGGCTACGGCGAGTATGACGATGAGGCGTATCTGGATGTGCCGCGCGGACAGTTCCCCAAGGATATGCCGCTGGAGGAGGGCTTGGAGTTGACCGTCCGCGATGACAGTGGGCAGGGGCGTTATGCCCGCATCGAGTCTATTGAGGGCGATCTGGTGCGCCTGAACTTCAATCATCCGCTGGCAGGCGATGAACTGCATTTCAATGTCAAGGTAGTGGGGTTGCGCGAGCCGACGGATGAAGAATTATCTCACGGGCATGTCCATTCGGGCGGGCATCATCATTAGCCCTCAGCCGCTTTCCCTTTTTGGGAGTGAGGGAACTGTTGTTCGGACAGAGGCAGGTTTCGGTTAAGAGCCTATCCGAAAAAATGTTTTTGCGCCATCCCGCCCGGACATGAATGTCCGGGCTATCCATCCAAAGCCGTCTGAAGACGGCTAAACCCGGCTATTTAGTCCGCTTATGGTTTTTAACAAAATAATCTCGTAACGTTGCGTAGGGCGCGTTCTCTAACGCGCCTGTTGGCATTAGAGTATTACTCTTGAACATCTATCACGACCGTGAAGATT
>Ga0272446_1003577_pt1 | contig 19399 bp, 15 predicted proteins | sample YNPCB0061_FD_194587 | JGI IMG/M metagenome (GOLD analysis project Ga0272446, IMG submission 194587) | Hot spring microbial mat communities from Yellowstone National Park, WY, United States - YNP-CB-006-1 | ecosystem: Environmental > Aquatic > Thermal springs > Hot (42-90C) > Sediment | place...
TCCTGCACGAGCCGCCGGTGATGGAGTTGCTGCAGGAGCTGATGGGGACGACCATCACCGACAAAGCGACGCAGGCGGAGAGCTGGCAGCCGGCGACCCGCCGCAGCATCGAGCGCTGGCTGACCGAACTGGAGCAGGCCGGCTGGCTGGTCTGGGCGCGCCGGGGCGAGACGACGCGCCGCTACCACCTGCGCACCAGCGCCCGCAGCGCGACCGACACGGCCGTCCTAACCGAGCTGCGCACGCTGCTCAACTCCGGCAAGGCGACCCTGGCCGAGGTGCAGGCGCTGCTCAACCTGGCGCCACCGCTCCCGGCCGATGCGACACCAGAGTCGCATGGATCGATCCCAGGATCGCATCAGGATGCCGAACAGACCAGTGTGGCAGCGGCTGATGCGACACCAGGGTCGCAAGCGGCTAGCGACGATGCGACCACAGAGTCGGACGATGCGACCGTACAATCGCATGTGCCAGCCAGCTCGGCGATCGATGCGACGGTGGAGTCGCATGATCCGATCCTGGCGTCGCACGATACGACGGCAGAGTCGCAGGATACGACGCTGGGATCGCACGACACGACGGCAGAGTCGCAGGATACGACGCTGGGATCGCATGGCGAGCTCGCCGAGGGCGTCCTGATGCGGCAGAATCAGGCCCCTTATAGTGAGATCCTTCAGAATGAGATCCATGAAGATCCCACACCACCACCTGCGACGACCTGCGCACAGGCCGGTGGTGATGGGGGTGGGCTGACCGCCACTGAGCGCTTTCTGCTTCGCGAGGGCTTCAGCACCCGGGCAGCGCGGGAGTTCCGCGATCTCGACCGCAGCACGGTGCAGGCCGACCTCGAGCGCCGGCGCGGGCTCGGCCAGGGCATCGGCGCGATCGTGACGACCTGGCGGGTCGAGCCGCCGCGTGCTGCGACGCCCGATCCAGCAGCATCGCCGGCGATCACCCGCCGCGCGACGAGCGCGAAGACCCAGGCGCTGGCGATCGCCCCGCCCGACGCCAGCCCGCTGGAGATCCAGTACCTGGCGCTCGACCTGGAGGAGGGCGCGCCTACAGAGCGCGCACTGGCCAATCTGCAGGCGCGCCGCGCCGTCACGCCGGCGCCTTCGTCCCCGCTCAGGCCGGGGGGAGGTGTGGCATGACCCGCGACGCCACACCGACAATCAGCTGGGCGCGGGCCGGCGTCACGTTGCCGACCCTCGTGGTCGCGCCGGCGCCTGAGCCGGACGACGAGGAGCGCACGGAGGCGACGTCGCCCACACGCTGCCCGGAGTGCGACGGCGCTGGATTCTTCGTCGCCGACGTGCCCTACGGCCACCCGCGCTTCGGCAAGCTCATCCCCTGCCGCTGCAAGCTGGCCGAGCGCCAGCGCCGCCAGTCGGCCCAGATCGCCCGGATGAGCAACCTGCAGTCGTTTCGCGACCTGACCTTCGCCACCTTCGACCCGGATGTCCCAGGGGTGCGCAAGGCCTACCTGCGCGCGCTGGACTTCGCCCGCCAGCCGCGCGGCTGGCTGCTACTCTTCGGGCCGTGCGGCGTCGGCAAGACCCACCTGGCGGCTGCGGCGGCCAACCAGGCCCTCGACCGCAACGAGCGGGTGCTCTTCGCGGTCGTGCCCGACCTGCTCGACCACCTGCGCTCGACCTTCGGCCCGTCCAGCGAGGTGGCCTACGACGAGCGCTTCGAGCTGGTGCGCACCGTGCCGCTGCTCGTCCTCGACGACCTCGGCACTGAGAGCGCCACCGCCTGGGCGCGCGAGAAGCTCTACCAGATCGTCAACCACCGCTACAACCTGGAACTGCCGACGGTCATCACCAGCAACCGTGCGCCCGAACAACTCGACCAGCGCATCCTGTCACGGATGTTCCAGCGCGCCTTCGCTGGCGAGATCCTGCGCGTCTCTGCGGAGGACTATCGGCGGCAGATTGGCTCAGGGCGATCATCTCCACCAGCGACGACATAAAGGGAAGCCGTGTTGGGCGTGTGGACGCTGTGTCCGGCGCCCACAACAACGTAGAGAAAGGACTGTGACCATGAGCAGCACACTGACGCTGATCGCCGCCGATATCGGCAACGTCAACACCAAATACCGCCGTCAAGGCGGCGCCTGGGAGATCGAGCCTTCCCTGGTGCGGCTCTTCAGCACACGGACGGGGTATGAGTTCACCAGCGACACCCCCGTTCAGCCGTTCGTCTATGTTAGTGGCCCGGCCGACATTGAGGTGAACGTCCCGTATCTGATTGGCCGCGACGCCCAACGCGCCGGCGTCAGCGATGTCGCGCTCATCGGCAGCGCAGGGCTTCGTGTTCACTCGGCAGCCTACCTAGTGCTCCACCTCTACGCGATCGTCGCCAGCCTGCCGGCAGGTCAGACCCAGGCCCATATCGCTTTCGCCGGCGGCCTGCCGGTCGAGGATGATAGCAACGTTGAGGTGAAGGAGACCCTACGACAGCGGCTGACGGGCAGGATGGAGAAGGGCAGCCCGTCGCTGCCGCATGTGGTGCGCTGGGGCCAGGTCGAATACACCATCACGATCGTGAAGACGTCGTTCATCCCGCAGCCAATCGGCGCGATCGCGACGCTGCTATTCTCGCCCGACGGCAAGATCCAGATGAATGGGGCGCTGCTCCGTCAGCGCTATGGGCTCGACATCGGCGGTGGCACGACGGATTTCACCGGGCGGAAAGGGCTCGACCTGATACCCGGTACAGAGGGCGGGGTGCGGTTAGGTGTGCAGAATGCGGCTGAGACGGCACGCGCGCTTATCCAGCGTCGCTTTCCAAGCCTTCGCCATCTTGATGCCGCCGAAGTACTGGCGCTGCTGCGGCAGGGCGAAACGACGGTCTATGTGGCTGGAGAGCCGTGTGATGTGAGTGCTGAGCTTCAGACAGCAACCACCGACACTGCCCAGGCGATCCTGGCAAAAGTGCTGCCGCGCTGGGAGCGCACACTGGCCCAGGGTGAGGTGCTGCTCTTCGGCGGTGGGGGCCAGGTGATGGTATCGGCGATCAGCGCGATGCTTACCCCACTCACGCCGGTGACGCTGCTGCCCGATCCCGTCACCCGGGTTGCAGACGGCATTGAGCGGCTGGCGAAATATCGTCTGCAGGCATAATGACCCAAGCTTGGGTCATTGACAGAACCTGTTGAACTCGGCTCCTACCGCATTACAATGAGCTATTCGGGCACTTCCTGGCACCAAGTCCCGGCGCTGACATCGCTGCTCGGGTGCCCGAATGGCGCAAATCTGAGCCATTGAGGTGTCGCATGCCGCAAGCCGATCTCTCTGATCGCTACTATGCAAGTATCCCGGCCGACGACCCGCGCTTTACTGATCTCCGAGAGGTGCTGGCCTCCGTGAAGCAGCAGGGTCGGCATAGCCCGGCATCACGCATGCTCGGCGAATGGGCGCTGCTCGGCTTCCTGCTGACTACCGGACGCATTGCCCTCGCTGGAACAGCCGACGTCTCTTCGCGCTCCAGCGAACTACCCGATACCTCAGAGTGGCTGGCCTCCAAGCGTCAGGTAGAGGCAGCCGTGACTGAGCTTGGAATATTCGAAGACTGAGCAAAATCAAAGCTTACTTGGATCGATATTTAGTTTCTTTCGAACCTGATCAGGCAGTTTATCCAGAAACATTGTCTCAATATTCTCCTTTATGTAGAATCTGAGAGCTTCTGTGGCTGAGCGATGTGCCCCCCAACTTAGATTATTGGAGCAATAGTAGGCAAATGCTCTTCCGACCACATAGGATATGAAGTATGTACCCACACCATCAAGCGTCATACCTACAGCATATGTAAAAGGGTTTGTTTTAGTTCCTACCGTTAGCGCCTTGTATGCTGCAAGAGTTGCGCCGCTAACGGCAAGCACTCCCCAAAAAGATTTTAAGAGCTGTGTTCCCAAAGCCAACAGAGTATCTCTGTCAAGTTTTTTCTCGTAGACCGCTAGAATATCGGCAAACATCTTTCCAATAAACCCAGTAGTCGATAAAGCATCAAGACCAAAGGGGATGATCGCCGCAGCTCCTGCTGCCCATTTAGACCATCTGGAAATCACCTCTTCAGCTGCTGCATCCTTAGCACGTAGCCTATCCTTCATAGCCTGAACCTTTGCTTGTTGCTCTGCCTCGAATCGCCGCAACTCTTCTTGTAGAATTACAGCCATCGCTTCGGCTCCTCGCTCAAGGCTTTGCTCAACAGTACGTGTAATCAACGCTCCTTGATGGTTGCGAATAACATCAATCAAGCGATTTATAAGATCATCAAGTTGAGGTCGGCCATGTATAGGGTCGCCAGCAGTCCGCACAACCATATTGGGGTCAAGCTCAGGAACCTTCGACAACAAAGCTTCTTCTGTTGCAAGAATCTCCTCCATTCGCATCCGATCTACCTGGTTAATGGCCACAATCATGGGCTTTCCAGTGGTAAGGAGCTCTCGAATGGCATTGTTTTGCTCTTCACCTTGCACTTGCTGCCAGACAACATACAAAATAATATCAGCACTCGCAGCAATTTGCTTTGCTCGAACAATGTGTTCGGGATTATCTCCCGCAATACCGGGTGTATCAAAAATTAACATGTCAATACTTGAGTCTGGTTGATAAGGAACACCATTGGTCTCCTCACTATAGAGATTCCATGTACCTGCTACTGGAGAATTAGTAAATGGCCTCTTGGGGTCATTGCGCTCATAACCGAGAAGTGAGTTAAGCAGAGATGACTTCCCAGCATTAGTTGCACCAAAAGCCGCAAGACAAAAGGTTAAACGCTCTAGACGCTGAATAACCTCTTCAATTGGACCAATCTTTTCAGGTGGCAGCTTGCGGCGTAAAGTTAGAGCAGCTTCTTTGTATTGCGCAATTTGATCACGAATCTCCTCGGTGAAGCTAGCGTGCATACGCCCCTCCTGTAGAGTAAGAAAACTAGTGTGCAGTGTCACAAGTGATTTATCGACCAAACCTTGGTGTCCAGTCTCACGAAGAAGTTTTGGCAGTATATGGGGAAGTAGAGGTCGACGACCAACTCCAACACGATGATACGCGTCCGCTACCCAACCAATAGAGAAACTGATACAAACTGCCAGTTCCTCCAGTAAGCGTTCGAAATGCCGAGGCAAACGTTTGTAATTATAATTTCGTCCAGTAATATCAGTATCTTCGTCACGCTGCTGTTCATCAGAAAGAGGGATATTCCAATCGAGAATATGCCTCTCATCATCTGTAAGAGGTCGACTTTGACCCACTAATACTGCACGTCGCTCCTTCCAGGCAACTGCTTCTTGGCGTGCATAAACATCTAAGGTCTCGGACAAGAGGAACACACCAAGTTCTTCATATGCATACTCTAAACGCCAAGGATTCCAATGACCTGCCGTAAGATAAACCCTATCTCCTTCTATCATTGTTTGCACAACTACGGCTGGTATATCTCCAAAAACTTGATGAAGATATGCAACTGCAGCTTCACCACGATGAGGCGTGCCTGGGCGCCAAATACCTGTTTGCAAATCAATGCGGTTTGATGAAAAGAATGGCTGTAGATTGCGTCGAAGCAGTTCATCTATGCGTAGTTCACGTCCAACTAGTGCTGTAGCATCAGGGCTTGGCCGAGGATCGCGGCAAATCGGTGGAGCTACAATAACGAGAAGAGCAGGAAAGCCGAGGGTGTCAGTGGCCGTTGAAACTTGGTGGCGAGCAGCAAGTTGTGTTGGATGAAGTAATAATGGATAGTCTCGCATAATCTCGGATTGCGCTCGGAAAGCTTCTTGGTCGTCTCTCCGTTCCTCACGTAGCTTTGGCTCGCGAGCTCGATCAAACAGGCGTGCTATCATAGTGTGGAGGACGTTGGCCCCCATGAAAAGCGTGATTAGATCGAGATGCACAAATCCCTCTTATGTGTAAATTGTAAATTGCAGTAAATAGAACAGATGGATCGAAATAATACTATAACAAGTGTTCTGGTAATTCGTCTGTATTCGTAGAGGTGTCGAGGTCTGTAGGATTTATTGGCTCATCAAGGTTAAGTAGGAGTTCATGTCCGATTGTCGGGTCGGTATGACCACCATGTGGGTCATGTCCGATTGTCGGGTCGGTATGACCACCATGTGGGTCATGTCCGATTGTCGGGTCGGTATGACCACCATGTGGGTCATGTCCGATTGTCGGGTCGGTATGACCGGCGTGCGTACCATACAAATATGTTTTTGTGATTTCAGGACCATGATGCCATTCCAATGACAATCCTGGCCATGGATGAGGATGGAGACCATTTGCATTAGCAGAGTCGGCTGCATCAACAGCATCGTCTAACCAATCGTCAACTTGAGTAGCAAAACCACTAGGATCATTAAGAAATGTGCGCATAAATTCGTCATCCCACGCCAATAGACCCGGATCAACTGCAACAGCGGCAGACGTGGCATAATGAAATTGCTGGTGGGCATGGTGCCCTGTATCATTATGCAAAGGGTAGGTGTTGACTGGTCTAATGGTATCTCCTCGACGCCACGCATCTACCGACCATGCCTCTGGGCCATGTAATTCGCTAGAACTCCCATTATCAAGATGAAGAATTGGTTCATGTGTTACATGAACACCCTCTTGGGCATAAAAACTATAGGTAATAGAGGGGTGAATAGTAGTATTGTCAACATGCATTACAACTGGAACTGAACCAAGACTTTGCACATGAAGATGCACATCAGGGTGATCTACATCGTAAAACAACAGAAAAGCAGCCCGAGAGCCCTCCATGTGTGCTATAACTTGGACGTCCTTTACAGGCAAATGCCCCTCATCCGTGGCAAGCACGGGCAACCGTTCCCTAAGAATTCCTTCAAGGCGTTTAAATACCTCATCAACTTCAATCTGAAGAAGAATGTGTTTGCCTATCATTGTAAGAATTTCCGTCCACAACCGACCCGGTTTACTACCGTAATCAACAGCTATCGAGCCAATCACGGTGCTATTATTAGCCGAGCCAACTGTCTGTCCAGTATTGTTATTTCCTTGTTGTTTTGATGCGAATCTGCCACCGAAAGGAGATCCTTCATTTGCATTGGAAGAAGGTTGATTGGCCATTAATTCCTCCTACTACTACAACGAGAGAACTTTCAAGAGGCTCTGGAGCGTGACGCATTCGGACACCAATTAGAATATGTGAGCGCAATCCGAAGGATGGTGTCCTATAGCAGAGAGCAGCCCGATTGAGCCTGTCTGATCGAGTCACGGACGGAACGCTCCACTAGCTGCCGTACCTCGGTAGCTCAATGGTTTTGCTCTCCGCTATAAGGCCGTACTCAGAAGCTCAGAAGAGGCCTCGTTGTAGTACTACGGCTTCTTTATACTACCAATCGCTGTTCCTCCACCCATTTGACCGATGTTCTGCTGTGTGTTATTGTCTCCTTCTTGGGAAACAGACATAGTTACACCTCTTCCAGAAGAACCCAATACAGCATTTAGTGCCTCAGCCGTCTTAACAAGATCGTCATCTATACTGATGCCACTTTTTGCTAACAATTGCTTTAGTGGCTCCGACCAAGTCTTTGGATCTTGCTCTAGTTGCTCAATTGTGCCCGGAACCATAGGAGCCTTACCACCAAACTGCTTGACAAGTTTTGTTTTCAGAACGGAGTATGCGTCCTTGGCGGCTTCGCTTACCGCAGAATCCAGCAGTGCTGTAGCACCGGCGACTAGGGCTCCTACTACAAGAGTTAGGGGATCCATGGTTGCTCCTGTGGAACTATTGGTCGGATGCATCACCTTACAGTACTGAAGTAGTAATAATGTTGCCTTGGCAAGTCAACCAAGGCTTCACGGCCTTGGGGAACCGTGAAGCGACCCAGTACGTGCAAGCAGGTTCTCCCAATGCACAAAAACCGCAGCACCTTCCTGTTTGGTTATGCAGAGCCTGTATCTGAATCTTTGTACGGTAGGGATACCTCAAGTATAACAGTCCCGAATGGCAGTTGCAAGAGAGAGCAGGTAAAATCTTGGTTAATTTTCAAGACGAACACAAGAGCGACTGAGTTATTGTAGTTCAACACGCTAAAGCTTATGGAGGATAGGCTCTGTACGCCTGACAGCTGAACGCGGGACATACGGGGAATCCCGCTTATTGCATGGCAGACGCACTTGTTCTGAGATCGAATTTTACAACACTGGGACACCTTGCGCCATCGTCTCCAGAGCCCATGGGACATTGTATTAGCACGATCTCTGCATGGCTTTCTAATCACTCATTGGAGTCTTAGCTCTACTTTGTCAGATGGTCTGCTGAGAGCCGCTGAGGGTCGATCCACGGCTCTTACCCCTTGCCAGCTCAGCAGCTTTTTCGGCATCGACAAGCCATTCTTGTTTTAGCTCGGGCGTGCGAAAGAACCAAGTGATAGAGTAGAGTTAGCACAAATATGTGTCTTACTCTAAGGGAGACCCTGTGTAGCTTGTTTAATCAACTTCAATAGGTCTATCCACTAAGGGAAGCGGATAAGGGAAGCGGAAAGTTTAATCCATCCCGCCTTTCGCGACACTCGGCATCTGGAAGGGAAGTTCCTGAACTGAGCGGCACGGATGGGATGAGTATTTCCTTCCGCTTCCCTAAGTGATTTATTGCACATTAGTGCTTAATATTCATGGCTTAGAAAAGCCTGCATCCACTTCCGCACCTCCTCCCGATCCAGCTCCAGCTTCCGCTGCACATTCTTCCAGTGGGTGGTCACGGTCGATGGTGAGATTGACAGCTGGGCGGCGATCTGCGCTCGCTCCAGGCCGTGGTACTCCAGCCAGAGCACCTCCAACTCACGTACGCTAATCACAGTGTCGGCAAAGCGCCGCAGGATCTCGGCGGGGATGACGGTGCTACCGTGCAGATTTGCAATGTCGTCGACGAGCCAGTCCTCCGCATCCTCACCGCTGGTGAGCCCGTCGACCGCAGCGCGGAGCTTGGCGCCAAGCGAGGGGTCACTCATCAGAAAGATGCGATGCACATCAGCCTTGACCAGCGCACGTGCCTGGACAGGGGTGGCAGCGATGAGGATCAGCGGAACGCCGTAGGGCCGGACAATCGACGCAATGGCGCTGTACATCGCTCCATCGCTGATCACGGCGGTGACATTCAGCGTCTCCATGATCTTGCGCAGTGCGCGCGGGTTCTCCGCACGCATCGGCGTCACGACCGGGCTGATCATCTGGCTGAGCCACGAGCGCAGATAGTCGTCGGTGGCAATGACGACGATGCGCCGGCCGCTGAGGCGCGCACGCTGCTCCTGCACCACCTTGTAGCTCTGCGCACGCACGAAACGCAGTGCGCCGCTCTCAGTCACCGGCGGCGTTGGCCGCTCAAATGCCGCTTGGAGGCTCTGGGTAAGCCTGGGGACCAATACCGGCTTGATGAGCGCCGGCAGGCAGGCCAGATCCTTCAGCACCGGCAGCGCCTCCTCCTTCCCGGTGTAGGGTAAGATCGGCAGTGTCTGGCTCAACTCGCGAATCTGCGCGCACACGTACTCCCCATCAACATCGGGCAACATCATATCCAGGATCACCAGGTCCAGAGCCGGCAGCCACTGGCGCACCAGGTCAAGCCCGCTCAGCCCATCGGCCGCTTCAAGCATCTCCCAGTCCGCCGGGGCATGGTCGCGCACATAGTTGCGCGCGTCCAGACTATCTTCAATCAGCACAACCCGCTTCATCTGATCGCCTCCTCTTCACGGGGCAGCCGCACCCAGAAGGTGCTCCCGCCCCCAGTTTCACTCTGTACGCCATACGCGCCACCAAGGTGCTCGGTCAATTCCGCGACGATCGACAGCCCTAAGCCCATGCCTGGCCCGACGCTGGGCTGTTCACGCGGGAGAAACACACGTTGCTGCTCCGCTGTTGAGAGGCCCGGCCCCGAGTCGCGCACGGAGATCGTCAGCGCGTCCGTGTATGCGCGGTCGATCCAGAGTTCGACGACAATCACGCCTGCGACCGGCGTCACTGCCAGGGCATTGCTAACCAGGTTGTCGAGGATGCGCCGGATCGCATTCTCGTCACCCAGAACCTCGGTCGCTTCGGTGCCAAGCGATACGCTCAGATCGATGCTACGGCGACGCGCCAGCAGCTGCAGGCTCTCCACAACCGTCGTGGCGATGAGCATCACATCGACCCGGCAGCGGCGGAGGGTTGGTGGGCTTTGCCGCCGGAGTCGCGCGTTGAGCTGCCGGATGAGATGCTCGAGGTAGTCGGCGTGGCGGCCGAGCCGTTCGCTGATCGTCCGGGGCGATTCACGCTCTTCGCGGGCCGCGATCCGGAGCAGTTGATCGGCGATGCTGGAGACACCTTGCACGGGTGGCCCCAGATCATGGATGAGGCGCGCCAGCGACTGAATGAGCTGATAATCATGGTCGCGCGCGTGCTGGAAAGCCGCGCGCTCGCGCTGTAGCTCCTGGCGCCGCCTGCGCTGCGCTATCTGGTGGCGGGCTCGCAGGCTGCCCTCATAGCCCAGACTGAGAACGAGAAAGCCGACGACGAGCGCAGTTGGCGCCGGCAGCCAGGTTGCGGCGATCAGGAGGCCCAGGACCATAACCAAGCGGGCCAGCGAGCTGCCGCGCCAGCTGTCGTCACGCTCAAGCGCCGTAGCGCTGTCTGTCTGGCTCGGCAGTGGACATGCGCGATACGCTGCCGCAAGTGCGAGCAGCGCCCATTGGGCTGTCTCGATCGGTAACGCCAGAGCGGACTGGCCCGGATCAGCGAAGGCGCCGAAGCCAATCGTGGCCAGGCGACAAAGCACTGCTCCGACGATGAAGCCGGTGAGTTTCCGCCCGGCGACCAGCAGCGTGCCAAGGCCGCACAACAGGAGATAGTCGACGATCAGGGTCACGACCAGGCGCGGGTCGATGGGCCAGGCTGGGAGAGTGACCCGCGCAAGACTGCCAAGGAGAGCGAACGCGGTGAGCCCGATGATGCCGCTTTCGAGGAGCCGCTGAAGAGTGCTCCCGGCCGTTATTGATTGTTCGGCCCAGAGTCGAGCCGGGCCAAAGACTGATGTGAGACCCGCAAGGCATATCACGACGACGCTCAGGAGCGAGGATTTTGCTGGAAGCAGCGCGGATGGGATGATATCGAGCAGGGTTGCCCAGAGCTGGATGCCCAATGCAGGCGCCAGCAGTAACCAGCCCCAGCCAGTTCCTCCCGCCTGTCGCTGCCATCCCGAAGCCAGCAGCACCGCGAGCGCACTGGTCAATCCAATAAGGTGAAAAACAATCGCTGAGCGAGCGGCTGAGTCGTCTGTAGAATGAACAAGCCAAGACACACCGACCTGCGCGACGGCCAGGCCGCAGATGCTCCAGGCTATCCAGATTGACCAGCGTGATCGCCCATCCACAAAAAGAGAACTCCTCTTGTACTGGTATGGCTTCACGACGGCGCGGGGGCCGCTTCCGTTAGAGAGCGGGGGAGCGCCGACCTACCAGTTTTTGTTGAACAAATGTACTACATACGATATACTATCCCTATGCAGCGCACTATTCGATTGCGGTTAGAACCATCCCCATCCCAGGCTGATGCACTGGCGGAAAGCTGCCGCCAATTTACGAGCGCCTTCAATCAGGCGGTGCGCTTGGGCTGGAACGAAGGCATCTCGAATGCGACCAAGCTGCACTACCTGGCGTACTACCCGCTCAAGGCCAACCACCCGACGCTGGTCAGTGATTTGATCAACCAGGCGCGGGTCAAGGCAGCCGAGGCGCTGAGAAGTGCATTTGCACTCAAAAAGGCGGGTCGGAAGGTGACAATGCCGGTGTCGCACGCCTGCGCGCCGCGCTACAACGAACATACCTACCGCGTCGATTGGGAAAGCCAGACCGTGCGCATCAGCACCACGGCGGGCCGGCAGATAATCCGCTTCTCGATCCCCGACTACGCCGCCAAGTATGTCGGCCATCCGACCGATAGCGCTGATCTTGTCGAGCGGGATGGGCAGTGGTGGCTGCACGTCGTCGTGAGCGTCCCTGCACCTGACATTCCGCCATCTGATCAACTGGTCGGCGTCGATCTGGGCATCAACCGTCCAGCGGTCACGTCGAACAACCAGTTTCTTGGCCAGAAGCAGTGGAAGGCGATCGAGGGCCGCTACTTCACGTTGACCCGCGCGCTGCAAAAGAGAGGCACGAAAAGCGCCAAACGGCATCTGAAACGGGTCAAGCGCCGGAGAGCACGGTTTCGGAGGGATGCCGATCACGTCCTGAGCAAGCAGATCGTGGGGGCCGCCGAGCCAGGCAGCACGATCGTGATGGAAAACCTCAAGCATATTTGCACACGGGTGAAGGCCAAACGGCGCACGAAAACTAAGCGCCGGATACACTCGTGGCCATTCGCCAGCCTCAAGGCGAAAGTTGAGTACAAGGCCGAAGAGCGGGGTTGTACGGTGATCGCGGTCGATCCGCGTCATACCTCCCAGGCATGCAGCCGGTGTGGGCATACAGCCCGCAACAACCGCCGCTCCCAGAGCGTATTCAAATGTCGGAATTGTGGCTACCAGCTCAATGCCGACTTGAATGCGGCTCGTACCATCGCGGCCAAGTACCATGCCAGCGTGGGCAAGCTCCCTGCTGGTGGGCTGCGCAACCAGCCTATCGTGTCCATGTCCGAGCAGTATCGGACGTGAGGCGCAAGCTGTCGTGTTTTCGCGACCGTAGTTGACCGCCATAGTAGCCTTCGCCGGTGCGGGGATTGCTCATGAAGTTAACTGGCTGCGTTGCTGTCGGTGACCGAGCGCGGCCGACGGCGTATGAGAAGCTCCCCCAACGTGTGGTGAAGCACCAGGATTCCGCTGCAACGTAGCAGGTCGTGAACATCCCCAGAACAGTGCTGTCGAAAGGATACCCAGTATACGAAAGATAGAACATAATTTCTACAATCAGGATTACACCCGGATGACTCGTCTGTCGCCGGTCACATGCGCCGACCGCATTCCAGTGCGGTATACTGCCTACCTTCGCAACGAACATTTGAGCTAATTACCCACTCGCTACCCACAAAATCCCCAGGCGCTCCCCATCTTCACCGTGCTACAACAGAAGAACCCCGATCACAAGCGGTTGCCACTCCTTTCTGTGTTTCGGGCCTGAATCCAGGAGACATCGGGCCAGCACCATGTGCGCGATCCCTCGCCGGTGGTATGGCTCAAGGCTTCGTGTTAGCTGCGGGCACGCGTCGCTGCGTCCTGCGTGAACCGTTCTCACGCAGTGTTGAAGCGAGTTACGCCCACCCAGGTTGCACGAGGCTGGCGTTGCTGTGCCTATCGGACGAAAGGACGTCACATGCACTTTCCAACCTGGCGCTCACGCTGGAAGCGCTGGCACGCTGCCGTCGTTGTCGCGGCGATCATAATCGTCGCCGTGCTGCTGATCTCGGCTCAGCGCGCCTCTGCCGCACGCTCGATCCTGAGCGCTGAGGCTATTCATTCCCACCATCATCAGCTAGCGCTTCCACAAGCGAGCGAGCCGCCGCTGCTGCCTGGCCCGGATCATATGACCAACCACGGGCCGTGGTTCCAGATCGTCTGCACGCTCGGCCATCGCCTCCGCGATGATCCGATCGTCTTCCCCAACCAGCCAGGCGTGAGCCACGAGCATCAGTTCTTCGGCGCAACGGGGACAAACGCGTTCTCGACCTACGCTCAGCTCACCAGCGGCGGCACAACCTGCGGCGACAAGGCTGATACGGCGGCGTACTGGATCCCGACACTCTACGACGAGCAGGGCGTCCTGCGCTCGCCGCGGCGCGTGCGGGCCTACTACTACGCCAACGCCAATGACCCAGCTGCGCTCCAGGCCTTTCCACCCGACCTGCGCATGATTGCGGATGATGCGCGGGCGACCAGCGCGCAGCCGCTCGGGGTCATCCACTGGCTCTGCCGCAACCGGCGCGACCAGAGCGCGGGCCTGCCGCTGGACAGCAACAACCCGCCGCGCTGTGACCGTGACGAGTACCTGTCGCTCAGTATTCGCTTCCCGGACTGCTGGGACGGCATCAACCTCGACTCGTCCGACCATCGCCGGCACATGGCCTACTCCGACGAGCAGAAGCGGTGCCCTGCCACGCACCCGGTCAAGCTGCCCAAGCTGCGGCTGAGCATCACCTACGAGGACGGCGCGTTCACGGGCGGGAACTTCACGCTGGGCGGCCCGCGCGGTCAGTCGCACGCGCTCTCCTGGGCGGCGATGCACGCCGACTTCTGGAATACGTGGCGGCAGAGCGCGCTGGAGGAGTATGTCAACGGCTGTCTGAAGCGTGCCCGGAGCGTGCGCTCGACGAGCTGTCAGCGGTAGGGGATCACGCTGCGCGATCAGGCAAAAGAAGGCCCCGATCGCGAGCGGTTGCCACTCCTTCCGCGATCGGGGTCAGGACCCAGGAGACACCTGAGGCCCACCGCGTCATTGTACCACGCAGGGCTACGCGGTTTATGCGTAGCCGGCCATTGAAGCGAGGGGCGTGATGTCGCAGATGAAGAGTATGCGCCGATCCCATTGCACACAGGACTCGCTTGCGCCGTTTCGTCGGCGAGCGCGTTGGCGCCGGTGGCAGGTGTATGTCGGTATTGGCTGGCTTGTCGTGCTGGCGCTTGGAACGCTCCTCCTGCTGATGCGGTGAGGATCGTGGCCAGTATGCTCGCAGACCGTGAGGTGATCTATGCGCTTCTCACATATCCCAGTCTGGCTCGCTGCGCTGGTGGGCATTGCCGCCCTGACCGCCAGCAGCGCCCTGCTGGTCTCGACATTGGCGAGGCCAGCAGGCGAGCAGGCGCCGGTGGCGGCGGGCACGCTCGAGGTCAGCGCGCCGACAGCGGGCATGCTGGCGACGGCAAACGCGCGACTCACGGCGACTGTCGCCGAGTTCCCCGACATCATCTGCCGACACTGCACGGAAGTTCCCCTGCCGACGGCGACGGAGACTCTGGTTGCGGCGACGCTGACGAACACGGCGATCGTCGCGCCAACGGCGCGGCCAACGCGCGCGCCCACCAGGGTTGCTACCGCCAGCGCGACGATTCCGGCGATCGGTACCGCTCGACCGACTGCGACGCCAACCCGCCCACGACCTACAGCGACTCCCACGGGCACCACGCCGACCGTGCAGGTTCAACCCAGCAGCACGGCTCGGCCACCCAGCCGAACGCCGACCCCGGCGAGCGACCCGACCGTGACCCATGTGCCACCACCCATCCCACCAATGCCGCAGATGCGTGCGCAGCTCTGGATGTTGTCGGAGTTCGACTCGGCCCAGCAGGTCTATCGCTCGGCGACAAATGAGGTGACCTGGCCCGGCGGCGAGGTGTTGCACTTCGCTCCGGCGATCACCCTGGAGGCACCGGCCTCGCCCGACCCGCTGTATGCGGTTCGCGCCCGTGTCACCGCCTGGAGCTTCGTCAGCTCACACGGGGTATCGGCAACCGCCCCGGATTCGATGGGCCAGATCGGTTGTCGGCTGCGCACCCAGGCGGCGCCCGCTGATGCGGCCGGCCTCGACGGATGTGCATACCGCTACCTGGAGACGCCGACGGCGACCGACATGCACATGCAGGCGCATGCCTTCTGGTCAGTTGGGAACCCGTTGGAGATGTGCATGGACATCTATGTCTACGACCTGGGTCAGCTGCGCACCACCGACCTGATGCTCCAGGCGCGGGTGCTCACCGAGCTGGTTGATGCAATCACTGGCCAGGTTGTGAGCGAGCGTGCGGAGATCGTGACGCTGCCTTTCGCCGTCACACTTGCCGTGCCGAGGAGCGCCCGATGATGCCTGAGCGCGCTACCCGATGCACCGGAGGCCAGAGCCTGGTCGAGTTCGCGCTGGTGATCGGCCTGCTGCTGTTCATCGTCTGCGCGGCCTTCGACGCGTTTCAGGTCGTGCTGACGCAGGCGACCGTGGCGGATGCGGCAAACGCCGCGGCGCATCAGGCAGCGCTCCTCGGCGGCGATGACGGGCCGGGCGGCATGGTCGAGCAGGCAGCGCAGCGCGTACTCGCCGGCGGCCTCACGACTGGCTCCGGTGCCGCAGTCGTATCGGTGCGGTGCGAGGAGCCATGCCAACGCTACCAGCCGATCCATGTCCGGGTGCGGTTCGAGGATGCGCGCTGGTTTCCGATCTTCAGCGCACGCATGCTAATCGAGCGTGAGGCTGTGCGCGCGTCGGAGAAGGATCGTTCGGCCACGCTCTCGTTGCCATAGGGTTAGACGGAGGTTCACGATGCGCCAACGAACATCAGGCCAGGCGCTCGTTCTCGTCGCGCTGCTGCTGCCGGTGCTGCTCGGCCTGCTACTGGTCGGGCTTGACCTGGCCGGTCGGCGGATGCGCGAACGCGAGGTGCAGGACGCCCTGCGCGCCGCAAATCGCTCAGCGGTGCAGACCTTCGACTATGCCGCGTTCGCCGAGAACCGCCTGGCGCTGGCTGATGCGGATACGGTCATTGCAGCCGCCCGGCGACTCGCGGCGGTCAATCTGCACGGCGCGAGCGGCCTCACCTTGCCGCCTGAGGCGGTCGCCGAGCGGGTGTCGTGGACGGCACTGCCGTCGGGTGGGGCATGCCTGCTGGAGCCGGACGGGCCGACCCTGCGCTTTCCGACACCGGTGCTCTGCGCTGTTGCCGAGGTCGAACTGGTGAGCCCCCTGGGGTTGACCTGGACGACCCGAGTCTTCGCGGCCGATACGCTCGATCTCAGCTTCTCATCGCAGGAATGACAGGAGGAATGCGATGCGCCTCTGGACGCGCCAGGCCATGCAGGCCCGGCTCCGCGATATCCCCTGGGCGCGGCTGGCGGCCTTGCTGCTCGCGCTGGCTGCGCTGGTCACCGGCACACTGGCCTGGGTGCTGGCGACCGGCGCCGCCCAGACCGACCCGGTGGTACTCGCCGCCGTCGCGGTTGCGCCGGGAGAGCAGATCACGGCCGCGCAGCTGACGATCGTCCAGGCGCCGCGGTTTCGCCCGGCCCCACTCCGGGGCATCGCCGACCCGGCGCTAGTGGTCGGGCAATATGCGCGGGTGCAGATCAGCCCGAATCAGCTGGTGACGCCGGATCTGGTGCAGGCCGCGCCGCTCAACCGGCATGTCTTTGTCAACGGCGTGCTGCCGGCTGAGCTGCTAGAAGCGACAGTCTACGAGTTGCCGCGCATCGCGTTGAGCACGGTCACCGCGCAGGACCAGGTGAACATCCTGGTGATCGTCGATGAGACACGCGGGCGCGACCCGGCCTTCAGCGTCGGCGCGATCGACACCCCTGGGCGCGGCGCGCGGGTCGTTCGCGTGCTACGCGATCTGCATGTCCTGGCGGTGAATGAGCGCACCGCCTTCCTGGAGGTCAGTCATACCCAGAGCCTGTATCTGTGGTCACTCCAAAGTAGCGGGGTGAGCGTGGTCGGCGAGCTCTCCGCCACCGGCGGCGCGCCGCTCGGGCCGTTGCAGCTCGCCGAGCTCGCGCCTGATGACCTTGGGATAGACACGACACCCTGAGCCGAATGAAGAGGAGCACGTGATGAGCAGTGATCAGCACGCTGTTACCGAGTGGCCGCCCTGGCTGCCACGACTGCGCATGCGACCAGGTATGGCGTCGGAGCCGCCTGCGCCAGTTGATGCGCCCGCTGCGCTTGACGAGTCAGCGCCGCCGCAGCTCGATCCCGGAGCTGCGCTCCGGCTGCTGTGGGAGCGCGGCGGATGGGACGGCCGGCTGTCGCCCGAAGACGCCTGGAATCGGCTTGTCGGCGCGCACTGCCCATACCCCGAGGAGTTCGCGGCCTATGCGACCTATGGCCCACTCGACCGCCTGCTGCTCGACGAGGAGATCACTGATGTGCATCTCAACGGGCCGGGGCGTGAGGTGATCGTGCGCCGCGCCGGCAGCGACGGGGAATGGCGGACTGGCGAGATCTGGCACGAGGCCTGGTTTCGCTGGATTGCGCTCCAGCTCCAGCTGCGTGGTACCGGTTCCAGCACTGGCCTTCAGGGGCGCGGGACGGTTGATGTGACCCGGCCCGGCCGCCGGCCGTGCGTCATCCGCTATGAGATAGTCAGCCCACTGCTCTGCCCACAGGGACCGGTGCTGGCGCTGCGCTTCCTTCGCCCATCCCGGCTCTCGCTTGGCTGGCTTGCCGAGCAGCAGGTGCTGGCGCCCGCAATGGCATCGTTCCTTGCCGGCTGTGTGGAGGCCGGCATCAGCATCATGATCATCGGCGCGCCTGGCAGCGGGAAGACCACCCTGGCCCGCGCGCTCCTCAACCTGGATACGATTGCAGACAGCCGACTGATCTGTATCGAGGACGTGCCCGAGCTGACCCTGCCCAACCCGCATGTGGTGCAGTTGGTCGCCCGCGAGCAGGTGTCAATGCTGAAGCTCGCCTACACCGCCCTACGCATGGCGCCCGCCCGGCTCGTGCTCGGCGAGGTGCGCGGCGCGGAGGCCTACGCGCTGCTCGCCGCGATGCGGGCAGGCAACCCGATCCTGACCACACTGCACGGCGTCAACGCCCGCCATGGGCTGGACGCGTTCATCGGGATGGCGCTGGAGGCGCCCGAGGCGCGCAGCTCGGTTGATCTGGTGCGCATGAATCTGAATGCCCAGCCGCTCATACTGGTCGCGCTCCAGCGGCAGGGCGCACGGCACGAGGTCGTCGAGCTGGCTGAGGTGCTACCGACCGGCGGCACAGCACACCCGATCGCCCAGGTGCGCTGGCGCCGCGCCGAGTTTGGCGAGGGCTGGACGCTGATCTCACCGCCATCGGACGAGCTGATGGATCGTCTGCGCCGTGCTGCCCACCGGCTCACCCTGGCGGAGCTGGAGCTGGCGATGGGAGGAGATTTCCGATGACGATTCTGGTCAGCTCAACCGTGCCCGGCCTGCTGGGCGCCCTGGAGCAGGCAATGGGCGGCTCGCAGGAGCTACTCGTTGTTCGCGATGCGGAACGCCTGCTGGGAATTATCAGTAGCCCGGACGCCCAGTTCACGGCCCTCATCCTCAGCGACACGATCGAGCCGCGTCCCCATCAAGAGGTCGCGCAGTCGCTATGGGAGATCGTGGCCTACATGAGCCGCCATCGGCGGCCGTCGGCGCCGGTGCTGCTCACCCTGGCCCGCGAGACCCCGGCAGTCATTCAGGATGCGCTGCAGGCTGAGGTGCGCAAGACCGGCGGCGATGTCTGCCTGCTCTCGCACCGTGCCCGAACGCCGAGCCATCCAGAGGCCCAGCAGGCGGTCGCCTGGATCATCACACAGCTCAGCCTGGCGCCGCCCCATGGTCAGCAGGTGATCGTGCCGGCGACCGCGGCCGGCGGGTCGCGCAAGTCCACCTCGATGCTCAACCTCTGCATCTACCTGCGCAGCCGCGGTCTGCGCGTGCTGCTGGTTGATGTCGATATTGCCC
>Ga0272446_1003578_pt1 | contig 19396 bp, 20 predicted proteins | sample YNPCB0061_FD_194587 | JGI IMG/M metagenome (GOLD analysis project Ga0272446, IMG submission 194587) | Hot spring microbial mat communities from Yellowstone National Park, WY, United States - YNP-CB-006-1 | ecosystem: Environmental > Aquatic > Thermal springs > Hot (42-90C) > Sediment | place...
CCGAAACAGTGCCCACGAAAACGCAGCCCCAAAACCCCAGGCCAAAAGTCAGGGCTCGCTCGGCCCCCAGCGCGGCAAACAGCCCCAGCCCAATGGTGTCCAGGTAGTAGATGAGGCGCTCGAGCCGTCCCAGCCGATGACTAAACCGCCATACCAGCAGGGCCACCAAAAACACCAACCACAACACCGGCTCATTTCGCAGCGACCCTGCGGGTAGTGAACCCACCAGCACATCCCGGATGGCCCCCCCGCCAATCGCCGTAACCCCGGTTAGTACGATAATGCCCACCAGGTCGAAGCGCTTTTGCACAGCTACCAGGGCGCCCGATACCCCAAAAGCCAAAAGGCCAGCCCAGGCTAGAAGGTCGAGCAACTGCCAGTGCTGCATAGCTTGAGGGGCGGCGCTAGCTGTTGTCGCCCTGCTTTTCCGGGAGGGGCTCGAGGTAGACCATCGCCCGGCACTGGGCATGGTCGGGGGCCAGGCCTTCAGAGGTCTTGAAGGTCAGACCCACCCGCTTTTCCGGCAGGCCGGTCAGAAGGGCCAGGTGTTGCTGAATGGCCGCGCGGTGGGGCCCCAGTTTGGGCCGGTCGAGCACCACCACTGCCGAAAGCTGGCCCAGCCGATAACCGCTGTCCCGCACCTTTTGCAAGACCACCTCGAGGATTACCCGACTTTCCAGGCCCTTCCACTTGGGGTCATAATCGGGAAAATAGCTGCCGATGTCGCCGAGGGCAAAAGCCGAGAGCAAAGCATCGGAGATGGCGTGCAAAAGAACATCTCCATCGGAATGGGCAATGGCGCCGCGCTCGCTCTCGATTCGGACACCTCCCAGCCACAGTTCGCGCCCCTCACCTAAGCGGTGGGCGTCTTCGCCATAGCCAATGAGCAGTTGTGACCAGGTAGAAGGCTTCTCTGCCACGTAAATATCCTATTGTCTGTGTGAGGCCGGTAGCAAGGCGCTACACGTGCATGCTGTTACAGACTGCTGAGGAGTCCCGCGGATGCCTGAACCCCAGGGTTCTGTCCGCTTGGGCTTGAAGCCAGAACCACTTTGCAATAAACTTTGACTCAGTATAACTTTTAGGAGCAACCATGAAGGAAGCAGTTATCGTCAGTGCGGTACGTAGCGCCGTTGGGCGCGGCAAAAGTGATGGTTCCCTGGCCACCGTTCACCCCATAGACCTCTCGGCTCAGGTAATGAAAGCCGCGGTGGAAAAGGCTGGAGCAAACCCGGCCATCATCGAGGACATCCAGTGGGGTTGCGCCATGCCCGAGGCCAGCCAGGGCTTGAACGTAGCCCGGCTCTCGATGCTGCGGGCTGGGTTTCCGGTGGAGGTTTCGGCAGCCACCATCAACCGCTTTTGTTCCTCGGGCCTGCAAAGTATAGCTTACGCAGCCCAGGCCATTATCTCGGGCATGAACGAGGTGGTGCTGGCTGGCGGCGTAGAGATGATGAGCCAGGTGCCCATGTCGGGCTACCATACCCAGCTACATCCCGAGCTGACCGAGGCCTATATCGGCATGGGCTTTACCGCCGAGCGGGTGGCGGAGCGCTGGGGCATTAGCCGCGCGGAACAGGATGCCTGGGCTCTGCGCAGCCACCAGAAAGCCCTCGAGGCCCAGGCCCGGGGTGCTTTTGACGAGCAAATTGTGCCCATCCCGGTAAAAAAGGTGCACTGGAAGGGCAGCAAAAAACAAGTAGAGGAGACCCTATTCAGCAAAGATGAGCTTCCTCGTGCTGATACCAGCCTCGAGCGCCTGGCCAAACTCAAACCTGCCTTCAAGGAAGGGGGCAGCGTAACGGCAGGCAATGCCTCCCCCTACTCCGACGGGGCAGCGGCCGTGTTGGTGATGAGCGCAGAAAAGGCTAAGGAGCTGGGCCTGAAGCCGCTGGCCCGGTTTATTTCGTTTGCCACGGCTGGGGTGGAACCAGACATTATGGGTGTGGGGCCTATCAAAGCGGTTCCCAAAGCTCTGGCCAAAGCCGGTATTACCCTGGACGACCTGAAGCTAATTGAGTTCAATGAGGCCTTTGCCGCCCAGGTGCTGGCGGTCATGGGCGAGCTGCAGATGAACCCCGAAAAGGTAAACGTCAACGGTGGTGCCATCGCCTTGGGGCATCCCCTGGGCGCAACCGGGGCCAAGCTCACCACCCAGCTGATTCACGAGCTCGGCAAGCGTGGGGGCGGGCTGGGTCTGGTGACTATGTGCATTGGTGGTGGCATGGGCGCGGCTGGGGTGTTTGAGGTGTATCCCCAGGGCTAAGATGCCCTGGGCCCAATCGCCTAATCAAGCAAGAAGATAGCGTGGGGTATTGCGACTGGAAGGCTGCCGCTAGACGCCCAGCCCGGTAGATATCCCACCTTATCAACTTTTCAATTGAACAAGACCAACGGAGCGCGTATGTTTGAACCTGGGTTATTAAAAGACAAAGTGGTGTTGGTTACAGGGGGCGGCACGGGCCTTGGGCGCTCGATGAGCACGCGTTTTCTGGAGCTGGGGGCCAAGGTGGCCATTACTAGCCGCCGGGTCGAAACCATTGCTCAGGCTGCCCAAGAAATGATGCAGCAGACCGGAGGAGAGGTTTTTGCCACGCCGGTAGACGTGCGCGACCCCGAGGCTGTACGGGCCATGGTGGACGCTGTCGAGGCCCATTTTGGCCGGATCGATGTGCTCATCAACAACGCAGCAGGTAACTTCATCTCGCCTACAGAACGCCTGTCTTACAGGGCCTTCGACGCGGTGCTTAATATCGTTTTGCACGGTACAGTGTACTGCACGCTGGAAGTGGGCAAGCGCTGGATTGCAAAGGGGCAAAAGGGCACCATGCTCAACATCGCCACCACCTATGCCCAGTCCGGCTCGGGCTACGTGGTGCCGTCGGCGACGGCCAAGGCCGGGGTGGTGACCCTGACCAAATCGCTGGCGGCGGAGTGGGGCAAGTATGGCATCCGCCTCAACGCCATCGCACCGGGGCCTTTCCCCACCGAGGGAGCCTGGACGCGCCTGATGCCCACCCCGGAGATTGCCCAGATGTTCGAGAAGAAGATTCCCCTGGGACGGGTGGGCCAGCACATTGAACTGGCCAACCTGGCCGCCTACCTAATCTCGGACTATGCGGGTTTTATCACCGGCGACATCATTACCATTGACGGGGGCGAGACGGTCTGGAACGCCGGGGAGTTTAACGTACTGGACGCGGTGACCAAAGAGCAGTGGGATATGCTCGAGGCCATGCGTAAAAAAGGTTGACCCCGCAATTGGGTTTTGGCATGGCAAAATAGAACCGTGGAGCTGATTCAACCTTATATCGGCCAGCTCACCTTTGGGGGGCTGGCCGGTTTTGCCGTTGGCTACGCCATCAAAACCGTGGGCCGCTGGGTGGCCATCATCCTGGGCCTGATTTTTGTTGTGGTGCAGGTGCTGGCCTCAATGGGCTATATCAACGTGGACTGGACGCGCATCCAGCGCGATGTGGAGCCTTTGTTGCAGCAGGAGCAGATCAAAAATGCCTGGGACGCGCTGGTGCGGGTGCTCACCACCAACCTGCCCTTTGGGGGGGCCTTTGTGGCGGGCCTCTTGCTGGGCCTGCGGCGGGGTTAGGCGTACTTGGAGCGGAGCAACAGGGCCTGGCTCGAGAGCTCCGGCAGCCGTTCAAGCCTAACCCCTGGGTTGTGCTTTTGTTGCGCCAGGTAAGGCAGCACCTGCTCGGTGGCCAGGTTGCCCACCAGGTCATCGCCCGCAAAGGGACAGCCGCCGATGCCCCCCAGGGCCCCCTCGAGCCAACCCACCCCAAACTCCAGGGCCACCTGTACCTTATCCAGGGTTTGTTCTGGGCGGCTGTGCAGGTGCAGGCCGAGGCGCTCGTCCAATCCCCCCGCCTGGGCCACGGCTTCAAGGGTCTGGGCGATGGTCTGGGACGAGGCCACCCCATAGGTGTCGGCCAGGACGATGCCGGAAAGCCCGGGCAGCTGCCGCAGGCGCTCTACAAACGCCGCAGTTAGGTCGGGTATCCAGGCATCGCCGTAGGGGTTGCCAAAGGCCATCGAGAGGTAGACCACGAACCTGAGCCCCTGGGCCTCAGAGATAAGCTGCTCCAGCACCGGCCAGGACTCCTCGATCCCCAGGTTGAGGTTTTTGCGCTGGAAGGTATCGCTAATGGAAAAGGGGTAGCCCACCGTGGTCAGGTGGGCGGCTTGTCGGGCCCGCTCGAGGCCCTTCGGATTCCCGATGATGGCCAGGTACTCGCGCCCCTCCGGGGCGGGCAGGGCCGCCAGCACCGCCTCGGCATCGGCGTGCTGGGGCACCCATCTGGGCGAGACGAAGCTGGTGAGGTCGAGGCTATGAAAACCGGCCTCGAGCAGCGCCAGTAGATAGCCCACTTTTTCTTCGGTCGGGATGAACCGGGCAAATCCTTGCCAGGAATCCCGCGGACACTCCACCCACTTCACAGTTCCTCACTATATCGAGCCAGGCCCTCTGGCTGCACCACATACAGCTCGCCCCACAGCGGAAAGCCCTGACGGAACACATCGCGCAGGATTTCGCGCATCAGCTCGGGGTCTATTACGCCGGGGCGCAGCACGATGCGCGGAAAGCTGAGGGGAAAGCGCACGGGGTCGGAGAAGTCCAGATCGAGCGTGACCAGCACATAGTTGTGGCGTTCGGCATAGGTATACAAAACCTGGTCGGAGCGCCCCGTGAGGCCCACTTCCCGCACCGTGGTTACATCGTGGCCCTCGCCAATGAGCCACCACAAGACCCGCTGGGGGATGTTCTCGTCTAGTAGAATCCGCATGAAGCCTCGAGCTTACCGCAGGTCAAAACCAACAGAACGCAGGGGCTCCTTCAGGTGAGGGCCCCTGCAAAAAAACCAAGCCATTACCCCTCCTCCAGCGAGATCCACTCGTAGTTGGTGGCGCGGGCCCCATACAGCAAGGCCGCCTGGATGTCCTGGCGGGTCAGCTCGGGCCACTGTACGAGCACCTCTTCGATGGACATCTGCGAGGCCAGGGCCTCCAAAACCATATGCACGGCGATGCGGGTTCCTCTTAGGCGGGGCCTGCCGCGCAGAACGTCGGGGCTGGAGCGGATGCGGGAGAGGAGTTCGCTGCGAACCTTTGCGCCCAGCTTCATAGTTAACCTCCCTCGAGGCGGCCTTATCGGCGGCGGAACCAACCCAAAGACACCTTGCAGCCCTACTGGGAAACCGGATTTGCTCTGTGGGCTGCATGATTCATCATAGCGTTTTTTTCTGCTGGCGAGTCCTGCTGTGATTGGCCCCGTGCTCCAAATTATGCTGTCGGCCAGAGCCCAAACGCGCAAAAGTTGAGCCTTTGACCAGAGCGCAGCTAGAAATTCACGCCGGGCACCTGACGGGTGGCCTCGTCGGTCTCGAAGAAGGGCTTGGGCTTCTTGCTCATTAGCTGGGCGATGAATACACCGGGGATGGTGGTTACGGTGTTGTTGAAGTCCAGCACGGTGTCGTTGAAGAACTGGCGGGCATAGGCAATCTTGTTTTCGGTTTCCTCGAGCTGCCCCTGCAACTCCCGGAAATTGGCGTCGGCCTTGAGTTCAGGATAGGCCTCAGCGATAGCAAAAACGCTGCGCAAGGCCTGGGTGAGCTGGTTGGAGGCCGCCGATTTTTCTTCGATGCTTCCAGCAGAGAGCATCCGCTCACGGGCCTGGGTTACCCGGTCGAACACCCCGGTCTCGTGTGCGGCGTAGCCCTTGACGGTATTGACCAGGTTGGGAATGAGGTCGTTGCGCCGCTTGAGCTGCACATCCACCTGAGAAAATGCGTTGTTCACACGATTTTCCAGGGTGATGATGCGGTTGTAGTAGAAGATGAACAGTGCCACAATCAGCAAAACCAGAATCAACAGGATTTCCATACTTTATGCCTCCTTGTACCCTATTATCGGGCCCCACTCGAGCCGCCACCACCGGAAGAACCCCCGCTGGAACTGCCCCCAAAGCCGCCGCCGGAGCCACCAGAGGGCTTGAGGGTCCGCTCGAGGCTTTCCAGGTTGCGGACAATCTGGGCCAGACCCCCCGTCATCTGGCTGATTTGCTGCAGCATGTCGCCAGAGGCCATCACCGATCCGGCCTGGCCCAGGCTCTGCCCAGGAACCCAGCGGGGAACCGCCACTACCTCGGGCCGCCGCTGGGCTACCTGGCGCAGGTTTCGCAGGTAGCGCTCGGCCACGCCCAGGGCTGCTGCGTACACAAAGTGATAGTCCCACATTTTGAAGTGCTCGGCGGGGGCCGATTCCATCTGGGAGAAGTCGGCGAGAAAGTTGCGGTAGGCCTGCCAGCGCCTGGCATTTAGCAGTTTCTCCGGCCTCCAGCGGTTCAGCGCCCCAAAGGCCAGAAAACCCAGGGTCATAAAGCCGATGCCCGCCAGCACCCCGCTGACCATCAGTACCCCTACCCATAGGGCTCCGCCCTGGGTGTCCAGCAGGTAGGGGCCGGCGGTAAAAGTGAGCAGGAAGAACAAAAACCCCAGCCCCACCAGCCACCCGCCCCAGCGCATGGCGGCCTGGCTGCTCTTAGGGTCGAGCAGCCTGCCGTAGGTGGCTTCGTAGATGGCCCTGGGGCGGCGGCTCATGCTGCTCAGGAGGCCGGGGTGCTGCTGGAAGTATGTCTTTAGTTCATCGGGCCGGAGCACGCCATCCGGGCCTGCGGCTGCCCGTAGCAAGTTCCAAACTTCCATTTCCAACTCCGTAGCGTTTGCTGGGGGAGCCACCAGCTTAAAGTGGGTCTCGCTGCCTTTAAAAAGGCCAAATAAGCTCTGGTTTTGCTGCTGGATGAGTTCGACTGAGCCTCGCCGGGCAAAATCCAGCAGGGTGGCCGAGATCATACGGCCCAACATGCTCTGGCCGGGATCGGCCTGGGTCAGCACGTAAGGCACCAGGCCTGGCGGAATTTCCTCGGCAGGTTCGCGGTAGTAGCGGCCTACCTCCTCGGTGTGGGGCTCGCGGCCATAGCGCAAGTAGGCCCGCAGGAAAAAGCCAAAGAGCACCAAAAGCAACAACAGTGGGCCTGCCGCCAGCACCCAGGCCCAGCCGGGAACCTGCTGGTTTTCAATCATCTGTCGGGAGCGCTCGCGGAAGCGCTGGGTTTCTTCCTCGGTTTCTTGCAGCCACTGCTGGAGGCGGGGTTCGTCAAGGCTGCGGAAGGCAAAGGCCCTGGTGTCCAGGATGACCCGGGCTCGCACAAACTCGTTCTGACTGACGGGGGCCAACTGCACGGTAGCCACCTGTTTGCTTGGGTCGAACTCGAGGCTACCAATACGTCCACGTCCGGTGAAGATAAATACCCGGAACAGCTCCAAAGGCCTTGGGGCATGAATCCGTAGCAGGTAGCTGTCCACCGCGGCGTGTTCGGGCTCGAGCACCTGTCGGTCGAAGATGGCCGCATCGCTGGCTACGGTAACCTCGTTGCTGAGGGTGTAGCTGATACGGAAGGTGCGGCTTTGGTTTTCGGCCAGTACCGGCAGGTTGCCCGAGGGGTCGGGGGGGCCGGCGGTAAGGCTGATGCGATTGCCCTGTACTTCGTACCGGATGGGCCGACCATCGTCTAAGGCGCGGGCCTCCTCGAAGCGCACCGCTCCACCTTGGCGGGGGTCAATCTCCAGGAAGACCTCGCGGAAGGCGCCATCGAAGCGCCAGGTGCGCACGTCAACCACCCGCACCAGCCCATCGGCCTGTAGGTACACGTCCTGCTCGACGTGCTCGAGGGAGTAGCTCTTTCCCCAGGCTAGCGCCAGAAAAACCAGCGTTGCCAACCCAAAGCGCACGAGGTTCACCCTATCAACCTACCTCAAGCCTTGCTCCAACGGGAAACGTACGCCAGGTGTTCATGCCAGCCCCAGCCGCTTAGCGTCGGCTTTCAGGGCCTCGAGCACAAAAGCCATGTGTTCGTCGAGGTCTACCCCAAGCTCCTGCGCTCCCCGTACAATGCCGTCGCGGTCTACCCGGGCGGCAAAGGCTTTATCCTTAAACTTTTTCTTGAGGCTGGCGAGCTCGAGGCTGTGGATGCTCTTGTCGGGACGCACGTAAACTGCAGCCGTAATCAGGCCCACCAGCTCGTCCACGGCAAACAGTGCCCTGGCCATCAGGGAGTGGCGGGGGTACTCGGGTACATCCACGTGGCCCAAAATGGCCTCGATTACCTCCTCCGGGTAGCCCATCTCGCGCAACATCTGCACCCCTTTGTAGGGGTGTTCCTCAGGAAATTGCTCATAGTCAAAATCGTGCAGAACACCTGTAATGGCCCACTTTTCCTCGGGCTCGCCGTATTTCCTGGCATAAGCCCGCATGGCCGTCTCGACTGCCATCATGTGCCTTTGCAAGCTTTCCGAAGGGGTGAAGCGCTTCATGAGGGCCAGCGCGTCTTCATACACCATGTAAATGGCCATATGTGCCCATTCTGGGGAACTAAGGCTGTAGGGTCAAGGGCTGAAGTGATGCCTGACCGGGTTTGCAGTGGGATAGGCGGCTGTAGTCCGTAGGCCAGCCGGGACACTTGGATTTTTGATCACCCTCGAGCTAGCCTGCCTTTTTGGCCCTCCCCCCTTTCCCCGACCCGGTGGGTAGCTGTCGGGGCAGGGAAGGGGATGAAAAGCCAGCCGACGCGCATATCGTTCTTCTGGTAGCCCCCCAGGTTTTGGGGTAGGGCTGGAACAGGCCCGCTATAGGTTGAGCTGTGGCCGGCTCGAGCGTGATACACGGGGCTTTGAGGTGCTGCGCTATACCACCTGGCTGGAAGTGCTGTACCGCTTTGAACTGCCCCCGGTAGCGCCGGGCACCTACCCGCTGCGCTGGCAGCTTTGGCAGGGTGAGCGGCTCATCGCCGAGGAAGACCGGCGATTTACCCTCACGGCAGGCCGCTAACATCTGCCAAATTACAGCCGGGCTTTACAGGCTATGGGTTTGTGTTATGGCCGATTGACGATGGCTGAAGTTGACGCTAAACTTTGACTCGGTATAAGTTTGTAACGAGTCAAAGAATGGTGCGGAGGTTAGCGGTGATTGCAGACAGAAAACTCTCTAACAAAGGCGGCGGCTGGCTCCTGGACAAACCCGAGCAGATCTTCACCCCGGAGGACTTCGACGACACCACCCGCATGATCCAGGAGACCGTGCGGCAGTTCGTGGAGAAAGAGTACCGTCCGGTGGCCGAAGCCATGGAGCATGGGGCGCTCGAGCACAACATTCCCTTGCTCAGAAAATCCGGAGAGCTGGGGCTCTTGGGGGTGGAGGTGGGCGAGGAGTACGGCGGCCTCGACCTGCCCAAAACCGTAAGCACCGTGATTGCCGAAGCCCTGGCCGGAACGGGCGGCTTTAGCGTGACCTACGGGGTGCAGACCAGCATTGGCCTGCTGCCGCTGGTGTACTGGGGCACCAAGGAACAAAAAGACAAATACCTAGCCAAGCTGGTCTCGGGGGAGCTCATTGCCGCCTACTGCCTGACCGAGCCCCAGTCTGGCTCCGACGCCATGGGGGCCAAGACCCGCGCCGAGCTCTCGGCGGATGGCAAGTACTACATCCTGAACGGCACCAAGATGTGGATCTCCAATGCCGGTTTTGCCCACCTCTTTACCGTCTTTGCCAAGACCCCAGAGGGCCTGACCGCCTTCCTGGTCGAACGTGACACCCCCGGCCTGCGCCTGGGCGGCGAAGAGAAGAAGATGGGCATCAAGGCTTCCAGCACCCGCCAGGTCTTTTTAGAAGACGTGAAGGTGCCGGTCGAGAACGTGCTGGGCGAGCTGGGTAAGGGGCACAAGATTGCCTTCAACGTGCTCAACGTGGGGCGCTACAAGCTGGGCGCGGGCGCCATCGGTGGGGCCAAGGGGGCGCTGGAACTCTCGGCCAAGTACGCCCAGGAGCGCGTGGCCTTTGGCCAGCCCATTGCTAACTTTGGCCTGATTAAGCAAAAGCTGGCCGAGATGGCTTCGCGCATTTTTGTGGGCGAGAGCGCGGTCTACCGCACCATGGGCATGATTGACCAGGCCCTGAGCAGCCTGGATAAAGCCAACGCTGCCGAGGCGGTTTTGGCCGGCATCGAGGAGTATGCCATTGAGGCCAGCATCATCAAGGTGCTGGGCTCCGAAGTGCTGGACTACGTGGTAGACGAAGGCGTACAGATTCATGGTGGCTACGGCTACTCCGCCGAGTACGAGATTGAGCGGGCCTACCGCGACAGCCGCATCAACCGCATCTTCGAGGGCACCAACGAAATTAACCGCCTGCTGATTCCCGGCATGCTGCTGCGCCGGGCCATGAAGGGCGAACTGCCCCTCTTCGATGCGGCCATGAAGCTGCAAAAGGAGCTGCTGGAGCCTTCCTTCGAGGAGCCCGAAGACAAGGAGATGGCCCAGCTCGAGGGCCTCAAAAAGCTAGCCCTGGCGGTGCTGGGTCTGGCTGCCCTCAAGTACGGCAAGCAGATTGAAGAAGAGCAGGAAGTGCTGGCGGTGGCTGCCGACATCCTTATCGACATCTTTGCCGCCGAGAGCGCCCTGCTGCGGGCCCGCAAACTGGGCGGTGGGGTGTATGCCGATATGGCCGCCCTCTACCTGTACCAGGCCCTCGACCGGGCCCAGGCTGCCGCGCTCTCGATTCTGCCGCGCCTGGCCGAGGGCGACGAGATGCGCCTGATGGCCTCGGCGGCCCGCCGCCTCACCAAGCACGACCCCGCCGACCTGGTAGAGGTGCGCCGCCGCATCGCGCAGAAGGTGCTCGAGGCGGGCGGTTACCCCCAGCCCAAAGCCTGAACGGGTCGGTTTTCTAAGGGCGCACCCGTTGCGCCCTTTTTTTGTTGGTTCGAGGTACGCAAAGCTTTACTGCTCTCCGGGCACCAGCACCAGGGCTTCCACATCCGGACCCAACCGGTTGAAGTGCACAGGGTTGAGGGTGATCAGGTGATGGACCCTGGCTCTGAGCGCCGCCTGGGCGATAAGGGCATCGTACACGGCTCCGCCAGTTAGATTGAGCTTTTCCAGCCGTCGCAACACCGTGTGGTAATCGCTATAGCTCAGGGCGACGGCTTGGAACCCCCCAAGGTTCTCCTCGATGAGCGTTCGGGCCGTGCTGGGCGGTATAGATGGACGTAGGGGTAATCGGGTCAGCACCGCATACAACTCAGCTAAGGTATGGGCGGCTACCACGCCATGATGCGCGCCTTCCAGGGTCTCTTGTAGCCAGCGCCAGGCCGCGGCGTGGGCGGGGTGAGACTGCACAAAGGCGGCCACCAGGCTCGAGGTGTCAAAGAGCAGCTTCATCAAGTGACCTGCTCCAGGCGCTCTTCCCGTACGCGGGCCAGGGTCTGCTTCAGGTCGCCAACGCTCTCGCTCTCCACCACCAGAACACGTCCCTTGCGGCGCACAGGGGGTGGGGTGCGCCGGGGCAACAGGGTCAGCTTGCCGCCCTCGAGCGCCACTTCCAGCACGTCGTGGGGCTCGAGGCCCAGGTGCTCGCGTAGCTTTTTGGGAATCAGAACTCGCCCAAACTTGTCCAAGGTGGTTTCCACATTGGCAATTTTAGCACTTTTTTGCCAAATCGGAATGGTCGCACAGCCAAGATGCTACAATTGCCTTATGGCTTCCAGGCCCCTGCCCACCAACCTCAGCCCGGAGGAATACCTTCGCTTCGAAGAGCATTCCCAGACCCGGCACGAGTATGTGGATGGCATCGTTTACGAGATGCCGGGCGAGTCGCTGGAGCATAACCAGATTGCGGGCAATATTTACGCTGAGTTAAGGAAACCGGCCAGGGCCTTAGGTTGCAAGCTGGCCATCGAGGGCGTCAAGCTCTGGCTGCCCCAGCTCAACCGCTACTACTACCCCGACGTGATGGTGCTGTGTGACCCCCGCGACACCGACAGCCACATCTTCCGGTATCCCTGCTTCATCGCCGAGGTTATCTCACCCCACACCGAGGCCACCGACCGCCGGGAAAAGCTACAAGCTTATAAAAGCATCGAGACCCTGCAAACCTACTGGATCGTAGACCCCAGCACGCGCAGCCTCGAGGTTTTCGAGCGCCGCCAGGGCTGGCAGGGCCTGCGGCTGGAGGCGGGCAGCGCACGGGTGGGGTGCTTGAACCTCGAGGTAAGCCTCGAGGACCTCTTCAGCCTGGCCTGAGCGCGAAAGTCTACCCTGGGCGGTAGACTATAGAGCAAATGACCGCTCAAACCACCGACCTGGCTTTAGAAGTCCGGGCTTTCCTGCAAAGCGAGATCCTGCCCCTCGAGCCCATTTTCCTCAAACACGGCTTCAAGGCGGTGCTGCCCCAGCTGCAAAAGGTGCGGCAGAAGGTGAAGGCCAAGGGCTGGTGGCTGCCCCCGTTGCACCCACCTCATGGCATGGGCCTGAGTCTGAGCGCCTTCGCCCGCTTGAGCGAGGAGCTGGGCCGCAGCCCGCTGGGGCACTATGCCTTCAACACCCAGGCCCCCGACATCGGCAATATGGAGGTGCTGCTCAAACATGGCACGCCGGCGCAAAAAGAGCGCTTTTTAGAGCCGCTGGTGCAGGGCGAGGTTCGCAGCTCCTTTGGCATGACCGAGCCCGAGTACCCTGGCTCCAACCCGGTCTGGATGAACACAAAAGCGGTGCTCGAGGGAGATGAGTGGGTCATCAACGGGCACAAGTGGTACACCACTGGCTTCGAGGGCTCGAGCTTCTGCATCGTAATGTGCATCACCGACCCCGACCACCCCAACCCCTACGCCCGGGCCAGCCAGATCATCGTGCCCACCGATACCCCCGGCTTTCAGCAGGTGCGCAAAATTTCGGTGATGGGCGAACAGGGCGAGGACTGGATGAGCCACTCGGAAATTCGGCTGGAAAACGTGCGGGTACCCCAGGAGAACCTGCTGGGTGCGCGCGGTAAGGGCTTCGCCATTGCCCAGGAACGGCTGGGGCCGGGGCGCATCCACCACGCTATGCGCTGGATTGGCATCGCCCAGCGCAGCCTCGAGCTGATGTGCGGGTATGCCGCCCGGCGCGAGCTTTCCCCCGGCAAACCCCTGGGTTCGCGCCAGGCCATCCAACATCTGATTGCCGAATCGAAAGCCGAGATTCACGCGGCCCGGCTGATGGTGCTGGACGCTGCCGAGAAGGTGGAGCAGCAGGGGGCCGAGGGGGCTAAAGTGGAAATTTCGCTCATCAAATTCTTTGTGGCGGGCGTTTTGCAAAGGGTGCTGGATCGGGCCATCCAGGTACACGGGGGCCTGGGGATGTCCGACGACCTGCCGCTTTCGTTCTTCTACCGCCACGAGCGGGCGGCCCGCATCTACGACGGGGCTGACGAGGTACACAAGACCGTGGTAGCCCGGGCTCTGCTCAAGGAGTATGGCGTGGAGGTTTCGCTCTGAATGATGACCGATCAGCCCACCCAGATTCGGCCCGGTGAAGAACTAGACACCGCCCGGCTGCAAGCCTATCTGTTGGAGCATCTTCCGGGTGCTAGGGGTAGCCTCGAGGTCTTGCAGTTTCCCAGCGGTTTTTCCAACCTGACCTACCTGCTCAGGCTGGGCGAGCAGGAGCTGGTGCTGCGCCGCCCGCCCTTTGGGGCCAACATCAAATCCGCCCACGATATGGGGCGCGAGTACCGGATTCTCTTGGCCCTCAAGCCGGTATACCCCAAGGTGCCCCAGCCCTTGCTGTACTGTGCCGACGAAAACGTACTGGGGGCTCCGTTTTATGTGATGGAGCGCCTGCACGGGGTGATTTTGCGCACCCAGCCCCCAGCGGGCCTGACCCCCGAGCGCATGCGGGGGGTTTGCCAGGCGGCCCTCGAGGCCCTGGTCGAGCTGCATAGCCTGGACTATCAGAAAGCGGGCCTGGGGGATCTGGGCAGACCCGAGGGCTACGTGGAGCGGCAGGTGCGGGGCTGGATAGAGCGTTACCAGAAGGCCCGCACCGACACCATCCCCGGCATGGAACGTGCGATGGAATGGCTGACCGCGCACATGCCCTCCGAATCGGGTACAGCCCTCATCCACAACGACTTCAAATACGACAACCTGCTGCTAGACCCCGCCGACCTCACCCGGGTGATTGCCGTGCTGGACTGGGAGATGGCCACCCTGGGCGACCCCCTGATGGATCTGGGCACTACCCTGGGCTACTGGGCGCAGGAGGACGATCCACCGGGCCTTAAACGCTTTGGCCTGACCCACCTGCCGGGCAACCTGAGCCGGGCCGAGCTGGTCGAGGCCTACGCCGCCCGCACAGGTCGCGACGTGTCCAACATGGTGTTTTACTATGTTTTTGGCCTGTTCAAGGTGGGCGTCATCATGCAGCAAATTTACGCCCGCTATCAAAAGGGGCTCACCCGCGACGAACGCTTTGGTGTGCTCATACACCTGATTGGCGAAATCGGGCAGAAGATTCAAAAAGCCATAGGGACGGGAAAGCTCTGAGGGCAAAAAGCAGCGGCCTGATGGGGAATGCATGGGGGCTGGTTTATATCGGCTTCACAGGAATACTCTTCCAACTGGAGCACTCTTCACAAATATTGAGCTGTTCACAACTTGATTGCTTTGCCCTGCACAGCACAGAGGCAAAGTCTGCGAAGAGTGCGATATCCAATGAGGTGCATCTCTGTGAAGTCCAGCGCGCTCCCTGGTGAACATCCGCACCAGTGGTCTGACCCAAAGGGGTTCGCTGGGGGTGAACAGTCCCTGTTCAGGTAGCTACTCACCCAAACTCGTTACACCCAGCCGGTTCTGGCCTGACCCGGAGCGGTCTTCAGAGAAATAGCGAAAACCGCTCCAACCAGCGCAGAGCTACCCGGCCCAACAGGCCAGCACCTCGGCCAACAAACGTGCGCCTACCAGCGCCCCCAGTCCGCTGTTATCCAGATTAGGTGCGAGTTCGACAAAGTCGAAGCCAACGTGCTGGTTTTGCTCGAGCGTTCGTCGCACCACCTGCAAGGCTTCCCCGTAGGTCAGCCCCTCCACCTCTGGGCTGCTGGTAGCGGGCATGATGGAGGGGTTCAGAACGTCGGCATCGAAACTGATATAGACCTTCTTACCTTTGGGTAGTTGCTCGAGTACCCAGGGCAGGTTTTCCTGTACCCTTTGGCTGCCGATAAGGGTGTGCCCCCTGGATTTGGCAGCATAGTAGGCCTCAGGATTGGTTCGTAGGCCGCGCAACCCCACGACTGTGATGTGCTTAAGCCCCGGCACATCCTCTACTGCCCTGCGAAAAGGTGAGGAGTTGGCGTAGCGGGTGGCGTTGCGGGTATCAGAAAAGTCCAGGTGGGCGTCGAGCTGAACGATGTGGAGTTCATCGAGGTCGTCGTAGGCCCGCAGGATTGGGTAGGTAACGGAGTGGTCGCCCCCCACAAAAACAGGGAGTTTTACCCGCTGCCGGAGCGTGCGGGCAGCCTCGCTAATACGCCGGAAGGACTCCTGGTACTCCAGCTGGGCGGGGTCTACATCGCCCGCGTCTACCAAGGTGACGCCCCGTAAGAGGTAGCTTTCGGTCTGTGGGTCGAAGTAGCCCTCTGGCCCTGGGGCATAACGGCCCGATGCCTCCCGCAGCGCACCAGGAGCGAAACGGGCTCCAGGGCGATAACCCACCGCAAAGTCGTAGGGAAGGCCCAGAAGCCCCACATCCGCCTGCCAGTTATCTGAAAGGGGCCGGTAGGGTGCCTTAAAGAAGGTGGCTGGGCCGGTAAAAGCAAGCTCTGTGTATCGCATAAGCAGGGTTCCTTTTTACATTTTGCGGCACAACCGTTGGGTTGCACCTTGCACAATCCCAATCAGGAAGTTCCAGGCTTGTTTTTTGCCGCAGGGAAACTCGAAAACATGCCTCTAGGTTAGCCACATTGTGGCATCCCCTGGCAGACATATCCTCGTTTTGGTGCAGCGGCAAAATAGCGAAGGCCGCGATAGAGCGGCTGAACCCCAAGCCATCGGAGAGCCCGCTAGTGAGTCTGGCGATTGCCCCGATAGACCAGCAGTACCCATAACAAAAGGTGGACGCTCAGGGCCATGCCGCTCAGGGCAATCCCCCAGCCACTGCCCAGACGCCACAGCCACAGGCCCCCGGCGAAAACCAGCAACACCATCAGGCCCCAACCCTGGCTGTAGGTGGGACTACCGGGGAAAAAAAGCTGAACCGCCCGCCGCCAGGCCAGGTTGTTGCCGGTGTCCTGGGGTTTGGGCAGGAAGAAGCAAAGCAGGTGGTACAGCGTCAGCAACAGGATGATGACGGCAACGCTCCAGGCCCAGAGTGAGCTGGGCCAGATGGGAAGGTCGCGCCAGGTGGCGATAAAGTCTGAAGTGAGGCTCTGCAAGCCGCTCAGAGCCACTGCCGCAGCGATGATCCGTGGTGTTGGAACGGCCTCGCGCACGACCCCGGCCTCGCGATAAACCTGGGTCCAGAAGTCGCCTCCCAGGCCCAGGGCTTCCCGCACGGCTGCAGAGGAAGGCGCCCGTTGATAGGCCTGTGCCAGGGCCTCGGGCGTGCCACGCCCCAGCAGCACGTAAGTCCAGGGGGTGGCTGCCTGGTAGAGCCGCGCTGCTTCAGCGGGGTTCTCTTTAGCCTGGGCATAGGCCAGCAGGCCCCGCAAGGGGGCGGTGTTGGCAAAACTGCGCAGGGTTTCCAGGGCTGCGCTCGAGCGCAAGGTGGCGCGCATGAGGCTGTCCTGAGCCAAAAGGGCCTCAGAGCGGGCCATAAAACCCCAGCCCAGGAGGGTTAATGCAGCCAGCAGAAACAATAACAGCAGTAAGGTGCGCTCACCGATAGTGGTATAGGCCAGCACGCTGTGCCGCAAGCGCAGCAGCGGGTGTCGCAGCCAGCCAGCCAGCCAGCCTCCACTGGGGCGCACCCCCCGTAGCTGAGCCGGCAGGTACATGAGGGTCAGGTACAGCAACATCAGGCCATAAAGCCCCAGCAACACCCAGGTCGCGGAGGCCATGTTGGCCGAGGTGAAGGGGGGTTGCCAGCTTGCAACCTGGCGCAGGGCCTCGCGGTAACGCTGTTCCAGGTCTGGGCGGCCCTGGGCCTCGAGCCAGTCGACCTGTTCCCAAAGCACAGCTTTGGCGCCGGGCAACTGGGGTAGGTACTTCAGAAAAAAGTCCGACCAGAGCAGGCTTTGCTCGAGCCCCTGTTTTCGTGCAGCCCGTACCTGCATCAGCCAGGGCTCGAGCCACTGCATAACCCCCTGCCCCCAGGCCAGCTCGGGACGATGGCCACGCTGTAGCAAATCCCGCCCAATGGCCTCGAGGTCGGTGGGTCGAATGCTTTTTGTGTCGAGGCTAAAGAAATACCAGTACGGGCGGTTGGTGGTAGGGCTCAGATCGAGCGCGCCTGCCCCGGCAGCGCTTAGCGTATCGAGATATTCACGAATCACCCCCAGGCTCTCCCAACGGCCCTCGTAGGGCTTTCCGGCAAAAGCCCCCAGGCCCAGCCGCCGGCCATCCTCCAACAACACCGTTAGCTCGGCATCGGCTTCCAGCGCCCGAACCTCTGCAGGGGGGTAGTGCTGGGCCACCACCTTGCGCCCTTGAAGGTCTATTTCCAGCAGCAGTGGGCCCCGGGCAATAAAAGCCCGCTGGCCCAGAACTTTTGGGCCAATCCACTCCCCCTTGAGCGGTAGCTTCCAGTCCCCCAGAACCAGCCCCTCGGGCGTCAGGGACGGGGGCGCTGTTTCTGGCCCAACCGGGGCAGCGGGCGCAGCTTGTCCAGCGCCAACTCGAGTCTGCGCTTGTATGGTGCGCTCGCCTACCTGAACGCTGATTTTGTACACGCCCTCCGCTGGGGGTGTCCAGGTGGTGGCCAGGTTGCCGTTGAAGGTCTCGAGGTCTACTTCAGTGGTGGTTGATGCAGAGGCAATCTTGAGGGAGTAGCGGCCCGGAGGAAAGTCTGCCCCACGTATTTCCAGGGCCTGGCCAACCTGAGCTTCGGGGGGCACGGTCAGGCTCTGGGCCAGGGCCATGCCAAAAAGGAGAATGCCCGCCATCCAGCGCATAGCGCTATTGTATTCCACAGCCTAGTGAGACCGTAAACACAATTTTTGCCTGGGCATCCTCTCCCCGCAGCGTTTCCAGCCGCCTGGTCGTGGCTTACATTAACCCCACCTGAAGCTTTCTGTTTAGGGTAGGTCAAAACCGACCCGATGCATGGGCAGCTCTTGGCGTAGCTTCAGGTGGGGGCCCCAGCAAAAAGAACTCAAAGGCATTTCTTATACCAGATTCGGTTAGTTCGTCACCGTTCGGTGACGAACTAACCCCACCAAAGGGAGTGCTCTAGGATTCAAAAAGATAGCCTCTTAGCGCTTTTTGTTTGAAGATTATCTTTTTGAATCCGGTATTACTGGTAAAAAGCTAGATGCAGGGGGGTGCTGTACTATACTGAAGTTCGGGTCTACCGCAGGTAGACTTCTGGAGGTTTTGTTCAATGTTAGACAAAAAACCGGTATACCTTACCGCCGAGGGTAAAGCGCGGCTCGAGCAGGAACTCGCCTATTTGAAAACCGAAAAAGTGCAGCAGATTGCCGATGAGATGGGCCGGGCCATCGCCGAGGGCGACTTGCGTGAAAATGCTGGCTACGATGAAGCGCGGCGGGCCATGTGGCAAAACAACACCCGCATTGCGGAGCTCGAGGATATCCTCAGCCGGGTGCAGATTGTGGAATCGGGCAATGGCATCCCCAGCGAGGTACAGCTCGGCGTAACGGTGGAGCTCGAGACCCCTACGGGCCAGCGCATGAGCGTTACCATGGTCGGAAGCCACGAAGCCGACGTGTTCAGTGGCAAAATTTCCAACGAGTCCCCCTTGGGCCAGGCTTTGATGGGCAAGAAGGTCGGCGATGAGGTGCAGGTCAAGAGCCCCAAAGGTAGCCAGACCTACGTTGTGGTTGAGCTTGTGTACGCCTGACCTCTAGCGGGGAGTCCACCTGCCTTCACAAAGATGTGGTTTCTTGGATTTGACGACGTTCGTCGTCAAATCGGCATATGATCCTTCCCAAACCTCGGGCCCAAACCTCGGGCCCAAACCTCGGGGAAACGGGCGGGCTTTCCGCCTGGGCGCTTTGGCGTTAGGCTAGTCAGGTATGCGAATTTTGGTGGCTAACGACGACGGTATCTTTTCTCCCGGAATCAAGGCTCTGGCCTTTGCTTTGCGCGAACTTGCCGAAGTAAACGTGGTGGCTCCCGATGTCGAACAGTCCGGCGTGGGCCACAGCATCACCTTTCGCCGCCCCCTGCGCTTTAAGCACACTGCCTCGGCGGGGTTTGGCGAGATTCCAGCCTACCGCGTAGACGGGACGCCAGCAGACTGTGTGGTGCTGGGCAGTCGCCTGCTGGGCTGGCCCAATTTGGTGGTCTCGGGCATCAACATCGGGGTTAACATGGGCCTCGACCTGACCCACTCGGGTA
>Ga0272446_1003579_pt1 | contig 19391 bp, 11 predicted proteins | sample YNPCB0061_FD_194587 | JGI IMG/M metagenome (GOLD analysis project Ga0272446, IMG submission 194587) | Hot spring microbial mat communities from Yellowstone National Park, WY, United States - YNP-CB-006-1 | ecosystem: Environmental > Aquatic > Thermal springs > Hot (42-90C) > Sediment | place...
CGCGCCGGCGTCCAGGCTCGTTTGCGCGCTTGCCATAGCACTCCGATTTTGGATTTTAGATTTTGGATTTTGGATTGCCAGGAACAATCAGCCTGCGACACAACCCAAAATCCAAAATCGTCAATCGACAGTCGTCACCTCACCGGCGGGCCAGTTCGGCATCCACCAGCGGCGTGGCGGCTTCCATCGCTTGCAGGGCGGTCTTCTGGCCGTTCATCACCAGGTCGATCTCGGCCTGGATCATGCCCTGAATCTTGTCGAACTTCTCGCCGGCGCCGGGGATGCGAATGGTGTCGGGCTTGGTCACCAGTGCGCGCAACGGCTCATAGCCCAACTCCTTGTGCAGCGGCACATTGAAGAAGCGGTCGAGCATGGTGCTGAGTGACGGGACATACGGCACCAACGACTCGATCACGCTGTCCAGCACGAATTCGCGGATGTACTCCCAGGCCGCGTTCTTCATTTTGGACGGCGGCGAGATCGACCAGCAGGCGGTGTGCATGTACCACACGCGGTTGCCGTTGTTGGCGCTGGGCGTCAGCACGGCTTTCCAGTCGAAGCTGTTGATATTCTTGAATTCGCCGACATCCCAGTAGTTGCCGAGATACATGGACAGCGCGCCGGCTTTGAACGCCTCAGTGTTGCTCTGCAGCGCCTGCATGGCGCTCGACCCCGGCGCCACCTTGTGCACGTTGATCAGATCGGCCCAGTATTGCAGCGCCTCGACGGTCTTCGGGTCGGTCAGGGTGGACTTGCTGCTGTCCGGGGTGAACCAGTCGCCGCCGTTCGACCACACGGTGTACAGATGGTTCACGAACCAGTTGCCGTAAGAAAAGCCCCACTGCTCCGGCATGCCGTCGCCGTCCGCGTCCACGGTCAGTTTTTTGGCGGCGTTGAGCACGTCATCCCATTTCCAGTCCGGGCTGGGCAGATCAACGCCGGCTTTGGCGAAGTGGTCCGGGTTGTAGTACAGCGACACGGGGCCGGGCATGAAGCCGATCAACATGGCGTGAATCTTGTCCTGCCAGGCGCCGGCCGCGATCGCCGCCGGCACGATGTCGCTGCGCTTGATCTTCGGGTCGCCGGCGATGAACGGCTCCAGGTCGAGCAGCGCGCCGTTGGCGGCATAGGGCTGCACATAGCCTTCCCACATATCGAACAGGTCAGGCGGGTTGCCGGCGGCAATCAGCGTTTGGAGCTTCTCGAAGTAGCCGGTGCCGGCAGGCGGCGCTTCCTGAATGATCTTCACGCCGGGATACTTCTGCTCGAACTGGGCGTTCCATTTGGCGCGCAGATCCATTTCGTCCTGGCCGGAGCAGCACAGCAGGATTTTCATTTCGCCCTGCTCGTAAGCGGCGCCGGCCTGTGGGGCAGTTGCGCCGCCCTGGGTTTGCGCGGGGGCGGCGGTCGGCGCAGGTTGCGCGGGCGCGCAGGCAGCCAGCATCCCGCCGGCGGCGCCGACAGCGCCCAGCCCGGCCAGCTTCAGCATCTGCCGGCGCGTCATTCGTGTCACAGACATGGTCCCTTTCCTCCTCAATCACAGGTAGTCAAATACGAACAAGCTCAAAGTCTGAAAACGGGATCAATGAGTGGACAGTGTGATGGGGTAGTGCAGGTTTGCAGGTCGTTTCGCTAAGCGTCACCTCCCTCCATACGCGGTTTTGATCGCAGTTCGAGCCGCTGTGCGCGCGGCTGGCAACCTGTTGCGGCGCGTCGAGGATGCGTCAATGCGCCAGAATCAGTTCAATCAGCTCCGATCCGAATTCACTGATACTGACCACCATCCCATCCTTTGCGAGCGATGCGCCGCTGGCTTGCATTGTAACTCGCGCGTCGGTCAGCGCGACATCGTACAGGCTGTCCGCCTTCAGGCCGCGCGGGCGGATTACTTTGCTGGCCGGCCCGCCCTGCGCGCGATACACCATCACCACGCTGCGCGTCTGATCCGGCGACACGGCCTGAATGGCATCCCATCCCCAGCCCTTGCCCTCCAGGTTGTTGCGCGGCGGAATCAAGTGGATGATTTTGGCGTCCCGCACCAGCGCCCGCAGTCGCTTGTATTCGGCGATTGCGGCGCGGGTCTGGGCCATCTGTTCTTCGCTCCACTCGGTGACGCGCTGCATCAGGATGAGCGGCCCGCCGAAAATGGCGCTGCGCAAGGTGTAGGGCGTCGGGTCGTCCTGCATGTAGCGCACGCTGTAGCGCGGCGAGAAGGGGTACGACGCGCCGTACACGCCCTGCCGCGTGGCGTAGGTGGCGATGTTGTCCACCGTGATGGTGGTGTGATACAGCCGGGCCATCTTGTAGGTCAGCATGCAGCCGCCGTCTTCACAGTTCTCCCACACCACATGCGGGCGCAGCCGGCGCACCGTCTCGATCACCCGGTCGATGCCTTCGACCGAGTTGGTGTAATTGTGGTCGTCCGTCGAGCAGGCTGAGCCGGCGTCGTGGCAGACCTTGACCATGTCCTCGCCGTCTTGCACAAAGTAGTCCACGTCGTAGTCGTCGATCAGGCGCACGATCTGGTCGATGAGCCATTCCCGACAGGGTGGATGCCCCAGACACAGCGGCGCGGCGCCGAAGTAATCCTCGTGGCGATGGATCAGCCAGTCGGGATGCTCCTGCGCCACGGGAGCGTTCACATTGGCCTGCGCCAGTGGGATATGCAGGCCGAATCGCATCCCCAGTTCGTGCGCGCGGTCGGCCAGTGGTTTCAGCCCGCGCGGAAACTTGCGGGGATGCGCGCGCCATTCGCCGATCTGGGCCGCCCAGCCCAGATCCATGACTGCCACTTCGACGCCCAGTTGCGCGCAGCGTTCGATGGCGGCCAGTTGCTGCGCCTCGTCGATCTCCTGACCGTAGCCCCACGAGTTGTACTGCGCCCAGGGATGGCGCTCGTCCGGCGCCGGCGGATGCACATGCGCCTCGGCAAACCGTTGGGTGATATAGCCGGCCTCGTCCCAGTCGCCCTCGAACACGCCGATGAAAAACGCCGGGACCTCGAACGAGTCTCCCGGCGCGACACGATGATGAAGGTCGTCGATCGCGCTGACGGCGTGAGCGGCGTCGGATGACGCCCAGGCGCGCAGCCGGCTCTTGCCGTTGAACTCGATGCCGCACACGATGCCATAGCCGGCGTGCGGCGCGATGTCATCTGAGCGCATCGACTGCCAGTCGCTCTCGCCGTCGCGCATGGCGAACCAGGCGCAACTGCTGGGGCCGTTGTAGCTCGACGGGAACGATCCCATGCGAATCTCCATCGCCGTCCGGCCCGCGATCAGCGGCGCGTCGTACTGGCTGAAGAAATCGTTGCGGTAGACCCAACTGAACTGGTTGACGTGAAACAGGTTCTGGCCGGGCGGCATCGTCAAGCTCAGGATTTCCGCGTCCGTCACAGTCAGCGCGGCCTCGCCGCAGTTTTCGATGCTGCCCCAGGTTCGCACGAAGGGAAAATCCGGCCAGATCTGGAAACAGCGCGTGAGCCGCGCGCCGTCATGTTCAGCCCGGCAACGCAGCACGGTTGAGCCGTCGGGTTGCAACTCTTGTGTCGCGCTGACGCCGCGCCATGCCGCGAGACGCTGGTCGATGCGCGCATGGGGCGTGTGCGATGGCTGGATGGCCGGCCGGCCGCGCGCCCGGTCGATGATCTGCCACCACAACTGGCCTTCGACCTCGCGCGCCGAGCAGGTGATTCTGTCGTTGCTGATGCGCCAGGCCGTCGATTCCAAATCCAAATCGCTCCGGGTCGAGGTCATGGATGACACCTCCTGATGATCGCACGCGCCATTTTGCGGCAGCTGCGCTTCGGCGGCTGAGCCTGTCGAAGCCGTCGAGGCTGCCAGGTCCGCGCCGGATTATAGACGATGAGGCGCGCGCGATCTGCCGTATGGGCGAGTTGCGGTAGCTGAGCTTCGGCGGCTGAGCCTGTCGAATCCGTCGAAGCCGTCGAAGCTGTCGCCGTTGCCTTCGACAAGCTCCGCTTCGACAAGCTCCGCTTCGACAAGCTCAGCGACCGGCAACCGCGACGCGCTCAGGCAACGGCGCGGTTTGCGCGCGATAACTGCATTTGCGCCTTTAGTCCCTTGACACGGCGCTGCCGGCTGTTACACTGCGCGCAGTCAGCCATCTCGTGTGGCAGGAGTTTTCAGAGACATGTGTTCGATCTACAGCCCAGCATATTGCAGAGGAAGTCGGCCTGCCGGCGTGGGTCTGTAGAATTCATCGTTCGTAGTGTTCAGCCGTGGGCGCTTCCTCAGCGTTCACGGCTGTTTTGTTGCCTGCCGACAGGCGCAGCCGGCCGTGACCTGAGAAGCGCCGGCGGACTTTGTCCGCGTTGCCTCGGCCTCGCCGCTTTGTGGCGAAGGCTGAGTGAGGTCAGGCGTATATGCTGCAAGTCAGTCATGTTTCCAGGACATTCGGCATCCAGACCGTTCTAGATGATGTGTCGTTCATCGTCAATCGCGGCGACCGGGTGGGGCTGGTTGGCCCAAATGGATGCGGCAAGTCCACATTGCTGCGCATCATCAGCGGCCAGGAGCGGCCCGACAGCGGCCGCGTCAGCCTCGAGCCGGGCGTCTCGGTGGGCTACCTGGCGCAAGGGCTGGATGCCTCGTTCGGCGACACGGTCGGGCAGGTCGTGCGCTCGGGCATTCCCGGCTGGAGCGCAGCCCGGCAACGCGTCGACGACCTGGCTGCGCGCATGGCCGAGACTGGGACGGCGATCTCCGCCGATCTTCTCGAAGCCTATGGCGAGGCGCTGACACAGTTCGAGGCGCTGGGCGGGTATGGCATCGAATATCGCGTCGACACGGTGCTGGCCGGCCTCGGTCTGGCTGGGGTCGAGCCGGACCGGCCGGTGGCGCAACTCAGCGGCGGCCAGCGCACGCGCGTGGGGCTGGCCCGGCTGCTGGTTGCCGAGCCGGGTCTGTTGTTGCTCGACGAGCCGACTAACCATCTCGACATCGAGGCGTTGGAGTGGCTGGAGCAGTTTGCGCGGGACTACGATGGCGCGGCGCTCATCGTGTCGCACGACCGGACGTTCCTCGACAACACAGTGACACGCATCGTCGCGCTGGATGACCGGACGCATCACACGACCGAGTGCGCCGGCAACTATTCCGACTACGAGATGGCCAAACTGGGTGAGATGGAAGCTCAGTGGTCGGCCTGGCAGGACCAGCAGGTCGAGATTGCCCGGCTGCAAATGGCGGCCCGGCGTTTGCGCGACATTGCCCGTTTCAAGGTGGGCGGCAAGGGCGACAGCGGCGACAAGTTCGCGCGCGGCTTTTTTGCCAATCGCGCCAAAGGCGCGGTCGCGCGCGCCAAACACATCGAGGAGCGCCTGCAGAAGCTCCTCGAAGAGGGCACGGTCGATAAGCCGAAGCAGCACTGGCAGATGAAGCTGGAGTTTGGCCCGATGACGCGCGGCGGCCAGACGGTACTCGCGCTGGACAATCTGGGCCACTCATTCGGCGCCGGCTTCCTGTTCCGCCATGTCGATCTGACCCTGCGCCACGGCGAGCGCATCGCCCTGATCGGCCCGAACGGCGCCGGCAAGACCACGCTGTTGCGGATCATCGTGGGCGAGTTGGAGCCGGCGGAGGGCGAAGTCCGGCAAGGGGCCAGCGTCAGGCTGGGCTACATGCCGCAGGAGCAGAACACATTGGACGCCGGCAGCACGCCGCTTGGCGTTGCGCTATCGATCTCGCCGATGAGCGAGACCGAGGCGCGCAACTTCCTGCACTACTTCCTGTTCGAGGGCGACGAGGTGTTCACGCCGGTGTCGAAGCTCAGCTTTGGCGAGCGCGCCCGGCTGATCCTGGCGAAACTGGTGCTGGAAGGTTCGAATTGTCTGGTGCTCGACGAGCCAATCAATCACCTGGACATCCCGTCGCGCGAGCGGTTCGAGGCCGCGCTGGACGCCTTCCCCGGCGCGATCCTGGTCGCGGCGCACGACCGCGCCTTTATCGACCGGTTCGCCACCGGCATCTGGGCGGTCGACGCCGCCTCCGGCGCGATCCGGCGTTTCATCGACCGCGACGAGTTGGGCAAGCTGTCCAGATGACTTGCGCGCGCCAGTGCGGGCTGGACGTGCTGGCGGGGCGGGAAGGGGTGTTGTGGAATAGGGCGCTGCATGTGCTGGCTGGCGGCTTGCCCTGAGCGCAGCCGAAGGTCGGGGAGGTTCGTCAGCGCGCGTTGACAGATGGCGGGCAAGCCGGCGTTCAACCGGCTTGCCTTGCCTCGCAGACCGCAACCCGCGCCGACTAGAACCGCGCCAGACGGTCCAGCACCTCACCGTCGGGCGCCAGCAACGTCAATTCCATTTGCATCTGGCCCAGGGCGTGAGTCGAACAGGCCAGACAGGGGTCGAAGGCGCGCACCACCGCTTCCACCCGGTTGAGCATCCCTTCGGTCAGTCTGGCCCCGTTCACATAGTGGCGCGCCACTTGCAGCACGCCCTTATTCATCGCCAGATTGTTGTGGCCCGAAGCAATGATGAGATTGGCCCAGGTGACCAGGCCGTTTTCATCCACCTTGTAGTGGTGCAGCAGCATCCCGCGCGGCGCTTCGCTCATGCCAATGCCCTCATCGTGGTTGACGCCGCCCGTGGCCCGCACATCCTTGCGCAAGATGGCCGGATCGGCCAGCAACTGCTCAATCTGCTCGATGCCGTACAGGATTTCGATCAGCCGGGCATAGTGATAGTAGAACGAGCTGAGCACCGCCCCGCGCTCCAGGTCGTGGAACTCCGCCAGCTCCTGATCGGCCAGCGGCATGCCGGTTTGGGTCGCCAGGTTCAAGCGCGCCAGCGGGCCAACGCGATACAGGCCGTTCGGATAGCCGGCCGGCTTGTAATAAGGCGCTTTGAGGAACGTCCACGGCTCGACCGCCTCGCCGATGTAGCTCTGATAGTTCAACGGGTCGAGTTGATCGGCCACGATTTTGCCGCCGGCGTCCATCACCCGGATGCGGCCGTGATAATGCTCCAGGTTGCCCTGTGGATCGACCAGGCCCAGGAACAACGATGGGAAGTTGGCAAAGGTGCGAATGTACTCCTGGTATTGCCCCATCGACTGCTTGAACCATTGCAGGGTGCGCAGGGCGATCGCTTTGGCTTCCGGGATCAGGCCCAGCAGCCTGTCGCGGCCTTCGACCGACAACGGCTCGCTCACGCCGCCGGGGACGACCCAGGCCGGGTGAATGCGTTTGCCGGCCAGCGTCTCGATCACCGTTTGGCCGAATGCGCGCAGGCGAATGCCGTCGCGCGCCTTGTCCGGCTGCGTTTCCATCAGCCGGAACAGGTTGCGCGTCTCCGGGGGTTCATCCATGCCCAGCAACAGGTCCGGCGACGACAGGTGGAAGAAATTCAGCGCATGCGACTGAATCCACTGGCCCAGATTCAGGATGCGCCGCAGCTTGTTGGCCGTCTCGGGAATGCGCACCGACAAAATCTGATCGCACGCCTTCGAGGCGGCGATCAAATGGCTGACCGGGCAGATGCCGCACGTGCGCGCTGTCAGCGAAGGCATCTCGTAAAACGGCCGCCCGATCACAAACTTTTCGAATCCGCGAAACTGGGTGACGCTGATTCTGGCGTCTGCCACGCTGCCGTCGTCGGCCAGTTGGATGGTGATTTTGGCGTGGCCTTCGATGCGAGTGACAGGCTCGATAACAATCGTGTTCTGCATGTTCAAATCCTCTTGCGCGCGCGCAAACGCGCGCGCTGGCAACGCCGGCCCGGCTCACGCGCCAAAGCGGGTCAACGCCATCACATCGGGCTGTTTGCCGGCCAGCAACTCGCTCACCACCGCCCGGATCGTCGCCGCCGACGGCGGACAGCCGGGGATGTACACATCGACCTTGACAATCCGGTGCACCGGCACGACGCGATCCAGCAGTTGCGGCACGATCACGTTCGGCGCCTGCGGTTGGATCGCGTCGCTTTCCAGGTAGACCTGCTTCATCACTTCATTCAGCCCAAACGGGTTGCGCATCGACGGCACGTTGGCCGTCACAGCGCAATCCCCAAAAGCCACCAGGGTTTTGGTTCGCGCGCGAATCTTCAGCAGCTTTTCGATGTCTTCGTGGCTGGACACGGCGCCCTCGATCAGCGTGATATCCACGTCGGTCGGGAATTCTTTGGCGTCCACCAGCGGGCTGTACACCACCTGGACCTGGCCGGCCAGCTCCAGCAGCCACTCATCCATGTCCAGAAACGACATGTGGCAGCCCGAACAGCCGTCCAGCCACAACGTCGCAAAACGGGGTTTGGAATTCTCGCTCATTCAATCATCGCCTCTCGCCGGCTGACCAGATAGGGCAGGAACTGCCGCTGCTTGGCCATCTCGGCCACCGACTTGCCTTTCTCGAACAGCGCCCCGGTCGGGCACACATTGACGCACTTGCCGCAGCGCGTGCACGTCTCGGACTCGCCCCACGGCTGGTTGAAGTCTGTGATCACTTTGGAGCTGATGCCGCGCCCCATCACGTCCCAGGTGTGGGCTGTCTCGATTTCATCGCACACGCGCACACAGCGCGTGCACAAAATACAGCGGTTGTGATCGAGCGCGTATCGCTCATGCGAAGCGTCCACCGGCAACGACGGATTCAGATACGGATAACGCACATGATCCATGCCCAGCTTCTGCGCCAGTGTTTGCAGCTCGCAATGGCCGTTGACCACGCACACGGCGCACACATGGTTGCGCTCGGAGAAGATCAGCTCCAGGATCATGCGGCGATAGCGCGTCAGCCGCTCGGAATGGGTGATGACCTCGATGCCCTCCTGAACGCGCGTGACGCAGGCGGGAAACAGACGGTTGGAACCCTGGATTTCCACCATGCACAGGCGGCAGGCGCCGGTGGAGGACAGCCCCTCCATATTGCACAGGGTGGGAATCTCGATATTGTGGTCGCGCGCGGCCTGCAGGATGCTCTCCGTCTCTCGCGCGCTCACATCCTGCCCGTCGATTTTGAACGTCTTGACCGGCTCGGCCGTGATGGAAACCGGACTCATTGCGACACACTCCTTACAGCCGGCGCTTCAGCCGGCGTCTGGCTCGCCCCGCCGTTCAGAAATACCTCTTCCGGCTTGCGGATGCGGGCCAGATACTCTTCGCGGAAATACTTCAGCGTGCTGATGACGGGATTGGGCGCCGTCTGGCCCAGGCCGCACAGGCTGGTGTTGCGCACCAGATCGCACAGATCTTCCAGCAGCCGCAGGTCAAACTCAGTGGCCTCGCCGTTGGAGAACTTGCACAACAGGTCGTACATCTGGGCTGTGCCGACGCGACAAGGCACGCACTTGCCGCACGATTCCTCTTTGCTGAACTCCATGAAATATTTGGCCACGTCGATCATCGAGGACGAGTCGTCGATGACAATCATGCCGCCCGACCCCATGATCGACCCCAGCCTGGCCAGCGATTCGTAATCCACCGGCGTGTCCAGGAATTGTTCGGGGATGCAGCCGCCCGACGGGCCGCCGGTCTGAACGGCCTTGAATTTGCGCCCGTCGGGAATGCCGCCGCCGATGTCGTAGATGATTTCGCGCAGGGTGATGCCCATCGGCACTTCGATCAGGCCGGTGTTGTTGATCTTGCCGGTGAGGGCGAAGATTTTGGTGCCCTTGCTCTTTTCAGAGCCGATGCGCGCGTATGCCTCGCCGCCGTCGAGCAGGATGCCCGGCACGTTGGCGAACGTCTCCACGTTGTTGATCAGCGTGGGTTTGCCCCACAGACCCGACGCCGCCGGATACGGCGGACGCGGTCGGGGCGTCCCGCGCCGGCCTTCGATGGACGCCATCAGCGCGGTTTCTTCGCCGCACACAAACGCCCCGGCCCCCAGCCGGATTTCGATGTTGAAGCTGAAATCCGCGCCGCAAATGTTCTGGCCCAGAAAGCCGGCGCGCTCGGCCTGGCGGATGGCGGTGCGCATGCGCTTGACCGCCAGCGGGTATTCGGCGCGCACATAGACATAGCCTTTGCTCGCGCCCACCGCATACGCCCCGATGATCATGCCTTCGATGACCAGATGCGGGTTGCTCTCCAGGATGCTGCGATCCATGAAGGCGCCGGGGTCGCCTTCGTCGGCGTTGCAGACCAGATATTTCAGATCGGCGTCCACTTTGGCCACGGTGTTCCACTTCAGGCCGGTGGGATAGCCGGCGCCGCCGCGCCCGCGCAAGCCGCTTTTGGTGACTTCATCGATCACCTGCGCCGGCGTCATTTCCGTCAGCGCCTTGTAGACCGCCTGGTAGCCGCGCTCGGCAATGTAATCTTCGATCCGCTCCGGGTTGATGCGGCCGGCCTGCGCCAGCACCACCTTGGTCTGGCGTTTGAAGAATGGCTCCTCCGTGTTCAACCGCAGCCGCTCCACCGGCTGGCCCGAGCGCAGCCCGGCGACGATCTCCGGCGCATCATCGGGCGTCACCGACTGATACAACAGCGGTTCCGTCAGGCTGCCTGCTTCCGGCTCGACGCGCTCAATTTCCACCAGCGGGCCAAGCGCGCACAACCCCATGCAGCCCACCTGCCGCACCAGCACCGCGTGTTGCAGATCCGCCGCTTTCACCTGCTGCTCCAGGGCGGCCGCAACCGCTTCGCTGCGCGAAGACATGCAGCCGGTGCTGCTGCACACCTGAACGCAATATCTCAGTTTGCTCCGCGCCTGACGCTCGGTCTCGGCCAGAGCCAGCAATTCTTCAAAGGTCATGAGTTCAACCACTCCTTGATGCGCGTCTGAATGGCCTCGTCGGCCAGTTTGCCGACGACAGTGCCGTCCAGAATCACCACGGGCGCCAGGCCGCACGCGCCCACACAGCGCGCCGCCACCAGCGACAATTGCTTGTCGGCGGTTGTGCCGCCCACCCTCACGTTGTAGGTTTTCTGCACGTGCTCGAGGGTGCGATCGTTCCCCTTGATGTAGCACGCCGTGCCGGTGCACACCACACAGGTGTGCTTGCCCTGCGGCTTCATCAAAAACTGGTGATAGAACGTGGTGACGCCAATCACCTGGCTGGGAGGAACGCGCAGCGAGTCGCTGACAAATCTCAACGCCACTTCGTCCACGTATCCAAAAGCTTCCTGCACGGCGTGCAGCGTCTCGATCAGGCCCTGTGAGCGGTACCCGTTTCGCCGCATCGCCGCGTCCACCAGCTTCCATCGCTTGTCATTGGATGGCAGCGGGGGCTTGCGTCCGTCAACAATCATAGAGTTCTCCTGTTCAGAAATTCACCGCAGAGTGGCGACACCGGCCAGCGCCGTCACCACCCTTTGTGCACAATCAGATGGAAGATGTCCGTCTCGGTCACAATGCCGGTCAGACGCCCTTGCGCGTTCATCACAGGCAGGCTGTGAAACTTGCGCTCCTTCATCAGCCGCGCCGCTTCGACCATCGAATCGTTTTCTGTGATGGTCTGCACCGGCGCCGTCATGATCAGCCGGACCGGTTGTTGCACCACCTCGCGCGATTCCTCCTGCGCGCCGCGCGTGTACAGGCGCGAGGGATCAGCGCCCATCACATCGGTGCGCGTGACGATGCCGACCAGTTCGCCGCCCTCCATGACCGGCAATGCGCGAATGCGCTTCACGCCCATCAGCCGGTGCGCCTCGAGCAGCGTCGTGTCCGGCGAGATGGTTTCCGGGTCGGGCGTCATCCATTGTTTGACCGTTATCTGCTGCGCCTCACCCTGCATCTCCTCGATCACCAGACGAAACAAGTCCGAGGAAGTCAGAATGCCCACCAGCGCGCGGCGGTCATTCAGCACGGGCAGGGCCGAAAATTTGTTCTCCAGCATCACCCGCGCTGCTTTGCCCACCGGCGCGTCTTCGTCAATCGTGATGGCCGGCGTTGTCATGATCTTCTCCACCGTCTCCTGATCGAGGGGATAGCGCTTTTCCCACGCCTCCGCCAGAGGAATGCTGGAGGGGTCGGCGCGCAATAATCCCCGACGTGTGATCATCCCAACCAGTTGCCCCTCGCGCATCACCGGCAGGGCGCGGATACGGTTCAGGTCCATGAGGCGGCGCGCATTGTGCAGCGTGACCTCCGGCGACACCGTGATGACTTCGCGCGTCATCCAGTTGGCGACAAGTCCTCGTTTGATCGTCATCTTTTACCTCTCGTCATTGGCGGATTCGGTTTGTGATTTTTTTCACAATCGGCGTGAGCAGACCATCCTGCAACTGACCAAAGCAATGAGATCGGGAGACGGCGAGGTCGCAGCAGGCGCTCTATGGCTCGGCGAAGACAAGCTGACGCAAGCCCCAGCGATGTCAAACGCCGATTTGTGAAAATATTCACAAGCGATTATAACCCCTTGCTACAAATGCGCAAATCCGTCAAAAGTCCAATCCGCGCTGGCCGACACAACCTGCTCCGTTCACACGCACTTCAACGACCGTTCGCCGGCAGACTCCTGTTGGGTGAGGGCGCGAACTATCTGCCTGCACACCCGACACCGGCCTGTCAACGCCGGCTCGGATGAACAAGCATTGTAACGGGATTTGCCGGTTTTTGTAGTGCGCGGCTGCGCGGCCACATTTGCTGGCAGCCGGGTGAGCGCGGTGAACAGACAGGCCGGCTGACCCAACAAGCCGTATTGCAACGGCTGAACTGCCTGTCGGCGGACGCGTTCCGGCGGACGCGTTCCGGCGGCGGATGATGGACAACTTGCTGACGGAGCGGTGTCGGCGGTGGGTGGCGCGCTGGCGCGGGCTACACCAGCCCGTCGAACACGGCCATGGGCACGACCACCGCGCCGACGATGCCCGGCCCGGTGTGCACGCCGAGCACGGGCGAGATGCGCAACATCTCCAGCCGCGCGATGGTCAGGCGGGCCTGCAACGCTTTGCTGAGCGCCGCCGCCTGCTCCGCAAACTTGCCGTGCATGATGGTGACCCACATCGGCGCGGTCGCGTCATACAGGTGCGCCAGGTGATCGGTGACAGCCTCGATGGCCTTGCCCATGGTGCGCGCTTTGGCGACCGCGCTGTACTTGCCGTCGGCCTTGCTGACATGAATCACCGGCTTGAGGTGCAGCAGTGCGCCGGCCAGCGCCTGAACGCGCCCGATGCGCCCGCCGCGCGCCAGGTATTCCAGCGTGCCGCTCAGGCCGGAGGAGATGTGAATCGACAGGATCGGCTGGCCGGCCTGGGCCAGTTGTTCGTAAAGCTCACTGAACTGGCGCTGGGAGGGTTGGGCGGTGGTGGGGATGGCCGGTCGCATGGCGGCCAGCGGGTCGTAGAACTGATCCGGTGTGAGGTCGGCCGAGTTGATCTCGCCCTCTGGAAAGCGGATGTACAACGGGGCGACGGTGATATTCATCGCGCGGATTTCGGCTTCGGGCAGGTCGGCGGCGCAGTCGGTCACGATTTGCATGTATCGGTTCCTTGGGGAGTCTGTGAGTTGAAGCAGGTCATCGTATCGCATTCGCCTTCTTGAATTGACTGCAAAATCCAGGCAGGGTGAGGAATACCCGGCGCAACCTTAAAATTCCGCCCCGGCGCAGTCCAGCCCTATTGACAATCAGCCGGCGCTTTGCTAATGTGAGCGCGACAGGATGCAGCCCTCTCGATATCGAACGGATTGTCCGCTTCGATATGGATTCCAGGGGATTTCAAACGCTGAACATGCTGGACACACGCAGCGCACGGGCGTAGCGATCGTTCTGCGTCTTCAGTCCATCCGGTTTCGCATCAGGTGTCGGACTCCTTTGAGGAGTCCGGCGCCTCCAGATCATCCAGGAGGAGTGCTCGTATGCGTCTGCGCGCGCGTGCTTTGTCGATGAGCGTGTGTGTCTGTCTGGCGGTGTCGTCCTTTTTTCGCCCCCCCCCCAGCAACGGCGCTAACACGGCCTGATGCCGCGAACGCCGGCGCAACCCGGTCTGCGCAACGGCTCGATCTACGCGCAACGCATGGCGCCGCCAGCGTGAATGCGGGCATCCTCGTCGCAGCGCCTCTGCGACAGACGGCGCAGATCACCTCTGCGCTGCCCCTCTCTGACAGCGAAACGGCAGCGGAACGTGTCCCAGTGCAGGATGCTGCGGAAGATTCGTCGGCAAGCGTTACCGATAACCCTGAGTCCGCTGTCACTTTGCCTCCGCCTCTCGACGCGGATGCTGAGACGGACACGCAGGCCGGCGTGCAGGTGCAGGTGCAGGTTGTCTTTGCCGCGCGCGAGGCGCTCGAAGGGCAGACATTGTGCGGCGCTGTGCGCGCCGAGTTCGACAGCGAGCCGGGCGCAGACACAGTGACGCCAACCACGGCGTTTACGGTCAGCGTGGTGTTTCCGGCCGGGCTGGACTATGTGCCGGGGTCGGCAGATGGCGCGCCCGGCGCCGTCGATGATCCATTCGGCAAAGCCGTTCTGAAGGGGATATACGACCCGGCCACACGCCGGCTGACCTGGGCCAATGCGCAACTCGACCCCGTCGGCCGGCTGGCGCTGCCCTTCAAAGCGCGGGTGACGGCGTCGACCCGTGACGAAGCGGGCCGCCTGACAGTGCAGCCGGAAATCGAGCGCGCCAGCCGGGACGGCGCGCCGTTTCTTGCCCGACGATCCACCCTGAATATCGTGCGCATGACGCCGGCCCAGACGATCAGCGCAACGGATGGCGGGCAGTTCCGCGCAGCCGGCGGCCGCGTGCAACTGGACTTCATGCCGGGCGCCATCTCCACCCACACAGCGCCGGCCGGCCTGTCCGACGCCGTTGTGATCACCGCCGTCGAATACGCCCAGACGCCGCCGTCGGCGCTGATGCCGGGCGTGCCCCCGTCACAATGGCGCGCCAGAGCGGATGCGGCGCGCCAACGCGCGTTTTCGACGCGAGACGGCGGTGTTGGACGCGCAACCGACGCCGCCGGCGACACCGACGCTGAAGCGCAAGATATCACGCTGCTCAGCCTGGCCGACCCGCTGATGAAGATCGATTTTGCCCCCGGCATGGTCTTCAGCCGGCCGGTGACGATGACGTTCGATCTGATCCCGCAGACGGTGGCGGAACTGGCGGCCAGCGGCTACGAACCGCAACTGCAATACGTCATCACGAAGCCGTACACGTACACCTACGAAGTCTCGCCCACCCTGACGATGACACTGACTGGCACACGCCTGGAGTTCGAGGATATCCCGACCTGGTATGACCCGGATACGGGGCGCCTGACGGCATTCATCGGCCACTTCTCGACATACCAGGCCGTGCTCAGCGATCCGACTCTGCCCAAGCCGTGGAAGCTGACGCCGGGGCTGGGCGAGGTCAACCTGTTCCGCGGCGCTTACGTCTACAACTACCCGATCGTCGTGCCGCCAATGCAGGATGGCCTGGCGCCGGACCTGAGCCTGCGCTACAACTCGGCGCAGGCCGACGCCGACGGCAACGCGGCCACGCTCGGCCAGGGCTGGAGCATCGACCTGCCGCACATTACACGCAAGGCGCGCCAGACGGCCTGGGTCAGCCTGAGCGACTACCCGATCGAGCAGGGGCCGGACGCGGATAATTGCCCAGGCTCGCCATGGGCGCCCTACTATCCGACGAGCTGTTGCCCCAACTGGCCCGGCGAAATGCCGGATGGCAGCCTGTGGTGCTGGTATGTGGTGGGGACGAACGAGACCATCAGCGCCTACCAGACGCAGGCAGAAGACAAGTTCACGATGAACTTCGGCGGGCGCGACCATTATCTTGTGCACAAGGCCGGGCGCGAGTACGTGACCATGAACTACACGCCCCTGCGCATCTTCCGCTGCACAACCGCGACATGCAGCGACTATCCGGTGGCGGTGAACAATCAAACCGGCGAATACTGGCAGGTGTGGACGCCCGACGGCGCGCGCTATGTGTTTGGCACGGATGCCGGCAGCGAAGCGCGCCTGCGCAACGGGCCGGTGAACGAGCAGAACTACATTGCCCAGACATGGTATTTGAAGTCGGTGTTCGCGCCGTATCGGGACGACCCCGCGCCGGCTGTGAACCGCGCGTCGGTCGAGTACGTGTATACGGAGAGTTCCGACCCCGGCGGCGAGTATGAGACGTATCTGACCGAAGTGCGCTACGGCAACCGCATCCGCCCGGATGGAACAGCGGTCAGCGCGCCGTACTCGGTGACGCTGGAATATATCTCGCGCACGGCGCGCCTGAAGCAGCCGGTGACGATCACCGTGCGCGCCGAGGGCAACACGCTGCGGCGCTACGCGCTGGGCTACGACGGCGCCGGGGGGATCACCGGCACGCAGAATCTTAATCGCATCCAGGAGATCGCGCCGTCTGGCGCGCCGAACGGCGCGACGTTGCCGGCCACGCAGTTCACCTACACCGTCACCAACAGCCGCTATTTCATCTCGCAGACCGTGAACGGCTATGGTGGCGGAGTGAACCTGAGCTATGAGTTTGCGCGAGGCGGCTACCGGCTGAAGACGCGCCAGCACACCGACGCCGTGACCGGCTGGCGCGACTACACCTGGTATCACTACTACGATGAGGCCGTGCGCGACCAGAACGCGCCGAACGGCTACTCGCCCTGTTACGACTGGAAGGTCTTCAGCGATCTGGGTCTGTGCCGGGTCAGCGGATACGACTTCACCATCAGCGGCACTTACCGGCTGATCGGCTATCCGATCGTCGAGGAGCAGAAACGCAACCCGGACAACCCCAGCGAATGGCTGGGCGTGACGCGGCATTTCTTCAAGTTCGAGACCTGGAAGCTGGGCCAGGAATTCCGCGCCGAGCAGCGGGAGGGCGCGCACAATTATCTGATCGCGCAGCGCGAGGTGACGCAGACGCTGCAGGTGACGACGGGACTGCCCGCCGGCGTGATGTTCGGCGCGCCCAGCGAGGTGGTCGAGTTCTCGATTCAGCGCGGGCTGACCAGCACGGGGCCGTTCAGACGCGCGGTGTATGCCTATGACCCGGCGTTGCAGGGCGGGACGCAATACGGGCAAACCACCGGCGTATGGGAATACGACAACCCTGCGGGAGGCTCGGGTCTGGCGCGTCGCATCCAGACCACCTACGCCATGGTCACGCCCACCTGGACGTTGCGCAAGACGATCGACCGGCTGTACGACGGCGCGGGCAACTGGGTGTCGGAGCAGCGGCTGTATCACAACGCGCAGGGCGATGTGGTCTTTGCGCAGGATCTGGTGAACGAAGCGGGCAGTCTGACGAAGGATGCCGCCGTCGGCTATGACGCGCTGGGCAATGTCATCACGGCCACAGAGTTCCTCACCAATGGCGTGGCCGGCCAGACGCCGACAGCGGGACGCAACGGCAACACCACGCGCTACGCCTACGACGCGCGGTTCGGCTTTTTCCTGGTGACGACAACGAACCCGCTCGACCAGAAGACGGTGTACTTCTATTACGGCGTGAACGAGACCATACCGGTGGCCGGCCAGCCGTTCGGCGCGCTGAAGGCGGCGCGCGACCCCAACAGCGAACAGAACGGCAGCGGCGTCATCCAGACGCTGTTCTTCTACGATCCCTTTGGCCGGCTGCGCAAGGTGGTCAGGCCGGGCGACACGGAGGCCAACCCGACCGAAGAGTATCAGTATTACGACGGCGCGGAGATGGTCTCGGGCGTGGCGAACACGCGCTATGCCACTGTGGCCGGGCCGCGCAGCGGCAATGCCAACCCGCTCATGGTGGTTCATCTGACGCGCGGCGGATCGGGCAGCCACTTCTGGAACACCGGCCTGGCGAAGTGGGAGCGCGCGTTCTACGACGGGCTGGGCCGGCTGATTCAAACCCAGACCGGCGGCGTCGAGGGGACGGCCGATCGGGACACGGTGAGCTACATCCGCTACGACGGGCTGGGTCGCGCTGCGCTGCAGAGCGTGTCTTACTTCACCACGCCCTACGCCTATGCCACCACCCTGGTCAATGGCGTCCACGTTGCGCAGAGTCCCTATCAAACGCCGGACGCAAATCAGCCTTCTTCCCGGACGCAGTACGACAGCCTGGGCCGCGCGCTGGGCGTGAACGGGCCGGATGGCGAGACGGTGACCACCTCGTACTCGCCGGGGGCGGTGTCGTTTGGATCATCAACGGGATCGGCGACTACGATCAGCATCGACCCGCTCTACCGCCGGCGCGACAGCATCACGGATATGCTGGGCCGGCTGGTGGCGGTGCGCGAGTACACGGGCGCGCCGTGGACGCGCGAAGAGGAGAGCAATCCGCATCACATTGCGAACTGGTACATCGACCCGTCTTTGACCAGTCAGCACGGCGCTCTGGTCTCGATCGCGCCGCCGCAGAATCCGGGCAATGACGCATACTTCACCTTTGGGCCGTATCAGACGCCGCAGGCGGCCGGCCCGCACCAGGTGGCGCGTTTCCGGCTGGCGATCAGTTCGACACTGGGCGCAGATGTCATCGTGGCGCGCATCGACGTGCGTGACGCGCAAGCGGGCGCCGTCATCGCCGAGCGCCAGATCCGCCGCAGCGAGTTCAAGGGCGGGCTGGGCAACTACACCGAGTTCGCCCTGCCCTTCGACACCACCGGCCTCGCCGGCCATTCACTGGAGTATCGCGTGTGGTGGGCCGGCAACACGCAACTGGCGCACGACCGCACGACGCTGTATTGGAGCAACGCCGTCAGCCAGACCACCACCTACGCCTACGACCCGCGCGATCTGTTGACACGGGTGACCGACGCGGCCAACAACACGACGCTGGTGTATTACAACGCGCTGGGCCGCAAGGTGGGAATGACCGACCCGGACATGGGCACGTGGGCCTACAGCTACGACACGGTGGGCAATCTGGTGGGCCAGCTCGACGCGAAGGGCCAGCGACAGTGGTTCATCTACGACGCACTGAACCGGCTGACGGCCAAATGGCAGTACCCCACGACGCTGAGCGCGCACGAGGCCGAGGGCGCGAGTATGTCGCATCAGACCGGCAGCCAGAGCGGCGGGGCGTGGGTGTCGCCGGCCTCCGGCACAGCCGCCTATCTGACCCTGGGCGGCGGGCAGACGCCGGCGCAAACGACCTGGGGCCACACGGCGCGCTTCCGGCTGGCGCTGGGCAATGTGAGCGGGACGGACACGGTGGTGGCGCGCCTGGAAGTGATCGACACAAGCAATGGCAACGCGGTGGTAGCGCAGAAGGAGCTGCGGCGCAGCCAGTTCATCGGCGGCATTGCCAACTTCAGCGACTTCGATCTGCATTTCAACACCACGGCGCTGGCCGGGCACACGCTGGAATATCGCGTGTGGTGGGCCGGCAACGCGCAACTGGCGCACGATCGCACGACGCTGGTGTGGCGATCGGGCAACTACCAGGTGTTGGCAGAGTACGGCTACGACGTTGGGCCGGGCGGCATTGGCCGGCGGACGAGCATCTCGAACACGCACGGGCAGACGCAGTGGCTGTACGACGCGCGCGGGCGGT
>Ga0272446_1003580_pt1 | contig 19387 bp, 15 predicted proteins | sample YNPCB0061_FD_194587 | JGI IMG/M metagenome (GOLD analysis project Ga0272446, IMG submission 194587) | Hot spring microbial mat communities from Yellowstone National Park, WY, United States - YNP-CB-006-1 | ecosystem: Environmental > Aquatic > Thermal springs > Hot (42-90C) > Sediment | place...
CGACATTTTCATTCCCGGGGGCGGCGATCACCCATCGCCATGAGCATTGATTTTCACAAAAATACGCCAGCCAAAACGGGTATGCTGTCGCGTCTCCAAATTGCAGGACGTTATACCTTCACGAGTTTGACCTGTGAGTTATAGAACACGGCACTCCCGCCCACCACATCGCAGAGGGTCGTATTTTTTAGAACCGGATCCACCCGCATGGCGGCGTTGGCATGAAAACCCATGGCCCTTCGGCTATCCGCAGGAATCTCGATCCCATCGATCGTGACGGCACTCGCCCCATATCCCCAGTGGCCGTGCCCTAGCGAAAAGGCCACCACCCCCGGCCGGATCCCTTCCATAATCTTAATTTTTCCAGTCATGGGCAGTTTTTTCCCGAATCCCAGCTCCCAAACTCCGTCCGGATTGGATGCCGATACGATCTTCACCACATCCTCCGCATGCAACCCCAACCGCGAGGCATCCGCCGAGGAAATCTCGACGAAATTTTCGGGATAAACCGCCGAAAGCCAATAATTTCCGCTCATCCTGCTCTTGGTGTGGGTGATGGCTTTGTAGGTGATCAATGTCAGATCGTACCCCTGCTTCTTGTCTTCGATGAGGTTTCCGCCTGCATCCGTCGCACACGCCACGTAGTCCGCATGGGGGAGATAGGGTTTTCCCGTCATGGAATGCTTGTAGGTAAGGAATTTTTCGAGATAAATTCCCGCCATCTTGTTGTATTGATTGACAAGTTGCCCGTCTTTGTAGGCGTCGGCATAAGATTGGAATCGCCCCCCGCGATTGAGCACGGTCACCACATAGGGCCAAAGTTCTTCCCCAACCACTTGTTTCCAACGTTGGACGTCGAAAACGGTCTTGGGCAAATGGCGTCTTGCCTTTTCAAAGAGCTTGAGCTCTTCCTCGCTTGCAGGCTTCACCCGATCCGATCCGTCTTGCTTGTCTCCGAAGGCTACATTGGCCACCATCCGCAAATATAGATCTTCTTCCCGACAATAATGTTGTCCCGGACCGAAGGCATCTTTTCCGAATCCGACCAGTTTCATTTTTTCGGCCACACCCAGCACAAACGCCTCTACATTGAGAGCCATCTCCTCGCCGAACACCTTGACCGTATCCGTCAGCGGCCCGACCACGGGCTGGCGTACCGGGAACACCTTGGGCGCAACCGATGGATGGGAACCGGGGAATTCCCATCTTTCCAAATACGTCGTATCCGGAAAGATATAATCGGCATACATGCTGGTCTCACCGATGACGATGTCGGAAGCGATGAACAAAGGCAATTTCTTGGTGTCGGAAAGGATCTCGATGAGCTTGTGCCCTGCGGGAAGCGAATACACAGGCGCCCCCATATATAGAAACAAGGCCTTCATCGGATACGGATATTGGTCTCCGATACTGGGAATGATTTCTTGGTAAATGTCGCTCGAAAACGGATACCAGGTCCGTTTGGCGGGATATCCCGAAAACACGGTCGTTTTTTCATAGGCCTTTTCGTGACGAATGATACTGATGCCCCATCCTTTGATGGCTTTTTTCCAGTTTTTCGCCAAATCGAAGGGTTTTCCGGGTTTGGATCCGGTCCGATCGTAGGTCGTGGACTTGCAAAGCCCCCCTTGCCATCCGATGTTTCCGATGAGACAATTCAAGGTGTACCAGGAAAGAACATTGTAAAAACCGGATGTCTGCTGGGAAACCCCTCGGTGAATGTCCGCTACGGCCCGTTTGCCGTGACTGGTGAATTCTTTGGCAATATCGACGATGTCGCGTGCCGGAACCCCCGCAAGCTCCGCCCATTGTTCGATGGTTCGGGCCTTGGCCGTTTCCCGTAGGATCTGCAAGACGCTTTTCACGCGAATCCCGTTGATTTCTCGATCCACGAACAGATCCCCTTGAACAGGGGTTTTGTCGTCGTTCGGATCGAAGAACACCGGCTCTCCGTTGGAAAGCGCCACAAAAGCGTCAAAATCCCATTCCCCTTCTTCGGCTTTCTTTTTGGGCCGTTTTTCAATCGGACGTCCCAGATCCGATCCGCGCAGGTATTTCCCGGGCTTTCCATCCTCCCCGATCCGAACGAGCCAAGCCCCTTGGGACCAGGTCGGCTCTTTGTCCGCTCGGGCTGCGGCTTGGTTGCAATTTTCCAGATACCGAGCATCGAAGCGGTTGTTTTCCAGGATCCATTGCATCATCCCCATCGCCACTGCGGTCACCCCGTTCATCGGATCGACGGGCAGCCATTTCCAGGCCCGAGAGGCCGTCTTGGAACATCGCGGGTCGATGACGGCGATTTTCATGCGGCCGTCGACCATGCCTTCGGTGATCTTTTGAATCCGCAAGGGCGGCCCGTAATTGGCTTCATACGGACTTGCCCCCACAAAGACGGCAAATTCCGCATTGCCAGTATCCGCCTGCCAGTAAAACTTCACCCCATCTGCCCACTTGCCTTCCACGAACTGATCGCTCATGGCCTTACCGGTAAAATAGAGGGACCCTTGGCACACGGTGGTATGGCCGTGGGTATTGATGGTACCGAGTGCTTTTCCGAAAAAGTCCTTTAAAATGTCGCCTCTTCCGTCCTTAAGCCTTCCCCACATAAAACAAAGCTGGTTGTTCTTGGGACCGAGATCAGGATGATCCGGATCGATTAAATACTGGAGATTTTCGGCATGCTTGGTTTTGAATTCCTCCAACGTCATCTTTTTGGCTGCAACCTGTGCGGCATCGTCCATCAAGACCTTGCTGAGCGCCGGATCCTGAAGTGGACAAATGTCCTTGAACCCTTCCACAGGACCTTCACCGAAGAGGTTTCCACCCTGCACGATTTCTTGAACGGCCTGATCGAAGGGAATGGTTTTCCATTTGTTTTCCCCGCGTTTTCCTGCCCGTTTCAGGACCTTGACGATGCGATAGGGATCGTAGAGCGCTTGAATACCGGCCTGGCCCTTGGGACATAGAGATCCATCGATGAGGGCTGCATCCTGCATCGAGGTGGTATAGGGAATCTGTGGGGTCATGTTCCAAGGATTGAAAGGATTTCCATCGATTTTTTTCACGAATCCATCGACGATTTTCACCTTGATTCCACAATTCGTATTGCATTGCTGACAGGCGGAAAAAAGCTGGTTCTCCGCAAGATGCAGTTGATAGGCATCCCCCATGAGATCGTCGGCAAAGGCCCGTGAACCGTCTTGCCCGGAGATGACAGGCCACAAATAGCCGGAGGCGGCCAAACACCCGCCGAGCAAGGCTGAGCTCCGGATAAATTGTCTTCTAGTCAGCGGCTTTTCCGCAAGATGCCGTATACCGTCCACAGTCTTTTCATCATACATGATCGCAACCTCCTTGTTCGGAAGAAACAATGGGCAGCCAGCGAATACCGGAAATAAAGACCAAGACACCGATCGATACGATCCAAAGGCTGGCCAACCACTCCGTGATCGTCGGCGTGTACTGGGTTCGTAGTCTGGGATGGAAAAAAGTTTTTTCAAGCCCTTCCAATTTGTAAACGGAAAGATCCGGAATCAAAAAATTGTAGCGCACTGTCACAAAGGTTAGCACGATGAGAAGACAGGCCCAGGAAACGGCACGAGTGTCCTGAGGACGGGCAATTAAAAGCAGCAGTGGAACGAGGCCGCCGATCAACAGATGCGCCACCCAAAACGTCCAGGCATGAGGCCCTGAGGTGATGAGGCTAAGGCTTGTTACAATCGAAGTGACACCGGTTTTGTATCCCACGAAAAATTGGATGAATTCAAGGAGTAAAAACACGACCAGAATGAATCGAACGGCTTTGGCAAGGATTTTGGCGATTTCATCATCGCTGTGAAACACCGAGATCAGGAAGGTGATCAGAGCCCCCCCGGATAACAGGGCGGCCAAAACGAACAGCAGCGGGGTCATGGCACTGTTCCAGATCGGTCGGTTCTGGAGAATGGCGAAAAACGCCCCGTTGGTGCCATAGAACAAGAGCCCGGCCGGTAGGCTGATAATGGAAAGGATGCGGACGATTTTTTTGTCCGAATCGCAATCGGCATCGGAATAGCCTTTCTTTCCCAAGGCGAGCAGGCGATAGATGCCGGCCCCTTTTCGGCCTTCATCAGCCCATTGCACCAATTTTTGCCGGACCAGAAAAAAACTTTCCAATGCATAAATGATCAGCATGATGTTGGTGAAGATCACAAACCAAGTCATCAACGAACCGAAATTGGGGCTCACCAGAAAACGATAGACCCGAAAAAAATGCCCCAAGTCCATCGATATGAAAATGAGCTCGCACATCAAGGCCACCAGCACCGTAAAGGCCGAAAGGGTTCCGACGCTTTTCAGCCGTTCGATCCCGAATACATACGTCATGATGGTGATGAGAAAGGCACCGGCCGTCAGCCCGACAAAAAAGAGATAAAAGACGACCCACAACCCCCAGGGAACATAGGAGCCGTATCCGGTGTGCAGGTGTCCGTTCAGCAAGCGGTCATACATACCGATGAGCCCCACCAGAAAGCCCAAACCCGCAATGCTCGCCAATGCATAGAACGATTTGGTTTTCATTCCTTCCCCCTTATTGCAGATAGTAAACGGATGGTCTGGTACCCAGCTCTTCCTTCAGGCGGTGAACCCGCGGGGAACCGAGCAATTCGGAAACCAAGGAAGCCTTGTCATTGCGGTTTCCGAAAAACGTCGCCCTTCCGATACAGGTGGTCACACATGCCGGCAGCATTCCGACAGCCACCCGATGCAAACAGAAATGACATTTGCGAGCATTGCCGACAGGGGAATCATGCCCCCGTTTGGGCCATTGCTTGCCATACTCGGCTGCAGGCGTCGCTTCATAGCCTTCGGCCGCTTTCTTGCGCCCCACCATTTTTCCTTCCGGATCCGGGGTAGGCCCGGTGTACCATTCACCGAAATCGGAGGTTCTGGCCGAATAGGGACATGCCACCAAACAATAGCGACAGCCGATACACTTGTTGTAATTGACGACCACAACGCCTTGTTCGTTCTGATAGGTGGCATGAACCGGACAGACCTTGGTACATGGCGGGTTTTGACAATGCATACAGGGTCTTGGCAGAAACCTTCTTCGAACGTTCGGATAGGTTCCGATTTCCTCTTCGATGACCGGCCGGTACACCACGCCGGGCGGAAGTTTGTTTTCGGACACACAGCCGATGGTGCAGGCATGACAGCCGGCACATTTGGCCAGATCGATGACCATCGTCCAGCGAATGGCCGATCGATCCCCTGCAAGAGACCGCTTCAGGTCCCGTTGCATGCGTACAAGCAGATCCTCCTCGGGTAGAATTCTTGCCATGAGATCTCCTTTCCCACAGGGAATGCGTGGTGGATGTTGGGGGTAGTGTACGGACTGCACGGAAATCGGACAGACATTTGTTTGCCTTCATTCACAAGTCTCTTGAAGATTGCGCAACCGTCTGGTATGGATGACCGAAAATGAAACATAAAGAGGATTGGAAGGAAGGTCGATCCTCTCCATTCCAAGTGCTTTTCATGAACACTTTTCCCACCGAGCCCTTCACCTACAAACGGATGTTGCCATGAATGCTTCATGCATATTCCCCGCCATCATCCGCCTGGCCATGATCGCCTGCCTCATGATCACTGCTTCGGCCTGCGACAGGGACAAGGAATATACCTCCGTCGATTTTCGTACGAAATCCGTGAAGGCCCCTGCCAAGACCCAAGACATGGTCGAACCGATTCTTCAGATCGCCGTCGCAGCGATGATCTCGCCAAAGGAAACCCTCGTCTATTACCGGGAACTCATCGATTATCTCGGTTCCAAATTGAACCGAAACACCTTGCTCATCCAGCGAAAGACCTACGGCGAGATCAACGATCTGTTGAGCAAGAACCAGATCGACATCGCCTTTATATGCAGCGGCCCCTATGTCTTGAATGGAAATCCATCCGGATTCCAAGCCATCGCCACGCCGATCATCCGGGGAAGCCCTTTGTACCAGGCCTATTTGATCGTACACAGCGACAGCCCCTTTCAAAAGCTCGAAGACCTCAAGGGCAGATCCTTTGCCTTCACAGACCCCCATTCCAACACCGGATTCATCGTTCCCCGCTATTGGCTCAGCCTCATGAACACGAATCCGGAAACCTTCTTCGGATCGACGATCTTCACCTTCAGTCACGACAACGCCATCATGGCCGTCGCCAAACACTTGGTGGACGCCGCTTCCGTGGACAGCCTCTATTGGGAATATTACCAAACGCGAAATCCCTACTATTCCGCCAGAACCCGGGTCATTCAAAAATCCGAAGCCTTCGGCAGCCCCCCGATTGTGGTTTCCGACGCCCTCAGCACAGACTTGATCGAAAGACTGACCCATATCCTGTTGACCATGCATCAAGATCCGGAAGGACAGCGTATTCTGTCCGGATTGTTGGTCGATCGTTTCGAATCTCCGAAAGCCGAGTGGTATGATCCCATCCGAAAGATGGCGGAACGACTTTCTTTGGAAGGATCCCGTGATGCTTATGGTGCCCGATAGTCTGAAAAATACCCTCTTGGTGGTGGTGGCGGTCTTTGTGATCGTTCCGGGTCTTGTCATTTCCCAAGTCATCGCCCACCGCTACAGCAAGGGCCTATTGGATCTGGCCACATCCCGAGCTCGACACATCGCCCATCACCTTGCCATCGAAGTCTCCGACAAAATTCTCCTTCAGGATATCGTCGGCCTTCAGAAACGATTCGACGAGCAGATTGCAGACGATGATTTCATCAGCTATCTGTTTATCCTTCATAAAGACCAGGTTCTGGTTCATACCTTCAGCGATGGGATCCCCAAACAACTCATCGAGGCCAATTCCCTCGGGAGCTCCGATGAACCTTCTGTTGTCAAAATCGTTTCTGAAAAAGGTGAACGCTATATCGATATCGCCTATCCCGTTTTGGGCGGAGCAATCGGTGTGCTTCGGATGGGATTTTCAGAAGCCCCTTACCAGAAACAAGTGCGCACATTCTGGATCCAGGTCAGTGTCATCGCGCTCACCATCCTGTGTTTGACCTTGGTGATCAGTCAATGGGCGATCGCTCGGCTGCTTCAACCTTTGGAGCTGTTGGCCAGGTATGCAGAGCGGATCGATGTCGGAAACCCTGATCTTCCGATCCAAGTAGCGGGCGCAAAAGAGGTCATGATGCTTGCTTCCGCCTTCAATGCCATGCTGGAGCGTCTTTGCTCCTATACCCAAAGGTTGAAAGACAATGCCAGAGAGCTCGAAGAAAAAAATAACCAGTTGGAAATGGCGCATAGACAATTGGGGATGTCCTTTTCCATCACCCAAACCATATCGACCCTTTCGGAGCTCGACGCCATCGGCTCCTTTTTGATCCAATCCTTGAAGGAGGCGACCTCCTTTCGGCACATGAGTTTGGTGGTTTTCGATATCCAAACCCAAATCAGCCATCTGATCACCGCAGAAAATAGGATCGATCTCGATCCCACCTGTTACGAGCCGATAGAAAGCATGATTCAACGCTACCCGGAGGCGGCGATCGTCGCTCGATCCGATATCGCTTGTTTTTCCTTACCGAATATCCCTGAAGACATCGAGCGGATCGCCCTCTTTCCCGTCCGGGATCAGGATTTGTTGATCGGCGCGCTGGTTGTGGGTTGCGACCATCGCTGCGAATGCGCCAAACCGGAAATGGATCTCGTTCAAGTACTGCTGCACCAAACGGCAGGAGCCCTCCATCGCGCTTGCATTCAGGAAGATCAGTTGCGGCAATTGCGCACTCAGGTGGATTCGGATTCCGGTTTCGGCGATATCGTCGGAAAAGACCCCAAGATGCAGATGTTGTTTCAGTTGATCGAAGATGTCGCCCCGACCGATGCCACCGTTCTCATTCAAGGAGAAAGCGGCACAGGCAAAGAATTGGTCGCTCGAGCGATCCACAACCGAAGCCACCGTGCGAAAAAGCCTTTCATCGTGATCAATTGCGCTGCATATCCCTCCACCTTATTGGAAAGCGAGCTCTTCGGTCACGAAAAAGGCGCTTTCACCGGAGCGGTGCGTCGAAAAATCGGGCGTTTCGAAATCGCCGACGGCGGTACCGTTTTTTTGGATGAAATCGGTGAAATCGAGCCCATGGCCCAGACCCGGCTGCTTCGGGTGTTGCAGCAACAGACGATCGACCGCTTGGGTGGAGAACACTCCATCAAAGTCGATGTGCGCATTTTGGCCGCAACGAATCGCAATTTGATTCAAGAAGTCCGGCTGGGAAAATTTCGAGAAGACCTGTTCTATCGCTTGAACGTCGTTCCCATCGAAGTTCCGCCGTTGCGTGAGCGAAAACGGGACATTCATCTGTTGGCGCGACATTTCCTTCATCGATTCTCCAAAGAACAGGGAAAAGCCATTCAAGGCTTCCGAAGCGAAGTCCTTCGGAAATTGATCGACTACCCTTGGCCTGGGAATGTCCGAGAATTGGAAAACACCATCGAACATGCCGTTGTGCTCAGCAAGTCCCCCATGATCGAGCTCTGCGACTTGCCCACATCCCTCTTCAATGCCCCACCAGATGAATGCAATATTCTTACCATCCAGGAAGTCGAAAAGCACTCGATCCGAAAAGCATTGGAGGACAGCGGCTGGAACAAAGCCGAGACGGCTCGAAAACTGGGGATCAGCCGAAGTACCCTCTACGAAAAGATGAAAAAATTCCAAATTGTTCCTCCCTCCAATTGACAAACCGCCGAGATTGATCGAAAGAAGCGTCCGATTTCCGGATTTTCTAACCTCCCGGTTTCATTCCACAACCAATTCTATTCCTCAATGATCGCCCGGTTTTCGGACATCTCCCCCCCAAGACTTTGATGGCATCGTTCCGATCTTTCTTCTTGATCCTCAACAATGATGGAGAAAGCAGCTCTCCTCATCGGATGGATCGGATGGAATTGGACGGCCATGGCGCTTTTCTTGCAATTCATTTCTCTCATCGCACCGGGCAACACAGGAAGGATACAAGAGCCGTGGCGGTATGGAGCAGAGGTAGCAGCATGCATCCGCCCCCCTTTGATAGGGGATTCGTCGGATACAACCGCACCACTGCAATAGAAGAAGATCGTTGAGCTCGTAAATCAGTGATGGCCGGGCAGCGTTCCTTAAGGATAGACCTCATTTCTCGGTATGCTATAGGGCATCCACATGCAAGGTTTCTTCCCTTACGACGAACAAATTGCCGTATTGAGTGCCGATGGCCCCGATGCCCAGGCATTTTGCCATACGCTTGAAACGGCCCGATACCGTACCATCGTCTATTCCCGTGTACCCGATCTGGACAATGGCTTGCGAAAGAACCCTTGCTTGGCCGCTATTTTGGATGCGGACAGCATCCCGCTGACCAACGCCGCCATTCGTACACTGAAAGAAAATCATCCACAGGTCCATTTTCTCCTGGCTTCCAGGAATCCTTTTCATCCGGAACTCCAAGAAGCCATCAGTCGCATCCTCTTTGCCTGCCTGAAAAAGCCGGCGGATGCAGACGAGATCTTTTATTTGTTGAGAAGCATGGCCCCCGCCGCTTCCCCATGCGACGATCGGCCGTAACGGCTCGAAAAAGAGTGATCCTTAAAAACCGGGAAATTTCTTCATGAACCAGAAACATGTCGACACAGGACGGATCATCGCCGTTTCGATCAGTCACCGTAAAGGCGAGCGGAAACAAAATGTTGCATCTGCTCGGATGATCCTCGATCACGGCATCGACACGGACGCCCATGCCGGAAACTGGCACCGTCAGGTCAGTCTTCTGGGGATAGAATCCATTCGAAAGATACGGGCCAAAGGCATCGAGGTCGAACCCGGTGATTTTGCCGAAAACATCACCACAGAAGGCATCTGCCTCTATACGCTTCCGATCGGAACACGGCTTCGCCTGGGAGAGGATGTTCTGGTGGAGGTCACCCAAATCGGAAAGACCTGTCACCATGGATGCGCCATTTTCCAGCAGGTCGGGGATTGTGTCATGCCGAAAGAAGGTATTTTTGTTCGTGTACTCGAAGCAGGTGTCGTCAAACCCGGCGACCGGATCGAAATCTTACCGTAACACCCGAAGCCCCCCTTCGGGACGATGCGTCGTCCACCGCCGATTTGGGACGGCGGTGGATTGCCGCTCAACCACTCGAATCATCCAAGGAGGAAAGCGAAATGAGAAAGATATTGATCCTGGGAGCAGGAGCCGGCGGCACCATTGTAGCCAACATGTTGCGAAAACAATTGAGTGAAGCCGAGTGGGAGATCACCATCATCGACAAGGACGAACGGCATCATTACCAGGCCGGGTATCTGTTCATTCCCTTCGGCGTGTATGCGGAAAGCGATGTTCTCAAGGCGAAAAAGGATTTCATCCCCCAAGGTGTGGAGTTTGTCGTCGATCACATCGTCAAGATCGATCCGGACCAGCGGCGCGTGGAAACCCGGACGGGGCGATTCGACTACGACTGGCTGATCATCGCCACAGGCTGTGACATTCACCCAGAAGAAATTCCAGGAATGAGTGAAGGATGGCGACAGAGTATTTTCGATTTCTATACGTTGGAAGGCGCGAAGGCTTTATATAAGGCATTGAAATACTTCTCTTCCGGCAAAGTCGTTCTCAATATTGCTGAAGTTCCGTATAAATGCCCCATCGCTCCGCTGGAATTCGTCTTTATGGCCGACTGGTTCTTCACCGTCAACGGGGTTCGTGATCAGGTCGACATCGAATTCGTGACCCCTTTGGACAACGTGTTCACCAAACCGGTGGCCGCAAAAACCCTGGCCATGGTGGCGGAGAAGAAACACATCCACGTAACGCCGTATTTCGATCTGGCGCAAGTCAATGCAGCCGAAAAAACCATCGAATCCCATAAGGGTCAGAAAATCGGCTACGATCTTCTGGTGGCCATTCCGCCCAATATGGGGGACAAGGCCCTGATCGACTCCGGGATCAGCGATCCGGTCGGATTCGTTCAGACGGACAAACATACCTTGAAGGCCTCCAACTTCGACAGGATCTATGTGATCGGAGACACGACCAATGTCCCCACCTCCAAGGCCGGCTCCGTTGCCCACTATATGGCCTATACCCTGGTCGAGAACCTCATTCGGGAGATCGACGGTCACGCACCGCTTCCCAAATTCGACGGTCATGCCACCTGCTTTCTCGCCTCCGGCTTCGAAAAGGCCATCCTACTGGATTTCAACTATGCCGTGGAACCGCTTCCGGGCAAATTCCCTTTCCCGGGCATGGGCCCCTTCAGCCTGCTTCAGGAAAGTTTAGGAAATCATTGGGGGAAAATGATGTTTCGCTGGGTGTATTGGAACCTGATGATGAAGGGGTTGGATCTGCCCCTGGAGCCCCAGATGAACATGGCCGGTAAAATCCGCCAGAGCGCCTGAAGGAGGTGAGACCCATGACCAACGATGAATTGATCGTAAAGCGGCTCGAGAACCTGGAGCGTCAGGTCGCCCCGCTGGCCGCCTTCGCCCAGGCAGCCGGTGAACTGCGGGAAGAAATCGCCCCGAGGATCAACGAGGCGGTTCAGGCCCTCATCGTAGAACTGGCGGACATCGAATCGGATTTTCAAATCGAAGATCTGCTCTATCTGCTCAAAAAACTCATGCGAAACATCGGCACCCTGAACTATGTCCTGGATCAGACCCGAAATCTCGTCGATTTCGCCCAAACGGCCGAACCGTTGCTGAAGAACAGCGTACCGCAGGTAATCGCCTTTTTGGATGGACTGGAACAAGGAGGGGTCTTTCGCATGCTGTCGATCGCAACGGAGGTCTTGCGAAAGATCGGATCGACGGTTTCCCCCGAAGACATGCACCAAATCGGAGACGGAATCGTTCGGCTGGTTGGTGTATTGAAGCGATTGACGGCTCCGGCGGCCATCGATCTTCTGGAACGTGCGGCCGATGTCCCGGCCAGGGTCGATCTCAGCGCGGCCCGTCCCGTAGGACTGTGGGGCATGGTCGGGGCGATGGGAGACCCCGACGTTCAGAAGGGGCTTGGCGTATTGATGGAATTCACCAAGGGCCTTGGGGCGCTCAAGGCTCAGACATAGAGGGGGCCGCACAAGGGTGAGTGAACGACAGTCCATGTCCTTCGGGCCATGAACTGTCGGAAGAGCAGTGAACTTTTCAGCAGCAACACCCAAGCGAATTTTGACTTTCCATGTTCAAAAAACCATTAGATACAAGAATCAACATTACGAAATGATCCTTGTTTGAAAATGTTACCTAAACGATCGCACCACCCACCTATGGCAGGAAAACCGCATGATTCTTTCCGGCGCACCACCAGCAACCATCCAAGAAGGCCCGGAACCACACCCCGCTATTCGAAATGGGATCGAATCGGATTCACGGGCCAACACGTTTCAGTGCTGGTCCTGCGGTTCATGTGACAATGAATGCCCCGTTTCGATTTCAAGCGGAAAGCTTCGGCCCCAGCGAATGGTCAGGCTGACCACCTACGGTTTTCTGGAAGAACTGCTGCGTTCACCGGAAATCTGGTATTGCATCGGATGCCGAAGATGTTTCCATATCTGCCCCAATCTCGTAAAGCCATGCGATGTCATTGCCTATGCCAGGCAAGAAACCCTGGCCCGAAATGTGGTCCGTTATTTTGACAAACGCCGCTACGATTCCCTCTATGCCCATTTTCAGAGGGTCAGGTGGCATGTGGTGGACCAGTGTCTGAACAATCGATTGGAAAATTGGACACCGGATACCGTTCGTCGATGGCTTGATGAGGATATCCCAGAGATCCATTACACCATCTCCATGAAAGACATTGGCTCGGCATCATCATCCTTCGGCTTGTTTGTGAATGAAAGCCGTTTCCGGTCCTGTTTCACCTGTGGAGCTTGCAGCAGCGCCTGTCCGATATCCTGCAAACCAGCGGTTTTCGACCCCCGCAGCATCATTCGTTTGGTCATGTTCGGCCTCACCGAACACTTATTGACATCTCCTTCCATCTGGATGTGTCTTTCCTGCGGTCGGTGCACGGATGCCTGCCCGCAGCGTGTGGATATTCTAAAAACGATTCAACATCTGCAAGAGCTTGCCGTTTACCGAAAACGGATATCGAGCGAAACCCATTTCCGGATCAAACAAGCCCTGTTATGGACTTACAGCATTTTTACGGATCGGGTGGATGAGCTGTTCGGTATTGACTAAGAACCCTTCTTGTTTCAAGGGATGATCACCCAAAGAATTCGATTTCCAGGAGGCCATGGTGAATCCGCCATTTCATTTCGAAACCCTTTGCATTCATGCCGGTCAGGAAGAACCCGATCCGGTGACGTTATCTCGGGCTGTTCCGGTTCATCGAACATCCTCCTATGTCTTCAAGAACACCCGGCATGCCGCGGACCTCTTTGCGCTGAAAGAACCTGGAAACATCTACACCCGGATCATGAACCCAACCCAGGAAATTCTGGAGAAGCGAGTGGCCGCCCTCGAAAACGGGGCTGCCGCCCTGGCCCTGGCATCGGGAACGGCGGCCATTTTCTATACGGTCATCACGCTGTGCCAAGCGGGAGACGAGATCGTTTCCGCAAACAATCTCTACGGCGGCACGTATACGATGTTCGACAGCATCCTGCCCCAGTTCGGCATCCACGTGCGCTTCGTGGATCCGCGGGATCCATCGGCCTTCGATCGGGCCGTCACGAAAGACACCAAAGGATTCTTCATCGAAACGATCGGAAACCCGGTACTCGAAGTCACCGACATCGACGCCGTTTCTGCCGTCGCCCGAAAGCACCACCTGCCGCTCATCGTGGATGCCACTTTCACCACCCCGTATCTGCTACGCCCCATCGATCACGGGGCGGACATCGTGGTGCATTCCCTCACCAAATGGATGGGTGGTCATGGCACCGCCATCGGGGGCATTGTCGTGGACAGTGGAACATTCGATTGGACCGATCCGAAATTCTCCCTCTTCAACGAACCCGATCCCTCCTACCACGGTTTGCGCTACGCCCATGACCTTGGCCGGATGAACCCGGTGGCTTTCGCCATGCGGATGCGCCTGGTGGCTCTGAGAAATCTTGGCGCCTGCATCTCCCCAGACAATGCCTGGATGTTTCTGCAAGGCCTTGAAACCCTGCCGCTTCGGATGGAGCGCCATTGCCAAAACGCCATGACCGTTGCCGAATTTCTTCGCGCCCATCCCAACGTGAGTTGGGTGCGTTATCCAGGGCTCGATACCGACCCCAGTCACCCGGTGGCGATCCGATATCTGAAAAAGGGTTTCGGCGGGATGGTGGTCTTCGGCATTCAGGACGGATCGATGGCCGCTTCCCGATTCGTGGAGCGCTTGCGCCTGTTTTCTCACCTGGCCAATGTAGGAGATGCCAAAAGCCTGGTGCTGCATCCATCCAGCACGTCCCATGCGCAACTCTCCGAAGCACAGCAGCGGGCCGGAGGTCTGAGCCCCGATCTGATCCGGCTTTCCATCGGGATCGAGCACATCGACGACATTCTGGCGGATCTGCAACAGGCCCTTGAATCTTTATAATGTCCGGAAAGCGCTATGAGCGAATACACCCAATCCGATCCAACCCAACGGACCGTCGGGATCGTCGAAAAACGCTTCTTCACCTTTGCCCACCCGCCGAACGAAATGGTTCTGGAAAGCGGCGCTCGTCTGGGGCCGATCACCCTGGCTTATGAAACCTACGGTTCCCTGAACGCCGATGCCGACAATGCCGTTCTGATCTGCCACGCCCTTTCCGGAGATTCCCACGTCGCCGGATACTACCCGGGCCAATCCATCCCCGGTTGGTGGGAAAGCATGGTGGGCCCAGGCAAGGGCATCGATACGGATCGGTATTTCGTCATCTGCTCCAACATCATCGGCAGTTGCATGGGCTCTACCGGCCCTTCGAGCATCGATCCCCAAACCGGCGCTCCCTATGGCCTGAGTTTTCCGGTGGTGACCATCGGGGATATGGTTTGTGCCCAAGCGGCACTGATCGATCATCTGGGCATCGAGCGGCTTCATGCCGTGGTGGGCGGCTCCATCGGAGGCATGCAGGCACTGGAATGGTCCATCCGCTATCCCGAACGGGTGGCATCCGCTGTGTTGCTCGCTACCACCATGCGGCATTCGGCTCTGGCCATCGCCTTCAATGAGGTGGCCCGTCAGGCCATCATGATTGATCCGAACTGGAACGAAGGCCGGTATTATTCGGGTCAAAAACCCGGTCTGGGACTTGCGGTCGCCCGGATGATCGGGCACATCACCTATTTGTCGGATCGCTCCATGCGACTGAAGTTCGGAAGACGTCTCCAGGACAAAAACGATTTTTCCTTCCAATTCGATACGGACTTTCAGGTCGAAAGCTACCTGCACCATCAGGGACGGAAATTCGTGGACCGCTTCGATGCCAACTCCTTTTTGTATATCACCAAAGCGGCCGACTACTATGATCTGGAAAAGCTGCACGGAGACGGCTCCAGCGTCAAGGCCTTCTCGAAGAGCCGCGCAGCCTATCTTCTCGTATCCTTCAGCTCCGACTGGCTCTATCCCACTTACCAGTCGAAAGACATGGTGAAGGCCATGAAAAAGAACGGGTTGAACATCCGTTTTTGCGAAATCGAGGCCGATTGGGGCCATGATGCGTTTCTCATCCCCAACGATCGGCTCTCTTGCATGATTCGCGGATTCTTGGAACGTATCCCCAACCACCCGGAACAGGAAGATGACGACATCTCTTCGCCATGATCTTCAGATCATCGCCTCCTGGATCACGCCAGGATCCCGGGTTCTGGATCTGGGCTGCGGTGAAGCGGATCTGCTTCATTATCTGATCCGGCACAAACAGGTCCAGGGTTCCGGAATCGAACGGGATGAATCGAAGGTGATCGCCGGAATTCAAAAAGGTGTCCCGATCCTTCAAGGGGATCTCAACCAGGAAATTGTGGATTACCCGGACAATTCCTTCGATTTTGTCATCCTGAGCCAGACCCTGCAGCAGGTCTACGATCCGGCAACCCTCATCCAATCGATGCTGCGCATCGCAGAAAAAGGCATCGTCAGTTTCCCGAATTTCAGCCATTGGCGGATCCGACTACAATTGCTCTTGAGCGGATATGCCCCGGTCACCCGCCAGCTTCCCTACCAATGGTACGATACACCCAACATCCGGGTCATCACGATCCTGGATTTTCGAAAGTTCATCCGGAATGCCGGGTTACGCATGTTGCAGGAAGTGGCCATCGACACCCAGGATGAAAACCGCTTCGGAAAGGTTGTGACCTTTCTGCCCAATCTGCGCGCAACCTATGGCATTTTCCTGATCGGCAGGGGCAAGGGGTCGGACCGGGAGAAAAGCGTTTGACTCGCGCCGGCCACCCCCGACGAACCGGCTCGATTTCGGCGGGAAGGGATCGGGGCCTTTTTGCGCAACCGGAAACGCCTATTTGAATGTGCCCATGGCCTCGTTGGGCTGGACAAATGAACATTCGCAGGGAATGGATCGGATGATCCTGAAAGCGGGGATCGATCGTTTCCAGTAGCGGGTGTGGCCCTTGTCCATCCTTACGAGGCCGGGCACATGAGTTCGTTTTCGGTTGCGCAACACAGGCCCCGATCCCCTGGACGCCGCGATGGTTTCATCTCTCGGGGGTGGCATCGTGAAAATAGGTAATGGGCGAAAAACGCTGTTTCTGCTATCCACAATACAGGAGGTTCCACGATCATGTCCACGAAACTCGATCTGGTGATCGTCGGGGCGGGCCCAGGCGGCATTGCTTGCGGCTGGCTGGCCCAAGAGCATGCCCTGTCCTATATCATTCTCGAAAAAGGATCGCAGTTGTTACAGGGCATTCGTGAAACCTATCCAAAGGGCAAACGCGTCTATCCGACCATTCCCAAAAATCATGAAGCCCCTTTTCCGATCCTTGAGCTCAAACCCCCGGAAGAGCGGATTTCTGTCGAAGCCTATGTGCAGCAAATCGAAAAGGTCGTTCTGGATCGGGGTCTCAATATCCGCTATGGCGAAGACTTCAAGGAACTTTCCGGAAAATATCCCGATTACCTCGTCAAAACAAGCCAACACAGCTATCTCACCCGCAATGTCGTTCTCGCCTTTGGAAGCAATATCCCAAACGAGCTGGGCATTTACGGCGAAGCCAGAACGATCGCCAGAACTCTGGAAAACGGAGAAGCCTACATCGGGGTCAACGTGCTGGTGATCGGGGGCGGGAATGCGGCGGCCGATGTGGTGGCATCCCTTTCCCGGATCAAACGGGAGGCAAAAGACCCGACGGATGTCTACTGGGCGCATGTAAAGGAAAATTTCGAGATCAACAAGGATACGGCGCGGGATCTCGGGGAAGAAATCCTATTGGGCGGACACATCAAAATCCTGCAACGGGCGATTCCCAAAATCGGAGAAGTGGATGTGGACGGAATCGACCGGCTGTACATCCATCAGGCCACCACCAGCACCAATCGAAACGATGTTTATCTCTATCAGGGAATGAGTTTTCCGATGAAAAATGTCATCGCCTGCATCGGCTCTCACGGGCCTTCGAGCATCTTCGATGCGCTGAACCTACAGCAGATTACCTGCACCGGCAATATCTGCAAAATCGCCAAAGAAGGCGAGCGCCTGCTGATGCTCACCGAAAGCATGGAAACCAGTCGAAAAGGCATCTATGCCATCGGCGGCGCCATCAGTCCATCCTACATGCAAATCGGAACGGACGGCATCATCCAGGAAACCAAGCACTCCAACCTGATTTACACGGCTATCCGGGATGCCAGTATCGTACTGAACCATATGATATGAAGGAACGTTGAAAACATTCTTTAAAGACCAACCGTCATCCGGATTCAATCCGATTATGCCATCAGATTGAAGACGTATCCGCCGATGACCGCCGTTGCAAAAATGACCACCACAATGGCTGCGACCAGTTGTTTTCGGAATATACCGGCCAGCATGGTCATTTCCGGAATGGCCATTCCGGCTTCACCGATGATCAGCGCTATGACGGCGCCCATGCTCATCCCTTTTTGCGCCAATGCCAGTCCGATGGGGATTGCTGTTTCCGCCCGAATATACAGGGGAATGCCAATCAGGGCGGCCATCGGAATCGCCAGCGGATTGTCAGGCCCGGCAACCCGCGCCACAAATTCCTGGGGCATATAGCCGTAAATGCCTGCACCAATTCCGACACCGATGAGAAGATAGACGAGAACAGCCCGAAAATCACCCCATGCTGCTTGCAGCGCCGATTTTAGTTTTTCTGAAAAAGAGGTTTCATGCATTTTGAAGGGCGATGCAACGGAACAGGAACAACAACAGCTTTGTTTTTCCCGAATCGACTTGACATAGGATGCGCATCCGGTTCTTTCCAGAATCCATCCAAAAAACATGGAGCCGATAAAAATCACGCCGGTGTAGAGGATACATGCCTTGAGTCCCATCAATGTGGCCACCATCGTGATGATGACCGGGTTCAGTAGCGGGGATGCGATGACAAAGGACATGACCGGACCGAAAGGTTCGCCGGCATTCAACAGCCCCAACGTCATCGGAATGGTTGAGCAGGCGCAGAACGGGGTCAGTGCACCGACCCCCGCTCCCAGAAAATTTCCCCAACCCCCTCTTTTGGATAGCTATGCCCGCAGCTTCTCCTGCGGAATGCACATCAGCACCAACGAGACAATTGCGCTGATTCCAATAATGGTGTTTGTCAAGGTAGTTGTCGCACGAAGTCATGCCGCCTGGGCTGATGGTTCCTGTTTATAGGCACCAGCCGGTGGGTTGAGCCAAACTTCAGCAACGGGCTCCCAGTTGCGGATATTGCCACTCCAGCGTTCCGGATGTCGGGCCTTGGCCGCTTCGTACACGAGCCGCCGAGCGGCCAGAATTTCTAGTTCTTGTCCGCCGTGCCTCTGGCATGGAGTCACAAAACGGATGGCACTGTGCTGGTGATCATGGTTGTACCAGCGCACAAACTGATGCACCCAATTGCGGGAGTTGGTCAAGCGGCTGGAAATACAGGCTGGCAAAGGGATGAAATCCCATCTGGACGGGACCTGATTCAAGTGCGGCAAACCATGTCATAAGGGTAAGGTTTGCCACGATTGAATCCAAACGATCATCAAGAAATATGCGCCCAAATTCAAAGCCAATTTCGGGCTGCCACTTGATTTGTACCGTCTACCAATATGCGAATTCTGCAAGCGAATACACCCAATCCGATCCAACCCAATGGACCGTCGGGATCGTCGAAAAACGCTTCTTCACCTTTGCCCACCCGGCGAACGAAATGGTTCTGGAAAGCGGCGCTCGTCTGGGGCCGATCACCCTGGCTTATGAAACTTACG